>Ga0247610_10008462_pt1 | contig 10462 bp, 11 predicted proteins | sample 174DNAGHGhighgp2_FD_193483 | JGI IMG/M metagenome (GOLD analysis project Ga0247610, IMG submission 193483) | Sheep rumen microbial communities from Palmerston North, Manawatu-Wanganui, New Zealand - 1742 DNA GHGhigh gp2 | ecosystem: Host-associated > Mammals > Digestive system > Stomach > Rumen... | reverse complement strand
TTCCGACTGGCCAAACCGCTGCGCATGGCACCGCCGAAAATTGCCGAATCTCTGAGCGCCGCGTGGACGCATGCGGACCTGGCTTCTGCCCAGCCTGTCAACGGCTACCTTAATTTCTTCCTGAACCGTGAGAATTTTGCCGCAGATACGATGGCCGCCTTGCAGGCCGCGGGGGACCGTTACGGCTCCTCGGATATCGGGAAGGGCAAAACCATTTGCCTGGATTATTCGTCCATCAATATCGCCAAGCGCTTCCATATCGGACATCTGTCCACCACCATGATCGGCCACAGCCTGAAACGGATTTTTGATTACCTGGGCTATACCACCGTCGGTATCAACCACCTCGGCGACTGGGGGACTCAGTTCGGCAAGATGGTCTGCGCTTACAAGAAGTGGGGAAATAAGGAGGACGTGGAAGCCCGCGGAGTCGATGCGATGACGGAGCTGTACGTCCGCTTCCATGAAGAGGCCGAAAAAAATCCCGCCCTGGAGGACGAGGGCCGCGCCTGGTTCAAAAAAATCGAGGACGGAGATCCCGAAGCCATGGAGATTTTTACCTGGTTCAAGGATGTCACCCTGAAGGACGCTGCAAAGGTCTACGATCAGCTGGGCGTCTCTTTCGACAGCTACGCCGGGGAAAGTTTCTACATCGACAAGATGGAACCCGTAATCCGGGAACTGCGCGATAAAAAACTGCTGACCCTGAGCAACGGTGCCTGGGTCGTGGACCTGGAGGAGGACAACATGCCTCCCTGCCTGATCCTCAAGAGCGATGGCGCCACCATCTATGCCACCCGGGATATTACCGCCGCGATCTACCGGCAGAATACATACCACTTCGACAAGTGCCTTTACGTCGTTGCTTACCAGCAGGATCTGCATTTCCGCCAGATCTTCCGCGTACTGGAAAAAATGGGTTACCCCTGGGCGAAGGACTGCGTCCACGTCTCCTTCGGCATGGTCAGCTTTGAGGGTGAAGCACTCTCAACCCGCAAGGGCAACGTAGTCATCCTGGAGGACCTGCTCAACCAGGCAGTCACGAAGGCCCGGGAAATCATAGAGGAGAAATCCCCGAACCTGGAGAACAAGGACGAGGTCGCCCGCCAGATCGGTATCGGAGCGGTTATCTATACGGACCTTTCCGCAAACCGGATCAAGGATATCGATTTCCGCTGGGAGAATGCCCTGAACTTCGACGGGGAATCCGGCCCTTATGTCCAGTATACGCATGCCCGCTGCTGCAGCGTGCTGCGCAAAGCGGGAGACCTTTGCGGGGCCGCGCCGGACTGGTCCGCCCTCACGGATGATGAAGCCCAGTCCCTGCTGCGCCTCCTCAGCCGTTTCCCGGATGTGATCCGTGAAGCCGCAAACAAGTATGAACCCAGCATGATAACACGGGCAGTTACCGATATCGCGCAGGCATTCAATAAGTATTATTATGAACACCGGATTCTGGACAGCGAACCCGCACAGGCTGCCGCGCGCGTTGCCCTGACCGATGCTGCGCGCCGGGTCATCAAAGCCGGCTTGTGGCTGATCGGTATCGAGGCTCCCGAACGGATGTAATCTTCTTTCTTTCCAAAAAGAAGGAATCTTACAATCCTGTGACGAATTTTTTAAGGAAAAATGTTTTCACCCCCGTTTTCGGATTATACCCTGATTTATGAATCCCGAATTATTTGATGAGCAAAGGGCAGGTGTAAACCCATGAGCAGAAAGAGGAAAAAGAGTAAGGCCGTCCCGGTTGTGCTGGTCATCACCCTTCTGGTGGCCGCGTTGGCAGCGGGCTGCTTCCTGGTCAAGCCTCTCATCACAGATCCGATCCGTAAATCTTCGGCTGCGGACCTGGCAAAGAAGCAGGAAGAAGTTTCCAGGCAGAACCAGCAGATCCTGGCGGAGTATAACGCTGCAATCCTGGAGCTGCAGAACCAGCGGAATGAACAACCCGCCAACCCCGCCTGGCCGGAACATAAGACCGAAGGCTGGGACGTGATTGATCTTTCCAATTATCCGCTGGAGAACCAGACTGCAACCGTCGCTTCCCGTGCAGACCTGATGGCCGGCGGCATGCTGCTGATCAATGAATGGCATTCCAGGCCTGATGACTTTGATGACAGCAAGATTGTCAGTGTCGGCAAGCACCTGGGAGGAAACAGCAAGGTTCAGGTCAACGACTACAATGTTTCGCTCTTCCCTGTCGCTTCCGACGCCCTGATGGAAGCCATCACCGCTGCGAAAGCAGAAGGCCTTGAGCATTACCTGGTCGAGGAAGGCTACCGGTCCTGGGATACACAGAATACGTACTTCCAGAATAAGGTTGAAAAGCTCTCCTCCCAGTATTCAGGGGATGCGCTGATCGCCGCTGCGAAAAAAGAAGTAAACTATCCCGGCACAAGCGAATTCAACTCCGGCCTGTCCTTTACGCTGCGCCTGTATGCAAAGGGAAATGCTGAGATCGGCAAGCCGAAGTATTCCACCACCGAGCAAGGCAAGTGGATGAATACAAACTGCTGGAAATATGGTCTGGTGACGCGTTTCCCGCTGGCAGGCTGGCCGCTGGACACAACCCAGGACAAGAGCTTTAAAACCGGCGTTTCGGTCAAGCTGAACCTCTACCGTTATGTGGGCAAAGGCAATGCTGCCGTCATGCATTACTTCAATTTCTGTATGGAAGAATATATCGAATACCTGCAGGAGCATCCGCACATCGCTGTCTTCGAAGACGGAGCCCTGAAGTACGAGATTTACCGCCAGTATGTAGGAGACGCCGCAACCTTCAATGTCCAGCTTACCCGTAATGCAAAGTCCTATACGTCTTCCCTCGACAACATGGGTGCGGTTATCACCGTTTTTGAACATTAAATGAGTACACTCCTGATTACCGGCGCTTCTCATGGCGTCGGCCGGGCGCTCGCGCTGGCATCTGCACAAACCGGTCATTACAGCAGGATCATACTGAACGGCGGATCAGATGCCGCCGCGTTGGAAGAGACCTCCCGCCTTGTTGCTTCGGCGGGGGATCTTCTTTGTCTGTCTTCCCTCGGCGATGTGGGTGATCTGGCCTATGTACAGGAACTCCGGAAACGCTTTGGTCCTGTGGATACCCTGGTAAATAACGCCGCGATCTCCAGGACGGGGCTGCTGACTGACCTGCCTCCGGAAGAATGGGATCTTCTCCTTCGGACAAATCTGACCTCCATTTACAACACCTGCCATACTTACGTGCCTGATATGGTCTCCGCCCATGCGGGGAAAATCCTGAACATTTCTTCCGTCTGGGGCATCTGTGGTGCGTCCTGCGAGGTTGCCTACAGCGCAACAAAAGGGGCCGTAAACGCGTTTACCCGTGCCCTGGCCCGTGAGCTGGCGCCTTCCGGCATCCAGGTGAACGCCCTCGCGCCGGGCATCGTGGATACGCGGATGAATGCGCATCTTTCCGCGGAAGAAACATCGGAAATCATTTCAGAAATACCTGCCGGATATATCGTCTCTCCGGAAGAAGTAGCCCAGGCAGCGCTCCGCCTGCTGGATATGCCGGAATACTTCAACGGTGAAGTCGTTCGTCTCGACGGGGGATGGACATGATTGGAGCCCTTCACAGACTTGCCTTTCATGTGATATATTGAAAGCGCATCTTCACGGATGATAGAACACACAGGATTATCGGAGAAAAAGCCATGAAAAAACGGACTGCCTTCCTGAAGCGCCTGCTTGCACTGCTCTGCTCGTTTATACTTCTTCCGCTCTTTTCGCTTGCGGAAGCGCCTGCCCAGACACCTGTCCCTTCCGCACTGGATCAGGAAGTCGCCCGGGCATTTCGGCAGCGTTCGACAACAGGCGGCATGGTAGTCGCCGCCAAGGATGGAAAAATCGTCTATAAATACTGTTACGGATATGCCAACCAGGGCAAAAAAGTCCTGGTCACCGATGACAGCTATTTCCGCCTTGCGTCTGTTTCCAAGCTGGTCACTGCAACTGCAGTCATGCGCCTGGTGGAAACAGGCCGGCTCGACCTGGATCAGAACATCGGGCAGGTCATCGGCGGGGACAATCCGTATAATGCTTTTAATCCTTCCTTCAAGAACGTCGGGATCACGCCCCGTATGCTCATGACGCATACTTCTACGATCTGGGATACGCAGTTCGCCCAGAAGCGTCCCCTGCGTGAAGCCCTGAAGCTGAAATCTTCCTACTACCAGGAAAAAAAGGCGCCCGGAACAGTCTACCACTATTCCAACTATGGAGCAGGCATTCTCGGTATTGTGCTGGAAGCCGTAACAGGCGTTCATCTGAGCGAAGCCGCTTCCACGCTGATTTTTGACCGCATGGACATCGATGCTGCTTATTCTCCCGATCTGCTGGAGCATCCGGAAAACGTAACCTCTTCCTTTTCCAGGGATTACAGTACCGATATCGACCTGGAACACGATTATTATCTGTCCTACGGCGGATGTTGGATGAAGGGAGAAGACCTCTGCAGGCTTGGTATCATGCTCTGCGACTTTGGTATGTATGAAGGTGCACGTATCCTCGAGGAGGATACCGTCCGCGAAATGATCTCCTCGCAGGAAGGAAAAGGCGGAATCACCATTGACTCCCCTTACGGGTTGAATGTTGAAAGGCTAAAAAACCTGGTACCCGACCGGATTATCTACGGGCACCAGGGATACAGCAATATAGGTTCCTCAAAAGAAAGGGCTGTCTTATGTGTTTTGCTTTTTGATCCGCAGTCGCGGTTTGTGGTTGCAATGGTAACCAACGCGTGCAGCCCGACTGAAAAAAACTATGGTATACGTTCCCCGGGGTATTCGCTTTTCCGGATTCTGTGGCAGGAATATGTCGGTCCCTGGCAGCACTGAGCCGGATTACTTCCGGTCTTCAGATGAGGAATATGCGATCGTGGATCCCGCCGGAACAGAATGCGTCAGCCATGTGTTTCCGCCAATCACACATCCGTCCCCGATCACGGTGTCCCCGCCCAGGATTGTAGCGTTTGCATAAATCACCACATGATTCCCGATATCGGGATGACGTTTGATTTTTTTCACCGGGTTTCCGTTTTCGTCCAGTTCGAAACTGCGTGCGCCTAACGTAACTCCCTGATACAACTTTACATGGTCTCCGATCGTGGTGGTTTCTCCCACCACGATTCCTGTTCCATGGTCAATAAAGAAGTATTCTCCCACTTTAGCCCCCGGATGAATATCAATTCCGGTCTTTTCATGGGCAAACTCCGTCATAATGCGGGGAATCAGGGGAGTATTCAGCAATTGCAGTTCGTGGGCAAGGCGGTAAATGGAGATTGCATAAAATCCCGGATAGCAGATCATGACTTCCTCGCAGCTTTCCGCTGCCGGATCTCCTTCATACAGCGCTTCCACATCCTTGAGCAGCAGCTCCTTAATCCTGGGCAGCCTTCTCAAAAACGCATCGCAAATCTCCTGTGCAGCATCTTCCGGTTCCTGTATGCATTCAGAACGGAATCTCATCGCTGCGCACACTTCCCTGCATAATAGCCGCATAGTGTCATCCAGCAGCAATTCATCCGTCATCTCCGAATCCTCGCGCCGGAAGCATATTGGGAAAAGAACAGCCTGCAGGCCTTTGATCACTTTGACTACCTGCCGGCGGTCCGGAGGCAAATATGTATGCTTTTTTGATTGATTGCATTCGTTGGTAATCTGTTCAAGTTCCCTGATAACCTCTTTGATTTCTTCTTTCATATCGCCCAGTTTTCTCCTCTCCGGCATTTGCCGGAACAATCGGATCTTATTGTATCATGAGTTAATTGCCAATTCAACGATAACCGGCCTTTTCAGGCATAACCGGAAATCCATATGGAATATTGTATCCTGTTTTGCTGTGCGCTATAATACAGCCACCAGATTTTCCGGGAGGAATCATTATGCGTATTGCGCTGACCTTTGATGACGGGCCTAACACTTCCATCACCCCCCAGGTACTCGATTTGCTTGAGGCGCACGGCATCGTCGGTACGTTCTTCCTGATTGCCGATAATATTACGCCTGAATCAGCGCAAATGGTGCAGCGTGCGCAATCTATCGGCTGTGATATTGAAAACCACTCTGTTACGCATGGTTTCATGAACAAAATGTCAGCTGAGGAAATCCGCAGGGAGATTTCCGAATGCACCCGGAAGATTTTTGAGCTTACCGGCAGGACACCGAAATTTTTCCGTCCGCCCTTTATTGCTGTCAATCAGCAGCTGTTCGATGAAGTGGATTTGACTTTTATCTGCGGTTCCGGCTGTGAAGACTGGGTTCCGGCTGTGTCCGCCGAGGAACGTACCCGCCGCACCCTGGAAAATGCCAGGGATGGGGAAATCATCCTCCTGCATGATATGCTCTCAAACGTCAACACAGTTGAAGCCCTAAAATCTATCATTCCCGCGCTGAAAGACCGCGGTTTTACCTTTCACACCGTTGAGGATCTTTTTACCGTCTGTGGTGTAACTCCTGTCCGTAACCGTTTGTATTCCAACGTCTTCCAGACAATTGACCGTCCGGATCTTGCCGGCTCGTGATTCTATACAGCGATCCCGGTTTTCCGGTTTTTTGTCTTGACCAATTCATCGTTGCGTGATATAATTTCTTTTGTCCCATTAAGGACGCAGCATGATTAAGCTGTACTTGGTGGCATGGCTCAGTCGGTAGAGCACTTCGTTCACATCGAAGGGGTCGTTGGTTCGAGTCCAACTGTCACCACCACTCCGAAGCCCTTGTAGATCAAGGGCTTCGTTTTTTTGCGCTTCACCCCGGGGTGTACTTCCCCGGGGTGTTCTTCGTCGATATGAACAGCTCGGAGAACACGAGCTGTCCACATTATCGGGCTGGCTCAGTTGCCGGATTGTCGGGGTGGCTTTGTTGGTGGAATGACTATTTTAAATGCGTATATCCGGCTAATAGCCATGGCAGTCTCTCGGTTTCAGAATATGCGTAGGCTTCCGTATAAAGCATATAAGTACTCCCCTCAGTCCATTCTGTATCAGACAGATTACTGATTAGCAGCGAAAAGGGCGCCCAATCATCGTTTATGTCGAAAACCGCTCGCTGAACTGTCCCTGGAATGACATACCTTACTGTTCCCGTGACTGCATATATTTGCCTTGAAGAGATTCTATCGGTCATATTCTCAAGCAAATCATCATAAGCTGTACCGTTCATGAGCCAGGCGGCATTGTAGCAGTCTTCTTCTGTTTTATCATATTCCGTTGATCTTTGGTTCAGCAAAAAAGGAGCAAGTTCAGCGCGCAGGAAAGCTCGCACCTCTGCGGGATCAAAGTCCTCCGCCATGAGGCTGACAGCATCGCCGAATACAGCTATTAATTCATTTCCTGTAAGATAGATATGGAGTTTCTGATCTCTGTCTTCATACCGGAACCAGTATAAATCCTGCCATTCGTCTCCAAACTGGGCTTCATTGACTTGCCATTTGCCGTCCTCGTTTTTACGAAAAACCACATACAGGAATTCAGAACCATCAGAAGCCCTGTACTCGATATGCGGATTTCCATTCAACATATGATCCACGATCTGAATCGTGCCTGTATCAAGCGGAGTTCCTTCCAATATTTTATCATTACAGAATTCTACCCCAGCGGTAGGCTGTTCTGTATTTACTATCATTGCAGCAGGCTTTTTTTCAGAATCCAGCGCTAATACGATGTACTCTGTTTTCACCTGTCCAATTGGAGCATAATCTAATAACTCACAATCTGGATAGCTTTCCTGAATGACAGCAGAGAGCAAGCTTTCGACTGGTTCATTGTCCGCCAGTGCTCCGAAGCTGAACACAAGAATCATAAGAAAGCCAAAAAACATCAGCAAAAGGGAACTCGTATACCGATTCATGATAAAACCTCCTGCAAGTATCAGCCTTCCGCTCCCGTGTTCAGCTTTGCATCGTCTGGCGTTCCGATATATTGTGTTCCAGATGAAAGAAGCAATGCACTGGGAACACCTGTGTGTGCGTTAATATAGATGGTGCAGATATTCTGCGGCTCCTTTCCGGAAGTATTCCAAAAATCAATCACCCACGTTCCATCTGTTGACCAAAATGTACCAGTATCATCTTCAGGCTTTCGATAGCTTGAAACAATGCACGTAAGATCTTCCAGCTTCGTGGCAGTAAGCTCGCTTCCGTATTGCGGGATCAGTTGGTATGCCAGCTCCACCGCTTCCTCTGCAGGAATAGCATCATCGTCAGGAAGCACAGGCCGCATGGAGGGGTTCCATGCGTACATCCAAGATTCCTGATCAGCAAACGCTGCATTGACCTGATAATCCCATAGACGCTGATCGCCATATTTTGCTTCCCACTCAATCACTGCCAGATTTTTGCCTGCCTCCAGATTATCCGAAGCGTTGCCATTAGAAAAGAACTTCATTGAGTATTTTGGCTGTTCTGGCAATACTTCAATCTTTACAATATCCTGCTTGATCGGATCCTGATCAATCGGCTGTGGAATGACCGCCGGCGTCTCCAGCAGACCTTGTTTGCGAGAACGATGAATCCAGTTGCAAAACGTATTCTTATGAATCCCATTCCTGCGGCACCATTCACTGACGGTTAATCCGCTACATTGCCAGTCCTTGATCAGCTGAAGTCGTTCCCCTACTGTCGTTATCGCCTTCATGGTAGTCTCTCTCCCTGCATGCGCAGCATTTTGATTGCACTACCATTATATGTGATCAGTTCACACCGGAGGACCCGTCATTTGGTGAAGCGCTTACGCAATATCACGTGTATAGTTCTTGCATTCAACCATAATAAATCGGGAAGGTATGCGATGGGTATTACACAAGCGGAAAAAGAAACCTGTCTCTGCACAATTATCAAAGATTATGTCAATCCGTTTCCTTCCGTTATTAATCTCATGCTCAATGGATGGATTACATAAATATGGGTAATTCCGACTATTACCTTGAGATTCAGGAATGTGTGGAGGGCAAAACAAATCGTCAACTAAACCAGATGGAAAATGAGAGGTGATTACGTGCCAATACTAATTGATTCTCTTATGGCATTAAGCTCGATTGCTTGGATGGTTTCGATATATGGCGTCAAATCACAATGGCAATTCATATTGGACAATAGATTTATCACTGGTGTTTCCTTGTTTATGATTCCCTTAGTTCTGATGTTTTTAACCCTCATAGTAATTCCAAAGAAAAATGAAGATACACTCATTTATTGTTTTCACCCTCTTCTGATCATTTCTTATTCTCGGTTTTAATCCCTGAGACAACCAACGGGAATAACATATACCCCTTTTTCAGTTTTATAGGACATCGGTGCGTTTGCGCAAATTGTAATCAGTAAGGTTGGTTCTCTGTAGGTTGCTCTTGGATGTTTGGGATCAGCCAGCGCTTTTTTATTATATTCGCGAATCATATCAACAAATTTCAGAAGCCCTTGCTCGGCTGCCGGAATTTCATTCATGCCGGTTTTGATTTCTATCAAGGCATATCTTCCGTCCGGAAGCTGATATACAGCATCAGCCTCCAGACCGCTGTCATCGCTGTAATGCAATACAGTAGCGTCATGAACCTGGGCATATACAAGCAAATCCCTGATAACCAGGTTCTCAAATACATGGCCAAAGAAATCCAGATCATTATTGAAATAGGAAGGATCGATTCCCAATGCCGCCAGACCTATTGACGGATCAACAAACAGATGCTTTTTGGATGCGCGGATTGCTGTTTTGGAACGAATCTGCGGCATCCAGGCATCCAGGTCTTTTATTACAAAAAGCTGCTCCAATGCCGTAATATACGAAGCCAGCGTGACATCCGTTACATTCTGCGTAGCTTGCACATCCGCATATATACTCGTTTTCTTCGTACGTGCTGCCATATTCCGGGCAAAGGACCATAAAAGCATCCTTGCCCATTCAGGATTCCGTTTGACGTCATCCACTGTACTGATGTCTTTTTGCCAGATCTGCCGGTAATAATCCTTTGCGATTTCCAGTTTCGCCATTTTGTCCTTTATTGCAAGGCATCTGGGCCATCCGCCCCGGCACGCAGCAAAAAACAGATCTTTCAGAGTAATTTGGGAAACATTACCCCCGAACTGCGCTTCAGGGTGATCAAACAGCACAGAGAGCGAAATACTCCCATCGGATTCTCCGGTTTCCCACAGGGTCATCGGATACATCAGCAATTCACTGATCCTGCCTGTTCCGGTATGGGGTGTTTTGACCTTTTGACTGGTAGAGCCTGTCAGATAGTATTCACCGATTGCTTCCGGATGATCATCGCAGTCTTTCCTGATGGCTCCCCAGACTTTGGGAGCGTCCTGCCACTCATCAAAAAGAATTGGCTTTGGATTGGAAAAAAAGAGCGTTGGAGAAGTTTCAGCAACCGCAATATAACCGTCCCGTCTCTCCTCATCCTGAAATTCGATCGTTGTCCGGCAGCGTTCCTTTGCCGTG
>Ga0247610_10008461_pt1 | contig 10462 bp, 18 predicted proteins | sample 174DNAGHGhighgp2_FD_193483 | JGI IMG/M metagenome (GOLD analysis project Ga0247610, IMG submission 193483) | Sheep rumen microbial communities from Palmerston North, Manawatu-Wanganui, New Zealand - 1742 DNA GHGhigh gp2 | ecosystem: Host-associated > Mammals > Digestive system > Stomach > Rumen... | reverse complement strand
GCGCTTACAGACATGGTTACATTGCGCACGGAGTACCCGTTGTCGAACGTACTAGCCGACGCACTAGACGAATTCGCAATGCGTATGCAAGCGGGCGTATTGAGTGATACAATGATATTAGAGCTACATTATCACGACGATATAAACTATTGCGGCGAGGGCTACTACGCCGGCACGGAGGGCGTGCTATTATGACGACTTACGGCGCAAGACAGAGTATATACAAGGTAGAACAGGCTCAGGACACGCTTATAGTATCGTTCTCGGTTTATGGGCGTGTCGTATCTGAGGAAAGGGCAGAACGGCGACTAAGCAACAAAGAGCTTTACGACTTGCTTGTTGTCAATGCTCAAGAGTACAAGGAGGCAGATCATGAATAACCCGTATATTTCCTATTCGTGGTTAGATAGAAGAAGCGAATTCCCGACGCGCAGACAGATCACTAGCACGTCGGATCCTACAGACGTGAAACAGGTGTACGTGTCACGCGACGAAGGCGACATTACAGAACAGGGCACGCCGTACACGGCAGAACGCATGAATTCACTTGAAAGCCGTATAAATGCGGCGTTTGCGGCGCTTGCACCTAGTGCGTTTGTCGAGGTAAGCGGAACGCTAACTGCCGGGAATACAACGATCACATTACAGAGTGCGGCCATTACAACAGAAAGCACTATTGAGTGTTTCGCAAGCGTGGACGGTATAGACGATCCTCAGAAAGTAGTTGCGGCCGGAAGTGTAACGCTTACGTTTCCCGAAGCGTTTGACACAGACATAGGCGTGAAAGTGCGGGTGTGGTAATTATGGCGTGGTTTAGAATAGGCGGCGGCGCTGGTATCTCAGCGGCCTTGAAAGCGGCAATGAACGCCGTATTAAATAAGAAATTCAGTACGTCTCAGGACTACGCCCCGGAAACGTGGCCGGACGATGTAAACTTGCTAGGCGCATTAGAGGAAAAAACCGTTTCGGGGAGTATCGTCACGTTTTCAGACGGCGCGGACGATGTGCCACTAAAATCGTGTGCCGTGACTATTCCACCGAACCTTGACGGCGTTTCTAGTGTGTACGTGGTGCAGACAGGGAAAAACCTTGTAAATATTCCCGACAGTGCCGAAATCACACGAAATCAGTTAATTTCAAATGTTGTACCGTTGCTTGATGATTTCTTGAATGGGAAAAAGGGGAACTATACAATCAGCGCAAAGACAGCGGAAACGGTCGAAAATGCGAACTTTATAACTATTCGTATCAATTACACAGATAGCACATATTCGTCAAACGTCTACATATATAGAGGCAGCACCCACGAAAGTGGAGGAATTACAGGGACATTTTCGATTTCAAGTGACCCAACAAAAACGATAGACAGAGTTTCTTTTGGCGGCAATACAGGAACGGCAAAATGTGCGGTATCAGAATGGCAAATTGAAGCTAATGCACAAGCAACCGCCTATGAACCTTATGTTACACCCACAACCCACACGGCGAACCTCGGGCGCACGATTTACGGCGGTTTGGTGGACGTGGAGAACGGCACAGGGACAGACGAAAACGGAAACGATTTCACGTTTACCCCTGTTCCGATTATTTCACGGCTAGGAGATAATACTCTATGGAGTGATGATGGGGATTTGTCCGTGGTCTATCGGTCTGGCGGAACACAAACAATCATACAGCCTACTTTGATTAGTAAGACGATCACGGCGAACGGAACTTATAGCGCAGAAGATGATGGTGCAGATGGTTATGATGAAGTGACGGTCAATGTGTCCGGCGGTGGTGGAAACACGCCACAGGCAACGCAGACGATGATTTGTGATAATTCTTCACTCGGATCTACTCTGACGTTTACGGACGATTACGAGAATTACGACTTGATAAAGTTTGTGGTGTATCGTTCCGACATAGGAAATCAGTTTACGTTCTACATGACGCCCGCTATGATAAACGCTATGGGGCAGTATTCAAGCAACCGTATCAATTTTAACCAGCCGTACGGCAACAATTTTGTGTGCTACACAAAAACGAGCAATACGGCATGGACTAGGTACGGTGTAAGAAACCTAGCTGTAAAATACGTTTACGGCTTGACGTTCACGAATTGCACGGTCACGGAAACAGAATTGTACAACAGGCAAGGAATAGGGAGTAGTAATGTTACATTTACGCCGCCAACGGGCGAAACATTCTTTGATTATGATTATATTCTGCTTGCTACTTGCACCGGCAACAGCGACGAGACGCAAGTAAACCTTGAGGTATTCCAGCCGGACATTGAAAAGGACATTTTCGGAAGTGACAATGCCGACGAAAACTCAGTGCGTGTGTATAAATACAATCAAGGCGGAACATTCGTAACGGTGACAGAGAATACGATAACATCGTTTTCGTACTTCTACGCATGCGGGTTAAAGCTAAGTTATAACCAACAGAATTTACTAAGCGGGTTTAACTCGAATAGTGAACAGGGTGAACAGGAAAACGAGATAGAAAACGAGATAAACGAGTTAGAACAGGAGGAAAGTGAGACATGAACCTAAGCGAAAGAATTGTACAGGCGTATTTACAGGGGCGCAGAATTCCACTTGAGGGACGCGCTAAGCTGGTAATTAAGGACGTGCACACGGGCAAAGTGCAGATCATTGAGAAGCACAACCTTGTGACTAAGGCGGTGGCCGACGTTCTGAGTAAGAATTATTGCGGCCTTTCCCGGTTCGCAAGTTTGCAACCGCTCAAGTCGCTGTTCTCGGGGTGCCTTTTGTTTCAGAACGCTATTACTGAGGATCCCGACAATTACAACCCGCCGTCTGAGGACGTGAACCCGCTCATAGCGCATGCGTCACAGGTACCCAACGACACGGCCTCATTGTTGCGTGGAAATCCTATTGTTTCCGATATTGTCGAAACAGACACGAGTGTTCGCTGGGCGTTTTCGTGGGACACGTCTCACGGCAACGGTACAATACGGTCAATTTGCTTAGTGCCGGACGTGCTGGGCTCAATGGGCTTGAAACCGTTCAATGCGGCTTATAACCCCGTTTCCTCTTTTGGTAACGATCAGGAATACAACAATGCATGGAGTGAGGATATAAGCAAGCAGTACCCGTTCACAATCGACGAGGACGGCAAGACAGCAAAAACAATCTACATAGACGGGGCGACGTTTAAGGAATATACGATCCGGCACGACTATTTAGCGTTCGGGATCATGAGAGATAGCCGGACGTGGCAGGACGTTTCAACACGCACGGCGTCGGTAAGAACAGGTAACAACCGTTTTATTTTTGACGACGACAACTACTACTATGTAGCACGCGCCACAAGTGCAACAACTTTACAGGTTGATAAGGTATCTAAAACCGACATGAGCGTAACACAGGCAGACTGCACGTTCTCGGGCGTTTCCTTGTACACCGGCACAATAAGCGGAAAGCCGCTCAACTGGAGAACGTTTGCTTACGACGGCACGTACTTGTATTATCCGAACGCCGCAGGTACCGGGTTCTTGAAGCTCAATATTACAGACAACAACGATGTAACAGCGCTTGACGGTGAAATCGTTATTGACAAGGGAAATGTGTCTATGCCTAGAGGGGACGCAGATCAATTCGCAACGCCTCTTGTAATTTCACCCGGGCTTATTCTCGGTAATAACTACATTATCAACGGCGACACGGTATATCAGATCAAAAGAACCAACGCTATAGGACTGCAGCCGAACTATAATTATGATGATGTATCGTACCTTGACTTGATAAGATCCGGCGCGGCGTGTTATGGCAATGCGAAACAGACTTTCTACAACGGCTACTGGTCGGGGCAGTCAAACGTTCTTGTAGCTATGTTTCTTTCTACGATCAACAACCTTGAAAGTGCTGTAGTGAAGTCAACGGCGCAGACCATGACATTGTATTACGAAATTTCAGAGGTTCAAGGGGGTGACTAAGCATGGAACAGCATGTAAACAAGGCCGTTCTTGCGGCTAGTGGGCTTATAGGACTATGCACGGCAATAGCGGGGCGTTACGTTATCCTCATTGTACTTGTGGCCGTCGCAATAAGCCTAGACGTAGTATCAGGGCTCATACGTTGCGCGGCGACGGGCGAACCCATTACAAGCAAGCGCGGGGCTCAGGGCTTTTGGAAGAAAATGATATTGCTGTTCGCTATGGCGTTTGCGTTCTTCCTTGATGTGAGTATACCTACTATACTTGAGGTTGTGAGTATCAAGCTCCCGGTAGACAGATCACTATTGTTCGGTTCCGTTGTAGGCGTATATATCATTCTCAATGAGAGTATCAGTATCGCGGAAAACATTTACAAGGCGAATAATAAGAGCTTGCCTAAGTGGATCAAGAAACTACTCACCGGGGCAAAGAAAGAAATAGACGAGATCGACAAGAAAGAGGGTGTAGACAGTGACAAAAAGTAACTTGTACCTAGTAGATTATGCTGAGGCACAGCTTGGTAACATGTACGTTTACGGCTGTTTCGGGCAAGTGGGATCAGAACAGCTTTACAAGGAGAAAAAGGCGCAATATCCGGCTCAGATAACAAAGTGGCCGAAAGCGACTTATGAGGTAGGCTATGGCAAGCGCTGGTACGACTGCGCCGGGCTCATTAAGGCCGCAATGTTTTGTGATACGCCCACTTCTAAGCCGGTGTATAACAGCAAGTACGATGTGTCGGCTAACGGTATGATAGAGCTATGCAAAGAACAGGGCGCATACTCAGGAATTCCAAACATTCCCGGGCTCATTGTGTGGAAGTCGGGACATGTGGGCGTGTGGGTAGGCGACGGCGAACACGTCATTGAGGCAAAAGGCCACATGTACGGCGTTGTAAAGACGACTGATACAAAGTGGTTAAAGTGGGGCAAGCTCCCTTGGTTTGAGTATGCGGAACCCGAACCGATACCGACACCCACGCCGGCGGGCGGTGATTTCACCGAGATCCCGTTACCCATTCTCAGAAAGGGCGTACAGGGCGAGAAGGGCTCCGTTATGAGCTTACAGGCACTTCTCAATTGCAAGGGCTTTAGAGATCAGAACAACGAAACGCTGGTAATTGACGGATCCTTCGGTAGCAAGACAGATTACGCCGTAAAGCGTCTACAGCGTGCGGTGTACCCGGCTTGCGGCGAGATCGACGGCGTAGTAGGAAGAAAGACTTGGGAAAAGCTCATAACAATGTTATAATAAAAAGCGGGTTTGAGTTTATTCATTTCTGAAAACCCTCCTTTTTTGAGCGGGCGCTACAGATCATGTAGCGCCTTTTTCGTTCCTGAAACAGAAATGTAATGCGCTATTTTGCTTTTTTGCCCTTGTATTTGTACCTCTACCGTGGTATTATAAGGTTGTCGAAAGACATTGAACCTTGAAAACTCACTCAGCGAACAGGGCGGCCGCAAGGCTTAAAAAGGCTAGTAACTGAGGTTCTAGGCAAAGGGGAGTAAAACGAAATACAACAAGGTGTGATACCCGGACGGCAAACACCACCGAAAACGCGACAAGCCGTGAAACAACCCATGACGCGCAAGTAACAATAGCAGGAGCACACAGAAGAACGACTATCGCAAGGACACCTTCACTAGAACAGAGTTTTCAAGGATCATTAAATAAAATCAAAAAGGAGGGTGTAGGCGTGGCGTATATTATCGCATGTAACTATAATCTTGTTGTGCCGGACTACAGCACAAGACCGGCAACGTACAAGAAGAAAAGGAAAACCACATATTTTTGCGGCGCACGCGTGATAAACGGGTTTAGGTTTTCTGAGCACTGGGCGGCTAAAAAAGAAGCGGTCAGATATAGAACAAAGCGCGAGGCTGAGTCACAGGCTAGGAAACTGGGTACCGGGCCTTACAGCGACGGCAAAGTAAAAGTTATGGAGGTACAGGATCATGACACGGGCTTATTTTGAGGTTGACAAGGGACGTTTTGAAAGTGCCCTTATTCGCACTGAGGACGGCGCAATGGTAGCATACACCGACGGCGACGAGATCAAGACAACGGAATACTACACCGACGGCGACAGAACAGCACTTGCTGATTTTTGCTCTATATACGGACTGCCGGTTATCAAGAACGGCGAGACGTGGTTAGTATTGTGAGGAGGTGTAAGATCATGAAAAACGCGGTTATTCTAATGAGGCTTGCGGACTTTTTGAACGTCCTTGACGCACGGGCACACATTACGATTTTCGTAACAGAGACGGAGCAGGCGTTCTCAGGGCTAGTATATGAGGCCTTGACAGACAAGGCGTTTATGCGCGAGTACGGCGACTGGGACGTTGCCGCGCTCAGAACAACAATGAGCTTGCTAACAATGCTTATTAGAGAGGAGGTGTAACCATGAAAACAGCTAGAGACGGCGCTAATTACGTGAGGAACCAGCAGGGACACTCTATCGTAAAGCACTTGATTTTAGGGGCGTTCGTATTGTGGATCAACGTACTGTATATCACAATAAGCCCTAACCACTACTGGCACTTATAAGAAGGAGGTACAGAATGAGACACGCGGCGAATAAGTGGGGCAAGTATTACACCCTTGAGGGTGGATCCTGCGAGGTTATGGGGTGGTTATCGGTGGCGGCGGCGGGTGAGCTTGACGCCCGGCAGATTATGGAGGCTGTAGAACAGGCGTGCGACAGAAAGAATAGCCCGGTGTATGACAAGTACTTGGGATATTTTCAGAACAAAGCCGACGCAGAACAGGCCTACGAATTCCAACGAAACAACCTTGAATACCGTGAATACTTGGGACAGCGCGGGGCACGCTACACCTACGTAGAGTATCTGAGGCTTACTGAGGTAACTCTTGACGAGGAAGGCGACGAGTACGACTACGAGACGGTCACTATAGCGGTTGCAATGCCCGAAAAAACACGGTAATATAAAACACAAGACCACTAAGGAGGTGGGCGCATGAGACCACCGTGTAAGAATTGCGCAAGGCTGGGTTGCGGTTCGTACCATGACGAGTGCGAACCGTACCAGCAATGGAAAGAGGAAACACGGCGAAATAAGGAACGCGAAAGACGCGCCGCCGTGCCGGACGAATACAGATCCCGGATATTACAAAAAGCATTTGCTATAAAGCACAAGGAGGACTAAGGAAATGAATACCACACTAGCTATTATTATTTTACAGGCTGTTACACTTGTAGGACTTGCGGCCGCGCTTGTTTTTGTAGGGCGCACACTGAAAGAGCTTGAGGAAATCACCGAAAGCCTTTTTCACACTGCAATGTCACTGAGGGTGACAGCGACGAAAGCGGAACGGCATTTCTCAAAGATCACGCACACGAACAAACAGGCCGTTGACGTAAAGAGAAAGCCGCTTGGCGGTTTTATCATTATCGAAAAGCCGCTTGACTTCCCGAACGATCACGACGAGGACGAGGACGAGTAAGGGGGCACACATGACACTGAGACAGGCCGTAAAAGCGAAAGGGTACACGGTGCCGGAGCTTGCCCGCAAAATAGATATACCTGTTCGGACGCTTGAGCACTATATAGACGGATCCCGGTCACTGAGAAAGGCCGCTTATGATACAGTGGTAAAGATCACAGAGGCACTAGACATAAATATTGACGACATAGAGGAGGTGTAATACTATGAATGAAACGGTACCGTATATCGTATTTGAGGGAGAACAGGCTAGAAACGAGCGACATATAAGGAGGCTATGGATTGCGCTTATCATAGCTATCGTTCTAGGTATAGCAGCAACGCTAATATCTAATGTTCTATGGTTGAGCGCATGGACGGCATACGACTATTCGAGTGAGGACATAGAAGTCAAAAGCGATACCGGCACTGCAAATTTTATCGGACGGGACGGTGATATAACAAATGGCGAGTATTCATGTGAGACGGAGAACGAGGACGCGTAAAGACGGCAAATCTAAAGGGACACGCAAGAGGAAATGACGTACAAGAATTCTGAAATGCAACGGCTTATTGACGAATATATACATTCTGAACGCGACAGGCGCATTATGAAGCGCCGCCTGATAGATGGTATTTGTTATGAGCCGCTTGCTGAGGAATTCGACCTATCAGTAAGACAAGTCAAGAACATAGTATACAGATCGGAAAGTATATTATTTTCTAGGCTTGAATAGTCCGGGGGAACCTCCCACAAGCCCCGGACAAAAAACCTCATGTGGCGGAATAGGTAGACGCGCAAGGTCGACATTGTGGAGAGGTACGAGATAGGGAGACCCAAGGCTCAAGATGGTTCAAATCCATCAAAGCTCCATGTAAGGTGCAAATCCTTACCATGAGATATTATATTGAGGCGTAGTGTAATGGTAACACAAGCGTCTTTGGAACGATTATTCTAGGTTCGAGCCCTAGCACCTCAACCACGGGTTAGTGGGAACTGAAAAGAGGTTCGACTCCTCTTGTTTCGTCACCCAGCGCACAAGAACGAACACAAAAAGCACGGTGTACCCCCGTGCTTTTTTTGTGCCCGAAACATGCACGTTTTGTTCATTCTTTGAAAACAGCAAGACATATAGAATTGTTTTCGAGGGGGTAAAGTGCATGTGGATAGAATATAACCCGAACCCGACAGGCCGAAAGGTAGAAGATTGCGCAATACGCGCAGTAGCAAAAGCATTAGACACCGACTGGGAGAGCGCTTACGCTGAGATCGTGGCGGCGGGGTTCCTTATGGGCGACATGCCGCACAGTAACAGCGTAATAGGCGCCGTACTCAGGAAACACGGGTACTCCCGGTATGCTATTCCCGACACTTGCCCCGACTGTTACACGGCAGAAGAATTCGCAGAAGATCACCCGGACGGTACATACGTACTCTTTTTTACGCGGCACGTTGCCACGCTGAAAGACGGTGCCGTCTATGATAGCTGGGACAGCACGCGCGAAGTACCACAATATTACTGGCACAAGGAGGACTGATAAAATGGCCTATAACTATTTCCCACAGTATTACAATTCACCCTACTTGCAACCCCCGATAATGCCGGGACAGGCACAGCAAGCACCACAAGTTACGCCACAAACTCAGAACCCGGCGCGGAACAGTGATTTTGTGCTTGTAAGATCAGAGGACGAGGCGAGAAATTACCCGGTGGCGTTCGGAAACACGGTCACGTTCAAGCATGAGAACGAACCGTACATGTACACTAAGACAATGGGAATGTCACAATTAGACCGTCCTGTATTTGAAAGATACAAGCTAGTCAAGGAAACGGCGCAGGACGCCCCACAGACGCACGAGAAAGAACAGGGTGACAAGGTTGCCATAGAAAAGCTACAGGGCGAAATAGACGCCTTGTGGCGCGAAATAGACGCAATAAAGAAAAAGGGACAGTCGAACGCGAGAAAAGCGCTTGATGAGGAGGGTGCGTAAATGAATACCCCGTTACAGATCATGCAATTATATTCTCAATTCAGAAACAACCCGCTGGGTATGTTGTCGAAACGGTTTAATATACCTCAGAACATGAGCAACAACCCGCAAGGGATAATACAGCACTTGCTTAATTCGGGACAGATCACGCAAGAACAGGTAAATAATGCCGTTCGTATGAAAAACGATCCCCGGTTCTCAAATTTATTCAGATAACAAACGCCTCAGTGCGCATAGGGCGGAAGTTATACGGCTAGAAAATCAGGTTACTAGTCGTTTACCTACAAAAGTTATAGGAGGAAAAAACAAATGGCACTTACAGATGAAAGTGGAAACGGCATGGTAATGCCGGTAGCCCCCATGTACGGCGGTGGAAACAACGGCGGATGGGGTAACGGATTCGGTGGCGACGGGTGGTGGATCATTCTTCTGCTTTTGCTTGCCGGAAACAACGGTTGGGGCTTCGGTGGAGGCTTCGGCGGCGGTATGGGCGGTTTTGCGGCAGATGGCGCGGCGCTTTACCCGTGGATGAATCAGGCGGAAATCACAACACAGGGTTTCCAGAATTCGGCACTGTCAGGACAGCTTAACGGTATTCAGTCGGGGGTACAGGGCTTAGCTACTCAGCTTTGTAATTGTTGCTCCGACGTACAGCAGACCGTAAACAGCGGTTTTGCAAACGCTGAAACAGCGGCGAACGCGCGTCAGATTGCAAACATGCAGCAAGCTTTCTCTTCTCAGATGGCAACACAGCAGGGCTTTAACGCGCTTGCTTCGAACTTTGCCGACTGTTGTTGCGAAAACCGTCTCGGTATCGCGGACTTGAAGTATATTATTGCAACCGAGAACTGCGCAGACAGACAGGCTCTTAACGAGGGGATCCGTGACGTTATCACAAATCAGACAGCGAACACGCAGCGTATTCTTGACAAGCTTTGTGACCAAGAACTGCAGGCCGAGCGTAGAGACAATGCAAACCTGCGTTCTGAGCTGATGTATGCACGCGGTCAGGCTTCGCAGATCGAACAGACGGCCGCTATTCGTGCAGGACAGAACGCTACCATGACAGCGCTCGT
>Ga0247610_10008459_pt1 | contig 10463 bp, 4 predicted proteins | sample 174DNAGHGhighgp2_FD_193483 | JGI IMG/M metagenome (GOLD analysis project Ga0247610, IMG submission 193483) | Sheep rumen microbial communities from Palmerston North, Manawatu-Wanganui, New Zealand - 1742 DNA GHGhigh gp2 | ecosystem: Host-associated > Mammals > Digestive system > Stomach > Rumen ... | reverse complement strand
AAGATCAATCCTAAGAACAAAGCGAAGGAGAATCGTCGTCGTGACGGCTCATACGCATACTATCTCTCTGAGCCTATCCGCGACAACGATGCCAAGGGTGTGGGCCCATTCATCTGGGCGTCGCTCGAAATGGAGAGCATGGGGTATGAGATTAAGTAAGAGGTAAGAAGTAAGAGGTGATAGGTAAGGAAAGAGCCCGTCGGTTTCGACGGGCTCTTTTGTTTTTATCTCAAAAATGCTCCTTGTGAGCATTCTCACAAGGAGCATCCACTGGATTAATATCCAGGGTTCTGATAGAAGCCACTGACATCGGGATAGACGGTCACGTTGGTGACAGCATCCATCTGTGCCTGTGGAATAGGACGTAACATATGGTAATCCTGGATACCAGGGCCAAAGCTGCTGGCGTTCTTACCGTTAGCCTGTCCGTTGTAAGCCTTCACATACTCAATCAGCTTACCTGTACGACGGAGGTCGAACCAACGCTGATACTCACCTGCCAACTCAAACATACGCTCGCGGAGAATGGTATCGATGGTGACAGGACCACTGATGCTGTTGTTCTTACCAGGAATGGCACGAACACTACGAAGCTGGTTCAAGGTAGCCAGTGCATCGCCGCCAGTGTGGAGCTGACACTCAGCCTTGATCAGATACATCTCAGAGATACGGATACAGAAATAGTCGCGCTCAGAGATCTCTGGAGTAATCTTCGCATTCGAAGAGAAGTCAAAATCGTTATCTTCAAACTTCTGGAGAGCGAGGAATGTCCACTCACCCATGTGGTCCTTCGTGTTATAACGGTTGTCTCCATAGAGTGCAGATACAGGAGTACCACTGGGGTTAGAGTATGGCACAGCTACCGACTCGTCGGCAGAGGTATACAGAGGCAGGTCGCCGCCTGTCAGTGTATAGAGACGATACTTATTGTAACTCTTAGCGATGGCAGCCTGTCCCTCAGCACTGGTAGCTGTAAAGTTCGTGAAGTAGATAGCGGTATCCTTCATCAGAGGATACTTAGCTGATACCAGACCAGGAGCGATGGTATAGACATCGCGGATGGTAGCACCGTAGCGCTGGTCGGTCTTCTCGATCTTCTTGAACTCGTTGAACATATGAACGGTAGGGATGAAACGAGCGAAACCACGACTATATCTTGAGTAGTACTCAGCCACAGGGATTCCCTGCAGTGCCTGGTCGGGCTTGGTAGCACGAACGAAGACATCTGTCAGGTCGGCACCTGAGTTACTCCACTTACCCACGAACATCAGGTGTGAGGCATTACCACCCTTAGGTGAACCCACACGTACGATATTCGAGCTGTAGTCGGCACCTGTAGAGTAACGCTTAGGCAGTGCATTGTAGCCATCAGCCACGTGACCATTGGCGTAAACAACACCGAAGATACACTCCTGGTTGGTGGTCACACTCTCATTGTTCAGACGGAACTCCTCGAAGAAGCTAGGATTCAGTGAGGCGTAACCGCTGCCGATGACAGCCTCAGCCTCAGCCTGTGCCAACTGATACAGGTTCTTACCCTCATAATCGTCATTGGTAATGATACCATTCTCACCCAACAGACAAGCAGCATACAACAGTACACGAGCCTTCAGGGCACGAGCTGCAGTCAAGGAAGCACGACCCGTAGACTTCTCATTATCCTTGATGCTGAATGATGCGATGGCATTGTCCAGATCTTCGAGCATATAGCTGTACACCTCTTCCTCAGAATTACGATAGGCAGCAGTAGATGCCGTCTTCACCGGTTCCTTGTTATAGGGAACAGCTCCCCAGGTGTTCACCAGATGCCAGTAGTAGAAAGCACGGAGGAAATACTCTTCGCCCATATAAGCCGCTTTCTGGGCATCGGTCAGGTTCGCGTTGGTAGGAAGGTATTTCAATGCTGTGTTGCACACGTCGACAGCCGCAAAGAACATCTCCCAGTACTCGTCGAGACAGAGGTTATCCTTCTTTGTGTTACCAGGCACCTCAGGAGAGATCCGGTAGGTCAGTGGCAGTTTCTCACCACTGTCGCCACCATAGTAGAACATATCGGTACCACCCTCTGTGAGTGCCAGTGAAGCCTCCTTACCATACCAGCCGCGGAGGAAGGAATAGCTGGAAGCCACCAGGCCATCAATACCCGTCTTGGTATTGTACAGCAGATCGGCGGTCTGGCCAGTCTTGTTATCTTCGTCGAGGAAGTCTGAGCAGGAAGTCAGTCCCATGGAGGACACTGCCATCAGACCAGCCATCAGTATATATACTTTCTTTTTCATTGTGTTTATGATTTAGAATTCAACATTGAGTCCGAAAACCAACTGTTTTGCCAGTGGGAAATTGAAGCTACCGCCCTGCTCAGGGTCATAGTTGTCGATGCTGCTGAAGGTAAAGAAGTTCTTCAGTGAAGCATAGAGTTTCAGGTTGCTCATACCCCAGCGCGACACCAGTTTCTTGTCGAAGGTATAGCCCAGTGTGATATCCTTGATCTTCACGTAGCTTGCCTTCTCATAGGCGAGTGATGCCAGCTGTGGTGCAGAAGCAGCACCTGGGTTGGGATACTTCGCATTCTGGTGATCAAAGGTCCAATAGTCCACGTTCGACCAGTTCGCATTGTCGTCATAGTGTACATTGGTGTTCCATCCGTAAGAGATATAGCCACCGATACGTGCGAAGAGCAGTACGGAGAGGCTCCAGTTCTTATAGGTGAGCATATTGCTCAAGCCGAGGATGGCATCTGGATCGCGCTTGAAGACACGACGGTCGTTCTCGTCGATCACACCGTCGTCGTTGGCATCGATCACACGCATCGTACCAGGAGTACCTGCTATCTGATAGTCGGCAGCGGTCTTATCAGGATGACGAGCAAGCCATGCCTCACGATAGCCGTCCACCTCGTTGGTATACGTACCATCCAGATTCTTGGTAACGCCCCATACACCATCGTTCTGATAATAATAGAAGATATGTACTGGCTGACCTACAATCTGACCTGTACGGTCGGCTGCGATGTTCTGTGTCACACCTTCTGAGAGCTCTGTGATCTTATCTCTTGCCATCGAGAGTGTAAAGGTAGCATCCCAGTTGAAGTTCTTCTTGCGGATAGGTGAACCGCCAATCTGGATTTCCACACCGTGACCTCTGGTCTTACCGATATTACTCAGCACACTGGGGAATACAGAGGTAGCAGGCACACTCTTCGCATAGAGCAGGTCCTTGGTACGTGTCCAGTAGAAGTCGATGCTACCCCACAGTCTGTTGTTCCACAGTCCAAAGTCCAAACCGAGGTCTACAGAAGAGGTAGTCTCCCATGTCAGGTCCTCATTGCCGAGTGCGTCGGGGATACGTCCGCCATAGATAGTACCATCGAGCTCATAGTAGTAGAGGTTGTCGCTGACGGTAGCCAGTGTCTGGTAAGCATTGATACCCGAGTTACCGGTCTTACCCCAAGAGAGACGGAGTTTCAAGTTGTCCAACCAGTTGGAGGCGCTCTTCATCCAAGGCTCGTCAGAGATACGCCATGCAGCAGCTACAGAGGGGAAGTAACCCCATTTATGTCCCTTGGCGAGTACGGATGAACCGTCAGCACGTAGTGAGGCAGTCAGCAGGTAACGTGACAGATAGCTGTAGCTGACACGTCCGAACCACGACTGCATCGTCGTCTTCACATACGTCGGTTCGAGGATGGGATTCGTGATATTGTTCAGGTCATAGAACGAGCTCTCGTAGTAGTGCTCGCTGGGTGTAGGACCATAGATACGCGTACCTTCTGATACGGTCTTGGTCGTCGAGCTACCCAACAGGAAGTTGAAGTTATGGTCTTTCACGTCGAACATATAGTTCAGGGTGTTATCCCATACCCACTTCGTACGGTTGTCCTTGGTCACATCGATCTCACCACCGTTAGCACTCTGATATTTACCTACAGAGAGGTAGTCAGCATACATACCGTCACGACGGTTACGATAGTCGAGGTTGAACAGCGACTTAAAGGTCAGACCCTTGATGGGTGTGATCTCCGCATAGACATTACCGAAGATACGGTTGCTCATGATATTGTGCTGGAATACGCCCTCTGGCTCATCGAGCAATGGATTACAGTGTGCCTCATAGAACGATGATGGTTTCTCGATAATCGTGCCGTCATCATTATAGGGGTGAGCGATAGAGGTCATGGTCAGGTAACGGGTGAAGACGCTGGCGCTACGCTTGTCGTGATCTCTGTGTGTGAAGAGGATGCTCGTACCCACCTTGGCCCACTTGGTAATCTTGTGGTCGAGGTTGATCTTCGCATTGTATCTCTTCAGCTTATCACGCTTCAGCAGTCCTTCCTCATTACGGTAACCCATAGAGATATTGAAGTTGGTCTTCTCAGAACCGCCAGATACCGACAGCTCGTAGTTGCGTGTGAAACCGTTCTGCAGCACGAGGTCGGCCCAGTTTGTATACGACTTGTCCTGATAGATCTCGAGTGTTGAGTATGGGAGGTTGTTCGTAGGTGTACCGTTGAGCACATCCTCAGGCATCATATAGGCGTCGTCCCACTCACCCGACTGTACATTGGCCTTATACTGGGCAGCGTCTACCAGGCGCTGTACCTCACGGTCGCCGTACATAATCTCTGGGATGAATGTGGGCGACACAAACGAGAACTGTGTGTTGAAGTTCACCTTGGTCTTGCCAGCCTTACCACGCTTGGTGGTGATGATGATTACACCATTGGCACCCTTGGTACCATAGATAGCGGTCGAAGAGGCATCCTTCAGTACTTCCATCGACTCGATATCCGATGAGTTAAGGTCGATGTTAGAGCCATACTCCACACCATCGACCAAGATTAGTGGGGTGTTATCGGCATTGATTGAACGTGTACCACGCAAGTTCATGGTCAGTGCGCCACCAGCCTGTCCGTCCGACTGTGTGATGTCGAGTCCAGGAATCTTTGCCTGCATCGCCTGCATAGGGTCGGCAGCTGCCACATTCTCGATGTCGGAAGACTTCAGCGACGATACCGAACCGGTCAGGTCGCGCTTCTTCACTACACCATAGCCGATAACCACCAGCTCATCGAGACTGTTGGCATCTTCCTTCAGTACGATGTTGAAACTCGACTGATTACCCACCTTGACTGTCTGTGTCTGATAGCCAATGTAAGAAATCTTTAGCGATGCATTGTTGGCGACGTTCTGAATGGTGAAGTTTCCGTTGATGTCAGTGACACTTCCTGTCGAGGTGCCATTCACCACCACACTTACACCAATCATGGGTTCGCCTGCCGCATCCTTGACTGTACCAGTAACAGTCTTCTGGGCAAAGCCCACTAACCCCATCAGACATACCAATAAGGTTAGAAAGAATCTTTTCTTTTGCATAATTAGTAATTAGGTTAATATAAAAGGTTTGAAGTTTTTTTTAATCTTAAATAGTTTGTTTAAAAACATTCTATCTCCACCCTCACAGGCAAAAACGATGCAAATTTATAGAATCTTTACGTAACAGCCAAATATTTTATCAGTAAATTGCAGCACTTACACGGAAAAAAAGTAATTAGCATCTTTAACTTTTCAACTTCTTAACTACTTAACTTCCTAACTACTTAACTCCTTACCATATTATAAATATATGTAAAAATTTGGTTTTTCCTTTAAAATCACGTACCTTTGCACACAAAACAAATTAAGAATATGAGATTACCAGTTATTTTCTTGCTTTTGGCATCTTCATTAAGTGCCATGGCTGATGGTTATGATTTAAATAAGCCTTTCGGCTTCTGTACTGTATCTTCTCGTACTGATGCCAGCAGTACCTACGCTGTCACTGGCGGCGGTTGCTATACCTACCCCATCCCCGATGGTTTTACAGGAAGAGTGACTGTACTGACTTCCAAAGGTCCTGGCGTTGATATGAAAGGCGACATACAGAATGGCATCAAGAATAACGAAGTGCTGATTCTGGATGGATCAAAAGGTGAGTTTTACGTCAAGGAGAGCATTGGCAACATTTTCAGCAACAGGACCGTCATTGGTATCAACAATGCTAAGATCTGTACCATGTGGTATCTGACTGACGAAGACAAGACGCTCCTTGACAATGCCACTGACTCGCGTACGCCTGATAAGGTAGGTGTCAAGAATATGAGCACCAATGCCAGCGACAATCTAGGAGGAACGGTAGCCGGTAATACGATCAGGGAGCAAGCTGAATACATCACACGAAAGCTTCTTTATGAGAAGTACCATAGTGAGGACTATCGTAAGTCAGGAATCTTGACACTACAGAATTGCGAGAATGTCATCATCCGCAATATCACTTTCCAAGGTCCAGGTTCTGTCGATGTAGGCGGCTACGACCTACTGTCCTGTCTGGGTGCTAAGCACATCTGGATAGACCATTGTGCTTTCAAAGATGGTATGGACGGTAATTTCGATATCACGAACGAATCTGACTTCAACACCGTCAGTTGGTGTACCTTCAATTATACCGATCGCTCCTACCAGCATCAGAACACCAACCTCGTAGGCAGCACAGATAGTGGTGATCAGTTTAATAAGGACAAGACCCACCTCAACACCACTTTCGCCTTCAACTGGTGGGGAACGGGATGTAACCAACGTATGCCGATGGCGCGTGTTGGAAAAATCCATATGCTCAACAACTACTACAGTTGCAGTGGTGCCAGCCTTTGCATGAATCCTCGCAAACTGTCAGAATTCCTTATCGATGGAAACTATTTTGACACAGGCGTAAAGAGGTATTACAGCCAGAACGATGCCACAGCTGTCAACTGGACTTCCAACAACCATATCACTGAGGCAAGTAGTCTCCCCACATCATTTGGAACTGTCGCCGTACCTTATACCGTCACAGCCGCTCCTTGTGCCGAAGTGCCTACAGAAGTCAAAGCCCATGCCGGTGCAAAGCTAGAGTATGGTGATATCATTGAGCCCACTGTCAACAGTTGGATCACATGGCCATTCAGTACGGGTGAGAGCAATCAGACCGCAACCTTAAATGGCCAATCAGAGCCAGGCATTGGGGGTGTGGCGATAACGTTAGGCGATGAGTTGACATACGGCACAGGATCGAATCCTACTAGTGGTAAGAAACTGACAGCTGGAGGGTATTCAGAAACCCTTATCTGGCAAAAGGCCGTGAACAATGAAGCTGCCGACGGCAATGCCATCACCTTTAGCGTCATGCCCAAGAATGGCTATACCCTACAAGTGACGAATGTCTCCTTTATCGCTACCCGCAATGGTACTGACAAAGGAAAGATGGACGTCAAGTGGGTGGATGCCAATGGCACTGTCAACCTGAGTACGGGGGTCACTCCAAAACGCAATAACACACCAAGCGGCAAGCCCGATGAGTCTCCTAACTATACGCTCTTCGACTATCCTTTAGAGAGAGAGGCTACAACGGGTGAAAGCAAACTGGTCATCAACATCTACGACTTGGCTTTCTATGACTCCAACAAAGATAATGTGCTCACGCCAAAGAGCTATGGTCTCTGTAATATCGCCTTCGAGGGTATTCTCACCAGTACCACTGGCATCTCCACCCCCGTCACAATCTCTACGAGTCAGGATGTCACCTATTATAATATAAAGGGACAGCGCGTTGCTCACCCCACCAAGGGACTGTACATCGTGCGCTCAGCAGGCGACACGAAGGGTAAGAAGGTCTTCATCAAATAAACAGACCACATTTCTATTAAACAGATCAAACATAAAATATGAGAAAACTATTTTCGATTATCTGTACTCTGCTGGCAACAGCAGCGATGGCACAAGCCCCCGCCTTCCCAGGCGCTGAAGGACATGGACGTTATGTCACTGGCGGACGAGGAGTCAGTGGTAAGGTATATCACGTCACCTCTCTGGCAGACGACACCAACGGCAACATAGCAGGAACACTCCGCTGGGCCCTGAAACAATCTGGTCCGCGTACCATCGTCTTCGACATCAGCGGTATCATTGAACTAAAAGCCGACCTGACCATTCCTGTCAATACCACCATCGCCGGACAGACAGCTCCAAAGCCAGGTATCACCCTGCGCTATCGTACCGTACTCTTTGGTGGTAACAACATCATTGTGCGCTTCATCCGCTTCCGTCGTGGAGAGGAGAAGGATATCAACGACGGTGCTGATGCTACATGGACAAAAGAGCATACAGGCATCATCCTCGACCACTGCTCCTTCTCATGGAGTATCGACGAGATTGCCTCTTTCTACGACAACAACAACTTCACCATGCAATGGTGCGCTTTAGGCGAGGCGTTGGCCAACCCAGGGCACTCCAAGGGCGAGCACAGCTATGGAGGTATCTGGGGCGGTAAGCTGGCTTCGTTCCACCATAACTTCATTGCCCACGTACAGAACCGTGCACCCCGTTTCAATGGTGCTCGCTACCAGTGGACTGGCTACACACAGAACAAGCTCTACAGTACCTACAACTGGACCAACTACGTGCAGGCAGAGAATGTGGACTTCCGCAACTGTGTGATGTACAACTGGGGCAACGGTAACGGTTGCTATGGTGGTCCCGGCGGCGGTTATATCAATATCGTCAACAACTATTACAAGGCTGGCCTTGCTACATCAGCCAAAACTCGTGTCACAGAAATCTCTGTGGGCGAAAGTGGCAATAGCACACCTGAAAGTATGCATGGCATGACGAGCCGCTATTATATCAACGGCAACTATGTAACAGCAGCAGGCGCAGAGGCTGCCAACTACGACTGGAAGGGTGTCACATTCGACGCTGGTATCAAGACCTATAATAACGAGAGATATTCTGTGGACTCCAAGAACTTCTATAAGGATGTTCCTCACACCACCATCGACGATATCGCCTGTGTAAAGATCAAGCTCGACGAGCCCTGTCCTATCGGCGAGGTCACCACGCATAGTGCGACGGTAGCCTACGAGAAAGTGCTCAATTATGTAGGTGCATCCCTGTATCGTGACGCTGTGGATAATCGCTATATGGACGAAGCCCTGAACGGAACAACCACCTATACAGGTTCTGCCGAAAAGACAGGCGACGGTAAAACGATTGTCCATCGCCCAGGTATCATCGACTACGTGAGAGACCAGGGAAGCTACACCCTGACCTCCAAGAAACGTGGCGCCGACTTCGATACCGACCAGGACGGTATCCCCGATAAGTGGGAAAAGGCCAATGGACTGAATCCCAACGATGCTACCGATGCGAAGCTGTTCACCCTCGATGACGCCACGAAGGATGGCAAGGGCTGGTACAATAATCTGGAAGTCTACCTCAATAGCCTCGTTGAAGACATCATGAAGGCTGGCAATGCTGATGCGCTGACGACTGTCGACGAGTATTACCCAGCATTCACCAAACCGGCAGTCGACCCTGAGCCTGTTGATCCCACAGTGGAAGGCAGTGTTATCTGGGATTTCGACGAAGGCACTGAAGGACAGGAAGCCTCCTATAACAGCGAGTATTTCCAGTCAGATAACGTCACGAAAGGGTCTCATCTGTCATACTATCAGAAGAAGAATGCGATGACCACGTTCACCATCAACGACCAGAATGCTGATGCCGCAGCGAAGCCAGAGAATGCCGTCAACTTCAACTTCACCGTAAAGGATGGCTATCAGTTTGTTCCTACGAACGTATCGTTCAAGGCTACCCATTTCGGAACTGACCATGGTAGTTTCTCTGCCTATCTTCGCTATGCCGACAACAGCCAGCTGTCAGTCATTGGGGAAACGGTAGCTGCTCGCGACAATGCATCGCCCAACTACACCCAAGTCAACAAAGTGTTTACTGACGCTGCACCAATGACAGGTGCCAGTTCACTGGTCATCCACCTGTTTGATATTCCCTACAACGACAATACCAAGTGTATGGGTCTATCGGAGATCAATATCTCAGGTAATGTCGTCACGCCTACCGGCATCGCTGTCCCCGTCACGCTCTCCCCTGCTCTCACTACGGAGTACTTCACCTTAGGCGGTCAGCGTGTCAACGGTGCCACGAAAGGTGTTGTCATTAAGCGCCAAAACTATGCCGACGGCACATCCAAGGCCACGAAAGTCATCCGATAATTTTACCTGCCCGAAAACCGCAGGTCGTACATCTGGTAGGACCGATCGTTAGAACAAAACATTGGATAGAAGAAGTAAGAGATAAAAGAAAGGGATGTCCTTGCGGGCATCCCTTCGTTATGATCAGTATCGCTTCCCGTTAAGAGATCACTCCGTCGTCGGGATCGTCGTCGCCGCCGCCACCCGTGTTGCCACCTGGGGTTTCACCACCACCTGGGGTCTCGGTGCTGCTCTGCGAGCTGCCGCCCTGGCTGTCGCTGCCGCTGCCCTCAGCGCCCTCAGCGTCCTCCTCAGCATCCTTGAACAGGGCTGCCTTGTTGATGAACGACGCCTTCTTGAGGAACTGACGACTGGAGATGTTAGTCTCCTGCTCCGTGTCAGG
>Ga0247610_10008458_pt1 | contig 10463 bp, 19 predicted proteins | sample 174DNAGHGhighgp2_FD_193483 | JGI IMG/M metagenome (GOLD analysis project Ga0247610, IMG submission 193483) | Sheep rumen microbial communities from Palmerston North, Manawatu-Wanganui, New Zealand - 1742 DNA GHGhigh gp2 | ecosystem: Host-associated > Mammals > Digestive system > Stomach > Rumen... | reverse complement strand
AAGAATTAGTGTAAAATATATGGAATCTCAATTAGAGGCAACACATAATTATATTGTAACTATTCAAAATGGCAGAAATGAAGATTCAAGCGCTTATGCATTAACTGAAGAAATGCAAAAGTTAAGAGATTCATATGCAAATACTATGAGTAATTATAAAAAATTATGTGAACTTCAAAATGTAGATTTTAATGATATTATTTAAGGAGGTAATATTATGAAAAAGATAATAAAGTCTCGTAAAGGTTTTACTTTAGTAGAAATGGTTCTTACTATTGCTATAATTGTTATTCTTGCTGCAGTTTTAATACTTGGTATTGGTACATATCTTAATAAAGCAAAGGCTGCTGCTTCTTCTGTAACACATCATAATTCTTCTATTTCTATTCTCACAAGTGAGATTGATGACGCAATGCAATAAGTTTATTATAAAAAATTAATTAAAATAAATTAAGGAGAAACTAATTATGGAAAGAAATGATGTTATAAAAGTTTATGATACTTTTTTAAAATATTTTGAAAATATTATGTCTAAAGGCGGTTTAGGAAGATTAGATGGTGATACTAGTCCTATGGATTGGGAACCTCAATTAAAAGCATTTCCTATATTAACTGATGATGATATAGCAAATATAAAAGATCATTCTACTAATGATATTGATACTTGTATAAAATTTATTATGTTTTATTCTTTTTATATAGTATCTGAACCAGATATATTTGATATTATTCGTTTTGTTAAAGATGAAACTAATATTCAATTAGATACAGATACAATTAAAAGAATGCAAATTTTTATGAATGAATTATATAATTAAAGAAAATATATTTATATAAGGAGATTTTATATACTATGAATTTAGATAAACTTAGAAATGCTAAAAAAGAAAAAGAAGAAGCAGAAAAATTAGCATTAAAAGCTAAGCAAGAATCCTTAATTAAACAATATATAGATAAATTATCTAAACCAATTATTGAACCACAAATAAATAATATTACTGATGAAAAATTAGATGAACTTTTAGCTAAAAATATTTTTGAAAAAGATAATGAATCTGATAGTTATATTTTACCTATAAAAATGGATTTAGGTTTATTACGTATAGAATTTGATAGACAATATCCTAGTGAGCGTTATTATAAAAAATATCCTAATACTAGTGTGAATTGGATTGAAGAGCATATTTCTATAACTTATTCTGTAATATATATATTTAATGAACGTATATATGGGATAAGCTCAGGTGTTGGTGAATCATATTATTATAGTGAAGATTTAGATGAAGAAGAGAAAAAAGATCCAATATATGAAGATGATAATTATCCTTATAAAGATATAATGAATACTTCTATTACAGATTGGTTATCTAATGCTTTAAAAGCAGCAACTAATATAAAATATTTATTTGATGAAGAAAATCGAGATGCACAATCATATCAATATAAAATATATTTTAATCCATTTAATGAGAAAAATATAACTGACGCATTAATTAAAAGATTAGAAGAATATGGTTTAAAAATTCTTGATATTAAAACAGATGAATCAATTGATAAAGATAGTGAAAGTTATTTTATAAATTATGAAATTAAATTTAAAAATCCACTTAAATAATTATATTAATAATTAAAAGGAGTTATATTATGGAAAGTAAAGACATTGAACAGTTTAAAAAAGATCTTAAAGATAAATTAAATAGTGAACTTGAGTATTATGATTTTGAAATTACGCCTGCTTGTGCAAAATGGGTTGATAGTGTAGTTGATTATTATGTAGATTTTGGAGATTTTGAAAATAATGATCTTAAAACAGCTATTGATATTATAATTGATGAATCAGATGAAATGGAAGAAGATAGTTGTTTTGAATGGCCAACTTTAGCAGAATCTGCAGTTATTGTAGGTCGAGCATTAAAAGATGATTCTAGTCATTTTATGTATATAACAGATGCTCTTAATATGTCTATGAGTCCTGATGATTGTTTTAGAGCTGAATGGTTCTGGGAAGGTAGTATAAGACCCTCAATTTTAGACTTTATTAAAGATTATACGCTTGATTAAAGGAGAATTATTATGGGACACGCTATTGGTGGCGGATTTTTAAATGCTAAAACTAAAGAGCAGGCTATGAAAGAAGGTTTAGCAGATGCTTGTGAATTTGCTGCATATAATGTAGATAGATATGAAGATCCTTCTGGCTCTTATCATGGAAATTTTAGATTTTATGATAAAGTTTTTAATTCTGAAGAAGAAGTTGAAGAATTTTTTGATAGTTTAGGTTCTTATTGTGATGGTGTATGTATGGTTAAAGAGGGTGGAAAAGGTGCTAAAAATAGATACGCTAAAAAAGTAGAATCTATTCATAAAAAGCAAAGAGAATTCTTTAATAAAGTAATCGAAAAATTTAAAGAAAGAACTTCAAAATCTGTAGGCTGTAAAAAGTGTGGAACTAGAATAGATAGTGAAGTAGCTGTTAATAGAAATTTAAGATGCCCTAATTGTGGTAATTGGATGGTGCCTGATACTGTAAAAGAAAAATATAATAAATTTGATGAACAATTAGCTTTAGCAAAGAAACAATACAATAAAGATTGTGCAGAATCTGGTAAAATTAGATATTGGGCAAAATATGAAGTTCATTGCTGAGGTAATATATAATTTATTCAGTTGTTTTGAATACAAATGAAACACTTTTAATTATTTAATAAATCAAAAAGTAATTAGAAATAATCCTGAATTATTAAGACTTGCCGATAATATTTTATCTATTGAATAAGGAGAAATAAAAATGTATTATTTACTTGTAGACAATAAAGATATTCCTTTTGATGGAGTAGTTCAATCAAATAAAACCGCAGAAGAAGTTCAAAAGATTGTTGATTCATTACTGTCACAAGGAGTTGCAGGTAGTGAATTAATTGATGCATTAGAAGAATATGGTATAAAATATGTACATTTAGAAGATGATCATATTATTATAGAATGAGGTAATATATGTACTGGAAAGAATTATTTAAAGATAAAAAGATGGAAATTGTAGATAGTTTTACTGGTGAAGTAGATTGTGATTATTATAATAATTCTGATGATATGATTAGCTTTGATGTATATTCTGATGAATTAGAACAATATGGTTATTTTCAAGGTCAAGCAATTTTTGAAGAAATAACAACTAAACGAATTTTAGATATGAATCTTAAAACTGGCGATAGAGTTAATTTAGATATTTATAAAGCATCTCCTGAAGATTATGCTGAAGTTATGAATATACCTTTAGACAAAGTAAACAAATATGAGTTATATTTTGTAGACATTGTTGACAAATATTAAAGGAGTTTTATATGTTAAAAGATTATGAATTAAGTAAAGCGCTTGATATTATTGAAAAATGGTGTTTAGAAAATAATTTTACACAAAGACTAGGTAGAAAGATTCCACCTTTCAAGGTGGGATATGAATACCATAAATCTTTTTAGTTTAACTTTTAATAATACATATATTATAATTAAAATATACTTTAGAAAGGAGCTAAAGCTCATGATTAAACAAAATAAAGCAGTTGAGCTTCGGCTCTACCCTAACAAAGAACAACAAGTTCTACTAGCTAAAACTTTCGGTTGCTGCAGAAAAGTCTATAATTTAGCACTTGCTGAATCTATTGAATCTTATAAGCAAAATGGTAAATTTGAACATTCAAACTACATTACATATAGAGAACAATTCCCATTTTTAGGTGAGGTTGAAGCTCAGGCACTTAATCAATCACTTCAAAACTTAAAATCTGCTTTTAAGAATCGGTTTTCTAAAACTGCTAAAAGATAAACTGGGTTCCCGAAGTTTAGATCCAAAAGAGATAGACAATCTTATCGTACTTGTATGCCAAGTCCTAATGCACTACAAGACAGTTATCTTAAACTACCTAGAATTGGTAAAGTTAAATTTAGAGCAAAACCAAAAGTTCAAAATAATTGGAAGTTAAAATCCATAACAGTTAGTAAATCACCGACAGGAAAATATCATGCAAGTTTATTGTATGAATTTTATGTTGAAGAACCACATAATGAATTAAATATTTATAACTCTATAGGATTAGATTATAAATCAAATGGTTTGTTTGTTGATAACCAAGGTAACGAATCTGATTATCCTAAGTTCTATAGATTGTATGAGCAAAAGTTAGCTTTTGAGCAAAGAAAACTTTCTCATATGAAAAGAGGTTCTAACAACTATTATAAGCAAAAACTTAAAATAGCAAAAGTTCATGAAAAGATTGCAAATTGTAGAAAAGACTTTCTGCATAAGCTCTCATATCTTTATGCTAAAAATTATGATTATGTTTTTGTGGAAAATTTAAACATGCAGAATATGAAGTCATTTCTTCACTTAGGAAAATCAACAAGTGATAATGGTTTTGGTATGTTTAGGTCTATGCTAGAGTACAAACTACAAGACAGAGGCAAAGTCTTTCACAAGATAGACAAGTGGTATGCTTCAAGTACAACTTGTTCTAATTGTGGAACTAAACACAAAGAGATTGTTAACAGTTTAGCTGTTCGTAAATGGGTTTGTCCTACTTGTGGCTGTTCTCATAACAGAGATGTCAATGCTGCAGTTAATATAAGGCAGCAAGGTATAAAAGAAATAACCGTAGGGACTACGGGGTTAGCTTGTTTAGGCTTAGTGCATTAGCACTATCGAACAAGAAGATTCCACTCTTTAGGGTGGGGTTAGTTCACAAAATTTTCAAATGTAAGAGATTTAATAGTTTATAGAGGTAATAATTAATGTTTTTAGTAATTAGTTTTAATCACACAAGAGCAAAGAATATTGTTTATATTCTAGACAATGACCCTAAAACAATAAAAGAAGCTGCAGAATTACATTGTGGAGAAATAGATGCATTTTTATATGATGATGAATTATATGATATTACAGATATTGAAAATTATTTTGAAGATGACGAAGATTGTCAAGATGATGAAGGTGAATTTGATTGGGATAAATTTGAAGAACAATTAGAAGAAGGTAATATTAGTCTTAATGGAGAAATTGATTGTATTGCAACAATTGATGTTATTGATAGTGATTGTTTAGAATTAGATGAAGATGGAGATTTTTAATACATTATATAGATGATGAATGTGACATTATTTAAAGGCTATTTAAATTAATAGTATGAATGCGCACAATGCCCAAGTCTTTAAAAGATTTGGGTATTTTTTTAAGGAGGATAAATAAAATGGCAGTAGCTCGTAAATTAGTTAAGAAAAAGAAGGCATTTGTAATAAATTTTGATACATTAGATCAAATGGAATCAATTGAACCTGGAATAAAAGAAGCAATAAAGTATGATTCAGATAGTAAACAATTTTTACTTGATAGTGTTGAAATGGGTCATTTTGGTAATATTGCTCAAATGGGAGATGTAGTTGCATATGAAGTTGTTTCAGATTGCAAAGAATGTCCTACAGGTTATAATTTATGGTGTATGGGAAATGTTGATAAAGCTTCTCAAAGAGTAACCATAAAATCTGAAACAGAGATCTATACTAAACCAACTTCTGATGATATTATTTTCTTTAGTGATGTTAAAGAAGCAATTGAATTTATTAATGAACATTCATCTGAAGGTTATTTTGAAAAGAATGTAATTATCGACGAAGAAGGTAATATTACAATTCATACAAAATATGGAGATGCTAAAGGTAAAATTGGAAATTGTTATATTATTTGTCATAAACCAGATAGTTTACAGCTTATTACTTTAGGAACTCCATCATTAGATGATTATTATATTTTTGAACCATATAATATGTCTGTTCAAAAAGCAAATGAATATAAAAAAATAGTTGCTAATACAAAAATAAAATTTAATCAGAATAATTGGACTCATATTACAAATGCAACTCATAATGATGATAAAAAGTATAAAGATATAAAATATACTAAATCAGATAATTTAATTTAAGGAGTTAATTATGTATTTAGATAAAGATAAACTTTTTGATGATTTGGTGAATATTGCAAAAAGTTGGCAAAGTAATTTTCATAATACAAAAGAAATAGGTTCATACTTAACTTCAACATGTAAAAGTGTTTGGAATAAAAAAAGTATAATTACTCATATAGAAAAAGGTTGGGACGAAGAAGATAAAGAAAAACAATTTTATGTATATGATAGTAATGGATTTTATTATTATTTTGATAAAACAAAAAAGATTTTTTATTTAGTAGAAACAATTAATGATATGTTTATGGGCGCTCATCAAATGTTATTAGATTTTAAAAATAATGAGTATCATTGGGATTTATTTTTTATATTTTCAAAAGATAAAACATCTGATTATTTAGACGTAGGAGATATTACAAATCTTACTGATGAAAATACAGATTTTAAGAGCCATAATAGCAAAGATGTTTTTAAGATATTAAATTATTGGAGTGAGCCTGGTTGGTATGAAAATAGAGAAGACTTTGTTGAAAAAATTCTTAATAAAAAAGATACTTATTATATAGAATCTCAAGTTGAAAAAGTAACAAAAGATTTTATTTATAAAATAAATGATTCTAAAAAATTAAAAATAGAAATGTATAATTATAATAATATTGACGAATATTTTAATGATGATTCAAATGATTCATATGAAAATCATGAATCTATAAATATTATTTCTATTGACACTAAAGAGACTATTATCTCTTTTGAAAAAGCTATAATTAATGATGAAAAAGTTTGTAAATTTATAGTTAATGTAACTAATGTAGATGGAGATAATTTTAGTGTTAATGCTATTCTTAAAACAAAAGAACAATTAAATCAATTAGTTGTAAATACTGCAAATGCATTAAAACAATATCCAGAATTTAGCAAATATGCTGAAGATTTAGAAAGTTGTATATAAGGAGAATATTATGACAAAAGAAGATTTTATTGGAGAACTTAATGGTTTTTATATATATAACGCGGAATTGACATACAGATGTGATTCTACAGATGAATATGATGGTGATCCAGATGATGTAGATATTGATGATGTAGATCCATATGAAATACTTGCGTATAGTTTAGAAGAAGAAAATTTTACAAAAGAAGAAATAGAAGAACTTGCAAATGCATATAAAAATAATACAAATGTTAATGAAAAACTTATGTATAAATTTTTAGCTTTTGTATATTATGATTCTAATATTGATAGAATAAAAACAAACATTAAAAAGCATGAATTTTCTAATGTTGAAAATTATACAGACGAAGATTTTGAACAAATAGTTGCAGCTTTAAAATTTTTTTAAGGAGCAAAATATAATAGAACAAGAAAAATAATGATGACGATGGTTGGGATCCAGTAGAAGATTATGAAGAAATAGATAATAAAACATTTAAAACAATTAATGTCGCATTTAAATTTTTCTATAATATTATAAATGATACTACTGATTTATATCATGGTTATGATAGTGAAAAATTAGATGATTTTATTACATATACAATTACGTTATATGAAAAATAAAAATATTTAGATAAAGTAAGAGAAATTAACTATGTTAAAAGCTACTAGAACTAAAGTATATCAAACTGAATTTGGTCCATTTAAAATTACTACATATGAAGGAAAATCTAAAAGAAGAAATGGTTATACTGGTAAAAAAGAATGGGTACAAATTAAAGATACTGGCGGAGTTTTTGAAGAATGGCCTAATGCCATATATTTCTTTATTGAAAGAGATGGTCAAAATAGATGTGTAGCAAGTTCACAAGGTGAAGATTCTTATGAATGGATAAAATCTATTCATGCTAGAAATTATGACGATGCATTAAGAAAAACAAATGATATTGTAGTAAAAGCATTTAGAGATTATTATGATGACGACTCTATTATTTAAGGAGATACTATGGAAAATATAATTATTAATGGTCAAAATGCTAAACAAGTTATAGAAGGTATTTTAGAAAAATATCCAAATATAAGAAGTGAAAGTGATTATCAAAATTGGTATAAAATTTATATAAAGGCAAAAAGTAGTGCAAGTTTTGAAGAAACATTAAAATCTATTATTTTAAGACATTTAACTAAGGATGTTGATCAAATAATTAAAATAAGAGATGTTTATAAACAACCAGATATGTCAAGAATATTTGAAAGAGAATCATGTGTTCAAGCAGTTGTAGCATTTGATATTTTAGAAAAAGAAGTATATGGAGAAGAATAATGTTATCAATAAGAAAAGGTCAGTTTGAAACTAATAGTTCAAGTTGTCATGTATTTATATATGATAAAAAAGATAATGTGGAAGTACCATTTGTTGTTGAATTAAAAACAGAAGAAGCAGATGATCCATTAAATGTATATTTTTATGATAAATATATTTGGTTTAAAATGGATGTTGAAAGATGTCCTGCTACTTTGCTTGACCAAACTGATATGATTGGTTTTCTTAAAGACTTATATTCTATAGGTGTGTCAACAATTATTTGTAAAGATAAATATATTACAAGTTTAATTGAAATGATTAAAAATGGTGAAGAGCTTAATGGTTGGGGATTTATAAGAGAACCTGGTGATAAAGAATTATTAAAAATTATTTTATTTAGTCCAAATAATATAATTGATACAGTATCAGACGATTATGATATGAAAAAATATGTACAAAAAAAGTATGGTAAAAATAAATCATTTATCGCGTATAGATTAACTTGAGGAGTAAGTATGACTGACGAAGAAAGATTACAAAATACAATTGAATGTATTGAAATGTATGCAAAAACTTTAAGCCGTTATTGTAATGATATAGTTGAAGCAAAAAATAAAATCAATGATCCAAAAGAATTAGCAAAAAGACTTGATTTATATATGGATGGTGTAAGATATAATAATAAAAAAATTTCGTCTTGTTATAAAAAATTATGTGATATGACAGATTATGATCCAGAATATGAATAAATTAAAAGGAGAATAAATATGGCAAATCCAACTTTACGACAACTTATGCATGCTAAATGGTTAAATTTTGATAAAAATAATTTTGTTCAATATGGTATTATTCGTACTGATTTTATGATTAGTAAATTAAATGCGTTGCCTGATAAATATAAAGAACAAATATATGATATTGTTGGTCATGGAGATCGTGTTAAAGGTGAACAATTAATGCAATCACATGAAGTAGGTCGAGATGAACTTATACAATGTTTAACAAAAGTCTTTCCTAGATGCGGTGAAAATGAAATAGAAAGTATTAATCGTACTGCAATAGTAATTAGACAATTTAATATATATTTTGGTGGTGAATTTAATCTTGAAGATTGGTATGTTCATGAATTAGATTTTGCAAATCATAAATTATACCTTATAGAACCAAGTTTAACAAATTAATTTATATTGGGAGGAAACTTATATGTTAGAAATATATGGAGAAAAGTTAAATAACTCAATGTTATTTGAAATTAAAGAAAAATTAGTTACTGAGGATATTATAAAATTAATAGTAAAAAAGATACATTCAAATAATGTTTTTAATGTTTGTACAGTTTATAATTTTATTATAAAAGATATTGTAGCTACTAGTAATGGAATTGAAATTACAATTAGTAGCGCAGAAGATAATATAGAATTTTCAACTAATAATAAAAAATCAGTAACAAAAGAATTAGTTGAAGATTTTTATGAAGATTTTAATGATATTATTTATAATGTATTAGTAAATTTTCTTAAATCTGAAAAAGAAAAATTACAAAGTAAAAAGAAAATTACAAAATCTGATCAAATATTATTAGATTTTTTAAATACAAAATATAGAATAGTTCCAGAGAAACCAGAAATATATAAAGCTAGAGTATCAGCTCAAATATATAATACATTAAATGAAATTGATGATGATCTTGTATATAATGCGGATTTCTTTAAAGATTAAGGAACAATTTTATGAAGAAGCAAAAATTTGAAATTATTAATACAGCGATCGCACATTTTACATATGAAATTGCAGATAAATTATTAACTGAAGAAAATATTGAAAATACTATACTTCAGAATTGTCTTAGAGATTTAGATGGAAAAATAAATGGTTTTAGAGTTTATAGTGATTTTAATGATAATACATTAACTATTACTATTGGTTTATTAGTAAATGATCGTTTCTTTAAAATTGGAGAACCTAAACAAATGCTTTATGATTTAGATGATGCGACTAAACAAGATTTATTTGATTTTTCAAATACTATTTCTTCAAAAGTTATTAAAAATTTAAGTTATTTCGCAAGATATAATCCAGAAAAAAGAGATATTGGTTGGACATTAGATAATAGAAATATACCTAATAGTATTTGGACAGATATATTAATTAATGTAAATTTATAATTTTTTAAGGAGGTACCATTATGGGAAATACATATTATGCTGTAGGATATATTGTTGGTAATGATGATATAGATTTTAGTTCATTAAAATTCTTTAAAAAAGAAT
>Ga0247610_10008457_pt1 | contig 10463 bp, 10 predicted proteins | sample 174DNAGHGhighgp2_FD_193483 | JGI IMG/M metagenome (GOLD analysis project Ga0247610, IMG submission 193483) | Sheep rumen microbial communities from Palmerston North, Manawatu-Wanganui, New Zealand - 1742 DNA GHGhigh gp2 | ecosystem: Host-associated > Mammals > Digestive system > Stomach > Rumen... | reverse complement strand
GTGGAGATGGTATATTGGAAACATATCCAACTACGTCCATAGAACTGTGCCAGTTAGGTTTTACTTGTATCAGCTCAAAATTCTTCGGACGAGGGTTGTCAAACCTTTTCTCTTCCTCGCTTGAATTTAGAGGAACACTAGCCTGGGCAAGTTTTCTTACTATCTGACTCTTGCCCGTTCCGCTAATACCAGCAAGAAGAATGAATGGCTTAGTGCGGATAGCAGATAAATAATATTTGTAATCACAAGTTCTTGTGTTGGATTCCGATTTTTCAATTGGAGTGTAATCAAGAATCCCCAGTGCATCCTTAGCACCCTCATAAATAGATTTCATAAGCGCTGTATATTCTTTTTTGACCTCTTCTGATTGGTTATTAAATATGAATGGTAATCTTTCCAGAATGAAAGGTTTTGCCGATGCACTAGTTCTTTCATCATAGAAAGGCTTAAATGGTGAATTGCTGATATTTCGAATCTCAATCTGATAGCATAATTCAAGAAAATGATTAAAATACTTATTAGCCATGCTATAAAATCCAGCAGGATTACTAGAACGTTCATCACCAAATATAAACAAAGGAGACTTTTGTTGGATAATATTCGTTAAGGAAACCCTATCTTTTATAGCTGACATAACATCATCAGATGTTGATATAGTTTTGCGAGCCTGGTACCCATTTTGTTTGTTTGTACGAATAGTCAACGATATATGAGAAGCATTAGAAAAAAGTAGGTTAGAGAAATACTGTGAATCCTTATTGCTCTCTTCAAAATCGTTACGATGTATTTCTTCTCGATAATTTAACTCGCATAAAAACGCAGACAAGACATATCTGAACCAAGTCCTAAAATCAACATTTGATGGGCATGGAAATAGTTCTCTTAGTTTGAAAATCAAGGTGTTTATTGAAATTTCGTGTGCGTCAACTTTTAATGATTGCATTAAAGAAAACAACGCACATAATGCTGAAAGAGCCTTATCAACAGATTCTGTCCTTTTAATATTTGCTGCTTTCGCCAAAATTGCAGATACATATCCCAGATTAGACTGAACATTAACCTGTTCCCTAATGGCATCTAAAGCTGTTTGACCTTTTGTTAGTTCCATTTTTAGCAATCCTATTCGGAACATTTCTTTGGCCCTGGATCTGCCATCAGAGGTGTTAATGCCTAGTGCTTCTGTAAAGTTACTGGCTCCTTCAGGCATAATTCCATATAAGACAGAATCATTCCAAGAACTCCAAATATCCAGAAGGGTATTGTAGTAACTATACATGCATTTTAATTCACTAACCATATGTTACTTTTTTAGCATTAATACATATTCTAATTGAATTTTATTTTTCACATTGTCTCTTGGTATTGACGTTCGATGGTCTTTAATCTTGTACTTGTAATAACCAAACCATTTATAACCAACAGATTCTGCCAAAGACGCAATAATTTTATGGGTAGGTACTTCTATTGTCTTAATCGTGTTATCTCCTATGATTATGTGATACTCACCGTTAGGCTTGAGTGCTTGATATACGCAAATTAGATTTTTGTATATGTCATTGAAATATGCCATGCATGTGTTTGCTCGTCCCTTGTCTTTAGGAAGAATCTTATCATACCAAGGTTTGAAAGTATTATAGACTATATCGTTAATATCTTCATTCTTTCTATTCTCATGGCCCACTTGCACATTTCGCATATCAGCGGCTATTTCATTATCGATACAATCGCACATTGCACCTTCAATCTTCACGCATCTTGTATAGTCTAATGCGTTGATATATGGTGGCGACGAAATTGCAAGGTCAATATAAGGACTTTCCGTCCTAAAGTTTGTGGCATCTTCTCCAATCCATTCTATATTAGATGGTTCAGCTACTTCGGTCATTTGTTTCATAGCTTCAATATGGACATTGTAGCTATAAACAAATGAATCAATCACTTCTTTTGTAACTTTAGGGTGTTTCTGAGATATATATGGTTTGAGAGATTGTCTTTCCATCAAAGAGACCGGCTTTATACAATCAGCATAAGCAACCATCATAAAGGAAAGGTATTTAGATGGAGTCATTGCTTTGATGCAGTTTTTTAGACTCAGTAGCTTTTTCAAATCATCATTCTTAAACCATCTTTCAATACCTGCTAATTTAGGAGTAGAAGCCGGCTCAAAAGTATTCCATCTTCTCACAATCTCGACAAGCACTTCCTTCAAAGAGGAAAAATCCTTTTCGCTAAATATAGTAGAACTAACATCTGCTATAAGTCTGGCAAATGGATCCATTTCAACGCCTATAGGTGTGTTACCGCTAATTATTGTTTCAACAGCGGTTGTACCTGACCCCATAAATGGGTCTAATACGTTAATTCCCTTATTCTTGTATTGGGATAATATTGCCCTGGGAACAAGAAAAATGCTGCGAGCCGGGTATCTGTTATAAACACGGTTCCCATACTCAGTTAACTTGCGGGTTGATGGAAACATTATTTCTTCACCCCATGCTAACTGATATGGATTATATCCGCCCGTTCTGTCTATATTTTCAATATCTATTTCCATTTCAATACGACCATGCTTTCTCTAACATATTTCCAGTCGTCCCTCTCTATCAATTTTGTTTGTTGAGAAGAAGGTACAACCATACGGTATATCTTGATGTCAGAACATTCATAACCCAAAGAAAGCGCAATATGGGCTAACAACAAATCTGTTGAGATGACAACACCAGAATATGTCGGATTTCCAACAACGAAACCAGCTGTCGCCCCATGATTCAGATTATTTGAAAGTTCTTTCAAACATTTTTTTAAGTCGTGAAAATATCCTGCTATCATAGATGGAATACTATTACTCCATAAGTTGCAATTTTCAAGTAGCGGTATTATGAGTTCATCAACAATGGGGATACTTTCATTATCTTTTCGCTTCCAACGATAGTGAACATGACTTTTTACAGACCTCTCACGAAAAGACTGCTGGTCTTCTCTTGCACAAAAGAATCCTCCCATCCACAACTCGATTAAATACACTTTACTATAATCAAAGCAATTTGCATATGGCGGCGATGTCACAACAATATCTGCTTTCTTTGGCAATCTATAAGAATCTAAACAACTGCCTTCGATTATATTGTTGTGAGTTCTTTTTTGTGTCTTTTGAATGTCGTCAACAATTATGCTAAGCTTTTCAGTCATCAGTACTTTGAGGACCAAGAATGATGTAGGACTGGGCTCGTGAATTTTCCTTTTTACACCATTACCATTTTTCCTATGAGTAGAAACCTCCTCAAGAATCGCCAAAAGAGAAAGAAGGAAAATATCATGTACCTTTTCATTTGTGATACTTTTTATGAAATTTTTAGTCTGTATAATAGCAGAATATGTCTCCTTGGCAAAGTAACTTATGACAGTTGGACTGATGTTGTAGTCATCAATATCACTAAAGGAGGTTAGCTCTTGATATTTTGTTATGGTTTGTTCCAATTGTTTAATATCACTTTCTGTATATTCTCTATTTTTAACTTTCGAGGCAAAATTCCCAAGAGGACTAACATCTAAGGAATATGCTTCGTAGCCATTAATGTTTGCTTCTAATACGGTCGTGCCTACCCCTCCGTATGGATCAAACACGATATCTGAGTTAGAAGACGAATGCTGTGCTATAAAATCACGAACGAAAGATGGAGAAAACCCTTCCTTGTAAGCATACCAACGGTGTATAGGACAGCTTAGAGCTTCTTCGAAATTTACTGGAGTGTGGTATGTACTCACCTCATAGCCATGAGGCGAGAACAACTTTTCAAGAGTTTTGTATTTTTCTCTAAGTTTAATCTTTACTTGATTGTAATTAAGAGATGTTTGGGATCTACTATTACTCATTATTAGAAACTTTCTTAACTATTTACAACCGGAATGTCAGTATAAACCCATAGTAGAGTTTGCTTTTTCTATATAAGCCTTATACTCTCGAACTATCAGTTCCTTAATATCAACCTCAAGCAAATCTGCAATCCTTAGTAGGCTTGCAACATCTGGCTGAGAAGAGTTCGTACACCATTTAGAAACAGTGGAGGGTTTGACACCCATTTGCTCTGCAAGCCACTTGTTAGTGCGCTTCTTCTCAACCAATACGACTTTAATACGATTTATATCTTCCATGCAATTTGGTTTTATGGCACAAAGGTAGTGAAAAAAAATCATTTTTGCGAAAGAAATTCGTTTTAACTAGCATCTGCCCCTTCATTTTTATACTTTTTTATGTGTTTTTGCATGTCAGAGTGAATATGATGCCACAAGTTTTATATATTGGGAGACATGATTGTACATCAATCATGTTTGCCATTGTTGAAATAAATACCGAGGACAGCTCAGCCCCTCTTCTTCGGCAAGCATAGCAACGCATGGAACTACCATCGTAAAATGCGAATGGGTTAATAATGGCTTTTCGGACAGAGCCTTAATAACGCAATAGAAACTCTATGATACTTCATGGCAGAAAAGGGGAGACTGAAACAAAATGTTTACGCAGACATGAAAAAAGCACTTGCGAGAAACTCGTAAGTGCCTGATTCTTAATGTGGACCAGCCAGGGCTTGAACCTGGGACCTCCAGATTATGAGTCTGTTGCTCTAACCAACTGAGCTACAAGTCCGGTAATCGTAGGTTGTTTCGCCTTAATCGGGTGCAAAGTTACATTAAAATCAGCAAATATCCAAATTTTTTTGCGAAAATAGCAAAAATATGTTTAACTTTGCACTCAAAATGAAGACAATCGTACTTTCTTCAGAGACGAAACTGGCTGTTCCGTGCGTGGCCACGATAGGTAGTTTCGACGGTGTGCACCGGGGGCATCAACTGGTGATAAGGATGGTGCTGGAACGTGCGCAACGGCTGGGATTGTCGCCGATGGTCATCACCTTCGACCGTCAGCCAAGACAACTCTTCGACCCTGATTTCCGTCCGCAACTGCTTTCGACGTTGCAGGAGAAGACGGTCTGCCTTCAGGCTCTTGGCATAGAGACCCTGGTGGTGCTGCCTTTTACGAAGGAGATGGCTGCGCTATCCGCAGAAGCCTTTATGAGGCAGGTGCTGCACCAACAACTGAATGTGAAGGTGCTGCTGACGGGCTATGACAACCGCTTCGGACATAACCGCAGCGAGGGTTTCGACGATTATGTGCGCTATGGGAATGCCTTGGATATAGAGGTGCTGCGGGGTGACGTGGAACTGATGGACGGTGAGACAGCAGTCAGTTCGACGGTTATCAGGCGGTTGCTGGCAGAAGGGGGTAGGGTGGAGTTGATGCCTGATGTACTCACCCGCTACTATGCCTTGTCGGGCCGTATCGTTGCTGGCCAGCATATCGGCCATGAACTGGGATTCCCTACAGCCAATCTGGAGCCAGACGATAGGGACAAACTGATTCCCGCCAGCGGGGCCTATGCCGTTTGGGCAACGCTGGAGGGAGGTGAACGGCTGCCTGCGATGATGAATATCGGCATGCGTCCCACGTTTGAGGGACACGATCGGACACTGGAGGTACATATATTAAAAGAGGTGGGCGATATCTATGGGCAGCGGCTCACGGTGGAGTTTGTGAGTAGGCTGCGTAGTGAACGGCGTTTCGACAGTCGCGAGGCACTGATGGCGCAACTCCGCCAGGATCGGCTGGCTGTTTTGGATTTGTTGAATAGATGACAAAATTGTTTTGAAGATGAAAAAGGCGTTGATTTATACTTTGTTTTTTGTGCTCATCCAACTGGTGGTGGGCGGTGTGATGCAGGGTTTGTGGATTCTGTGGAAAGGCCCAGGGGCTGTACTTGATGCGACGGGCACTATTTTGCTGATGGCATTGTTCAGTGTCGTGACGCTGGTACTTTTCCTCTGTAAGAAATGGGCGGAGGTGTCGCCGAATTGGATACGGACCCGGCCCTGGCTTGTGCTTTTCTGGTGCGTGCTGGCAGCCTTTGGGGCCATTATACCTTCCACATGGCTGCAGGAACAGTTGCCAGAACTGCCGAACATCGTTGAGGAAGAGTTTGACATGATTCTGCGTAATCGTTTTGGCTACGTCGTGATAGGTCTGCTGGCTCCCTTTGCCGAGGAGGTGGTGTTCCGAGGGGCAGTCCTGCGGGCCCTGCTCCGCTGGGGGCGCGGTCCTTGGGTGGCTATTCTTGTCTCAGCCTTTCTCTTCAGTGCTGTCCATATGAATCCTGCACAGTTGCCTCATGCTTTTATCATCGGCGTGCTGCTGGGGTGGCTTTACTACCGCACGAACAGCATCATCCCAGGTATGGTGTATCATGTGGTGAACAATTCGATTTCCTATGTCCTCTATAACCTATATCCTGACCCTGACATCAAGTTGATAGACTTGTTCCAGGGTAGTGAGCGCAGTATGCTGATGGCGGTTTGTTTCTCATTGTGCATCCTGCTTCCAGCCCTTTACCAGTTGCATCTGCATATGAAGCGATAGAAATGAAGTGGGCTGCCTGATCCTGTCAGTGCAGCCCAATCTTCTACGTTAGTATGTTTTTAAAAATTTGAGAGAACGAAGCTTCACAGCTTCTTTTTGTGTTTTAATAAATGTGTTGAATTATTATAGAGAAAGCATAGAAAAATTATTCAAATAACTTGGTGTTCTTATCCTTGGGTGCCAGTACGACGGTGTCGATGACATTTTCCGCCTGTATTGGACTTAGGATGTTGATGGAATCCTGCTGCTCGTGATGGAACTTGGCGTATTCGTCTTTCGGGTTGTCCCATCCGTAGTTCCATGGTGCCTGGGCAGCATTTCCCAGCGTCAGGATGATGGCAACGATGGCGGCAGCCTTGAAGAGCGGCTTCAGTCTAGGGCCTAGGGTGACAATCTTTGCCTGTTGTTGCGGTTCCTGGCTCTCCTCGTCGATCATCTCGAGAATTCGGGCATCAAAGTCATCGCCCAGCGGCTCTTCTTTCTCGATGGTGAAGAGTTCCTTATAGGGCTGGAGATGCTTTGGAATGTCAGGCTGACTGAAGAAAGTACGGAGAATTCCCTCTTCCTGCAGGGTGGTCTCACCTTGCCAATAGCGCTCCAGTAACTGTTCGATATACTTATAGTCCATAATTCTCTGCTTCAATGAATTTCTGTTTGATGGTCTGGCGGGCTCGGAAGATGTTTATTTTCACCTGCTCCTCGCTGATGGCCAGTATCTTTGCGATGTCCTTATAACTCTTGCCTTCGACGTCGCGGAGTTGCATGATGCTTCGCTGTTTCTCTGGCAGTTCGCCAATGAGGCGGCGTATCAGTGCGACGCGGTCTCGCTGTTCCGCCTGTTCCTCTGGATTGGATGAGTAACTGCTGTCGGGTACGTCGTGATTGTCCGCCAGGCTTAGGTTCTGGTTCTCTGCCTTCTTCGTCTTGTCGATGGCGATGTTGCGGCAGATAGTGAGGCAGAAGGCTTCAATGGATTCTATTTCTTCCCACTTGTCCCGCCTGTTCCAGACCTTGATCATCGTTTCCTGCACGACATCCTCTGCCTCCGCACGATTGAGAGTGATGCGGAGTGCGAGCCGGAAGAGTTCATTTTTCAGCGGCAGCACGTCGTTCCGGAAACTGGTCTTTTTCATCCTCTCTATAAATAATGACGATTGGGAAACGGAAAAGTTACAAAAAGGCGAAAAATTTTTCGCCTTTTATTTAATTATGGTGCCGTGTTGCCCGTCGATGGCAGTGGCAAGGGTGATGATGACCTGTGAGACACCGGCATCGATGGCTGAGAGGGCATTCTCTATCTTGGGGAGCATACCGCCACTGATGGTGCCGTCTTCCCTGTATCTGATGAAGTCCTCGCGTGTGATGATGGGAATGACGGATTCATCGTCATCCGGATTGCTGAGCACGCCTTTCTTCTCGAAACTGAAGATCAGGGTCACGTCGTAGTATGTGGCCAGTGCCTTGGCTGTCTCAGAGGCGATGGTGTCGGCATTGGTGTTGAGGATGTTGCCCTGGCCATCGTGGGTCAGCGGAGCCATCACGGGGGTGATGCCCTCTTCGATAAGACGACTGAGCATGCGTCCGTCAGCACGGTCTACATCTCCTACGAAGCCGAAATCAATACCGTCTTTCAACGGGCGTTTGTGGCTGCGGATGACATCGATGTCTGCACCCGTCAGTCCGAGAGCATTCACACCATTGGCTTGCAGACGGGCCACGAGGTTCTTGTTGACCAGACCGCCATAGACCATTGTGACCACACTCAGCATCTCGGCATCGGTGATGCGACGCCCGTTCACCATCTTCGACTCGATGCCGAGCGACTCTGCCACCTTCGTGGCCTTGCGGCCTCCGCCGTGTACCAGCACCTTGCGCCCCTCGATGGCGCTGAAGTCTTTCAGCAACTGGGCGAGTTGGGCCTCGTCTTCAACGACGGCTCCGCCCACTTTTACTATAGTCAGTTTCTCTTTCATCACCCTTTCGGTTCTTTAATTATTCTAAATAGGTGTAGCCATAGAGGCCAGAACGGTAGTTGGAGAGGAACTCCTTACCCTCTTCGAGTGAGATCTTGCCTTGCTTGACGCTCTTGGCCACCCAAACCTCCAGTTGGCGGACCAGTTTCTTCGGATCATATTGTACATAGTCGAGCACCTCGGCCACTGTCTCTCCGTCGATGATCTGGTCAATATGGTAACTGCCGTCTTTCTCTGAGATATGGACGGCATTGGTGTCGCCAAAGAGGTTGTGCATATCGCCCAGAATCTCCTGATAGGCTCCTACGAGGAAGACGCCCAGATAGTAGGACTCGTTCTTGCGGAGGCTATGAACAGGCAGTGAGTGGGAGTTGATGCGGTTGGTGACGAAGTTGGCCACCTTGCCGTCCGAGTCGCAGGTGATGTCCTGTATAGTGGCATTGCGGGTGGGGCGCTCGTCGAGCCGTTGGATAGGCATGATGGGGAATAGTTGGTCGATGGCCCAGGAGTCGGGCAGACTCTGGAACAGCGAGAAGTTGCAGAAATACTTGTCTGCCAGCAACTTGTCGATGTTCATCAACTCTTCCGGGATATGCTTCAGGCTCTTAGTCAGGATGTTAATCTCGTGACAGACACTCCAGTACATGGCCTCTATCTCAGCACGGGTCTTCAGGTCGACGATGCCGTGGCTGAACAGGTCGAGCACCTCCTCGCGGATTTGTTCTGCGTCGTGCCAGTCCTCCAGCACATTGCGGGGTGAGAGGTTATCCCAGATCTCGTATAGATCCTTTACTAACTGGTGTGAGTTCTCGTCGGGTTCGAACTCCTCAGGCATCTCTGGTAGCGAAGCGGTCTCCAGGACGTCGATGACAAGCACGGAGTGGTGGGCTGCCAGTGAGCGTCCGCTTTCAGTGATGATGTTGGGGTGGGGCAGGTCATTCTTGTTGGCAGCGTCCACAAAGGTGTAGATACAGTCGTTGACGTACTCCTGGATGCTGTAGTTGACAGATGACTCGCTCGAAGGGGAACGCGTGCCGTCATAGTCGACGCCAAGTCCGCCGCCGCAGTCGACGAAGTCCACGTTGTAGCCCATCTTATGCAGTTGTATATAGAACTGCGAGGCCTCGCGCAGGGCAGTTTGGATACGGCGGATCTTGGTAATCTGGCTGCCGATATGGAAATGAATGAGTCGCAGACAGTCGCGCATGTCCTTCTTGTCAAGCATATCCAAGGCTTCCAGGAGTTCTGCGCTTGTCAGGCCGAACTTTGAGGCGTCGCCGCCGCTCTCCTCCCATTTGCCGGATCCGCTGGATGCCAGTTTGATGCGGATGCCGATATTTGGGCGGACGTCCATCTTCTTGGCCACCTTGGCGATAATCTCCAGTTCGTTGAGTTTCTCCACCACGATGAAGATGCGCTTGCCCATCTTCTGGGCCAGCAGGGCCAGTTCGATATAACTCTGGTCTTTATAGCCATTACAGACGATGATGGAGTCGCTCTGGCACTGAACGGCGATGACGGCATGGAGTTCGGGTTTGGAGCCCGCCTCTACACCGAGGTTGAACTTCTTGCCGTGTGAGATGATCTCCTCTACCACAGGCTGTATCTGGTTGACCTTGATCGGATAGACCACATAGTTCTCGCCCTTGTAGTCATACTCCTCTGCTGCCTTCTTGAAACAACTCCATGTCTTCTCAATCCGGTTGTCGAGGATGTCAGGGAAGCGTAGCAGCACAGGTGGCGTGACGTCGCGCAGTGCCAGTTCGTCCATCACTTCACGCAGGTCTATCTGCGTGTTGTTCTTGCAAGGAGTCACGTAGACATCGCCTTTTTCGTTGATGCCGAAGTAGGAAGTTCCCCAACCGTTGATGTTGTAGAGTTCCTTAGAATCGTCGATAGTCCATTTTTTCATATTTGGAGATGGGGTGTAATGGATGTCCGGCGAGCCGGATGTTCCTGGTTATAGGTTTAGTAATTCTCTGACTTTGGCGACACTGGTTTTGATTTTCTCATAGTCGTCC
>Ga0247610_10008456_pt1 | contig 10464 bp, 13 predicted proteins | sample 174DNAGHGhighgp2_FD_193483 | JGI IMG/M metagenome (GOLD analysis project Ga0247610, IMG submission 193483) | Sheep rumen microbial communities from Palmerston North, Manawatu-Wanganui, New Zealand - 1742 DNA GHGhigh gp2 | ecosystem: Host-associated > Mammals > Digestive system > Stomach > Rumen... | reverse complement strand
AGGCACGAACAGATTGTCGCAAATCCACTTCCATTCGTCATCGACTTCGGACAGAAGCTTCTTTAATTCATTGGCAAAGTCACGTATTTCCTTGAGAGCACGAGTGCATAGGCGCTTGTTCATGAAATTGATCAGCGTACGGACATTGATCTTCCATACAATCTTGGTTTCCATGCCGAGAGGGAGCTGGTTGGCGGCATCTTCCTTAGTAATGCCAAGGTCAAGAAGCTTTCCGTAGGTTTCCGCAATACGATCCATCCCATCATTATATACGGCGTTTGCTTGTTCGTTGGCAACTACCTTCGGCGGTACATAATAATGGAAATCCGTAGCATCCACATATCGTGTAGATGACTGCACACGTGTCGGCGCACCGCCGATGTGCGTATAGATTTCCCTAACGCAACGGCTTGAGAAGCCGTCAAGCACCATAGTGATGTCAGGGAACTCGATTACACGGCCATGGCCGGACTTGATACACGAAATAGCGCGCTTTCGGTTCTTCTCGGCATCGTCGATGGGTGCATTCCAGCACACACCGGCGCACTTGCCGATGAACTGCAGCGGATTCTTGGTAATGTTCAGAAATTCGATTGACATAAAAACCTTAGTAATTAGTTACTACGTACCAGATAGTCTTGTAGGCGACATAGAGCCAGCCGAGGAAGCCATGGAGGATGCACCACCCTACAGAATGGTTGAAGACCCACGACATGCAAACGGCGATCGTTGTGCCTATTAAGGGGAAGGTGCATGACACGTTGGAGCCAGAATTGCTAGAAGACATAAAACCCTCTTATTCAGTTTCTGTCAAATTATAGCAAAATCAGGTTTGATTTGCAATTCAAATTTTGTTTTATTACCTTTTCGCACAACATCTTGTGGTAAATAGTATAATTTACCAATAAATCGTACAAGGTACACTAATGCCTAAGACATCCAAGAAGCTTTCCCATGTGATCGGAAGGCCATCCAACACCGAGTCGAAGCTGTTCGGCAAGAATCTCGGTATCGCAAACCTCCTCATGCACTTCAACTTCGACAAGGCACGTGTGGAAGCCTATCTTCACGAACTCATCGAGGCTGGCTGGCTCGCTCCGAACACGAAACCGGCCAAGTTCAAGGAAAACATCGAGGAAACTTGCAAGTTCATCACCACTCCGGTCTCCGAGGTGGGCACCGTAAAGCCACTCAAGAACCCAAGGGAACGCCTCTCGCCAGATGACGAGCCGGAAGTCCAGGTTTTCGAGGATCATCCGATGTTCGACTACAGCGAAGAAGAGCGCCAGGGCGCAGAGGAACGCTACAAGTTCGAGATGAAGAAGACCGAGCGTTCATTGAGGAAGCTCCGTCAAGAGGCATTCATCGGCAAGCAGAAGGTCAACCGCATGGCTATCGCCGCTGCGTCCGTCAAGCCAGCCGAAATCAAGCTCAACCTTGTCGACGCCAAGGTAAAAGGCTCCAACTACTGCGTGATGCCCATTTCCGACTTGCACTTCGGCGAAGTCGTACAGCCCAACGCTACCTACTGCTACAACAAGTACAATCCGGAAATCGCCCAGAAGCGTCTCGTGCGCCTCTTCGAGGAAACATACCGTCACGCCAAGGCCGAAGGATGCGACAAGCTCCATATCTTGTTGCTCGGTGACTTAATATCCGGCGAAATCCACGACGAGCTCCGTGAATCCAACGCATTCACCGCACCTAAGTGCGTGAGCGTGCTAAACTCGATTCTCATCGGCATCATCCTCGAATATGCGAAGCTGTTCAAGTCCGTGAGCATCGCTTGCGTGGTCGGTAACCATTCCCGCACGGGAAAGAAGCTCCAAGCCCACAACCGTTCTCTGGACAACTACGAGCACATCATTTACAGCACCATCAAGGATCGCTGCGAGGCCGAAGCCAAGAACATTACAGTTGAATTCGACGAGGAAGCCCCGTTCGCAATCACGACCATCGGCAATCAGCGCTGGATGATCGAGCACGGCGACCGCTACAAGGGCTCCACCGCTGCAGCTGGCGCTATCAACACCGTGCTGCGCAACATCGGCAACGACATCCGCCACAACCACGCAGACGTGGCCATCATGGGTCACTGGCACGTGGGCGCAGCTGGCGCAGTCGACGCACGTGAGGACGGTCGCATGACTAAGGTGTTCATCAACCCCAGTATGGTCGGCCCCGACCCGTTCGCAGTGACTACGCTGCATGCCTTCTACCCTGCGGAATCCAACGTGTTCATCACGGACGGCAACAAGATCAAGTCCAAGATCGAGATCGACCTGTCCGAAATCCAAGGCTAGTATGTTTACAATCGAAAACTACAATCCGTTCGTCTTCGCCGACGTGGAGACCATGCTCCGTGCCAAGTTCGCTAACACGGCTGGAATGGACAACACTGTGGTCGTCCTTGGTTCCAGCATTTCGAAGCTTACCCCTGAACAGTTCAAGCAGCAGCATCTGGGCATGCGTCTTGTCGTGTATAACTTGGAACAGCTCTTCAAGGGCAGTCCCTGGCTCAACAACAAGACCATGGCATGGCTCGCCGCCGCAGATGAAGTGTGGGACTATGATATCGAGAACATCAACTTCCTCTACGCCAACGGAATCCGTGCAAGCTACGTTCCGATGGAGTACACCGAGGAACTGAAGTTCACTTCTACATTCACTGGCCAGAAGGACATCGACGTCCTCTTCTACGGTGCGCCTACCGACCGCCGTCTGAAGATTCTGCAGAGCTGGATGGGCATGAGCCAGCATCATGCAGTCACCATGATCGCCACCGGCATCAGCGGTAAGCTTCTGGAACACTACATCTACCGTTCCAAGATTATCTTGAATCTTCATGCGTTCGAGAACGCATACCGTCAGGAACAGGTCAGAATGTTCGTCCCGGTCATCAACGGCAGCTGCGTCGTGTCCGAGCAGAGCACTCGAAACGAGTTCTCCACGGCAATCGTGGAATCCACCACTAGAAACCTCAATAGCACTTTGAAGACGCTGTTGAAGTCCGGTGACTGGGAACGTGTCGGTATGAATGCGCCAGATACCTACAAGATCCACTGCAGCAACCGCTTCCGTAGCGGACTGAGGTAGTCATGGATACATTCGAAAAAGTGCAAGAAATCATTGCGAACTTGTTCCAGATCCATCCGGATCAGATCACCATGGAATCCGACCTCAGCGACGACTTGCTCGCTGACGAGCTGGACAACGTGGAAATCATCATGGCAATCGAGGACGAGTTCAACATCACTATCCATGACGAGGAAGCCGCCGATATTAAAACGGTCGGAGATCTGGTTAAACTGGTAGACTCGCTTATTTAAATCAAAGGCCACCAAATCGGTGGCCTTTTTGATAAACTGTACGCAAATACACATTAAGGTATTATATGCAATCAAACGAGTTCTACAAGGATGTCAAGGCCGTGTGCGACATCGCCGGACAACCAGCTCTCGCCGAATCAATCATCAATCTCCACAAGACATGCAACGAGTCAATTGACTTCGATAACGAGTTTGGCAATTACTATAGCGACCTTCGTAAAGAAGAAGACGAGCAAGATGCCGAAGCAGAAAATTATCAGGAAATGACCGAAGAAGGCGTTCAGGGCGTTCTCAACAAGCTCGGTTTGACCGTCGTAAATAAGTGGTATGACGGCAACCGTTCACGTCCGGTGTTTGACTGCCAGAAAGGCAACGGCGAGACCATCTGCGTATGGACAGAACCGCCGTATGAAGCAAAGGTCTGGTTCAAAGATAGAGAACCGGGCAATAACCGTTTCACCGAAGACATTATCACGCTAGACTCCCTAGAGTATGAGCTCAATGACCTTCTCGACGAAATATCACCTACCGAAGAAGAGCTCAATGCCGCAGCCGAAAAAATCAGCGCACCGGACTACCATGCCGAAGGCGCTTACGAGGACTTGACAGGCCTCGGTAATGACTTTGAGGCAGTCGAGTTATACAAGGACATCAAGGCAATCTGCGACATCGCTGGAAAGCCAGCACTCGCAGAAGCCGTCATCAAGCTCCACAAGGCATATCATCCGGTTTTGGAAGCAGAAGGCGTTGCAGAACAGATCTTCGCCGACTACTTGAATAGCAAAGGCATTGATACGATCGACGGCCCAGCCTCTCTCAAGCAAATACTTTCCGACATGGTTGCCGAGAAACGTATCACAGCAAGCGAAGCCGACGAGATATGGAACGAAATGTCAAACAAGTTATCTTCCATAACGGAATCTTCTAATGCACCGTATGACGACGATGATGATGATGATGATGATGATGATGATTTACCGACATCATCTGGTGGAGCAATCTGCATGAGATGTGGAAAGCCATGCTCCACCGATTGTTTCCTAGGAGGTAGCGTATTATGTCCGGATTGCCAATCCGAGAGATTGTCTCACGGTAGCTACTCTCTGGGCAATTCTCGCTTTTATCCGTGGCTACGATAGCATAGGAGAGTCTTATGCAAGACCCTTCGTTCGTTGAATACCTACAAGAATCCATGTATGACAGTCCGCTAAAGACTGCCATCATGGATCTTTATACTTTATTGGAAAATGGCGAGCCAACTGGCATTCCAACAAACACCATTAAAATTCCGTCAGAGTATAGGCCATTGATCGCCGATAAAATCATCCAAGCGCTCCAGACTAACCAAATCAGCAAGCATGCAAAAACTGGATCAAAGCGATATAAACGACTAGGCCATGAAGAGTTCAGCCAGACCCACGAAAAGGCCGAAGACGCAGTTAAGGAATACCAAGAAGGTCAACTGCCGCTTAACATCGTGCCGCTATATTACCAGAATAAACGGTACATAGCGTGTGCCGAACTCCCAGACAACGATATGATCATGATTGTAACTGGGGATGCACCGTATCCGCCAGATCCTACGCAACCATTGTCAATACTCACTTATTTTGCTGGTCTCGCTGGTACAAGGAAAGATCTTCTTAGCCACGTAATGCAACACCCGGACGAAGTTACCGCAGATGAACCAGCCCTATGGGAAGCTTGGCAGAAAGAACATAAGCAACAAATGCAAGACCACCCATTCTTCCGGAAAAATAAGCCAGCAACTCAGTTGGCAAGTAAGGAAGAATATCAAGCAAAATTGGACGATATCCTATCTACAATATCACAGTTGCGTAAGTCACTCAATACGCATAAGCAAGAATATAATACATTGAACGGAAAAATCAGCAAGCTTCAATCCACGATGCAGAAAGAACAAAACAAGATAAACGCACATAGCCAGCAGTACAACAACCTCAGGCAGAATTTCATGAAACAATTCAACGAGACTCCAGATACTGCATCAACTTCTACAGAGCCTGTAAGCAATACCGTTGTGCAACCTTCCAATATCGGTACAGTAACGGCCAATACGGCAGACAACCCATATCAGTATCACGAAAAATTCGAACAAATACGACAGAAACGCAATGAGCTTAGTCAAGTGATTACCGATTATACGCAAAAACTGACTCAAATGAAAGCCAAAATAAAAGAACTTCAGCAAGATCCGTCACAGGCATCTCAACTAGACGAAGCTCGTTCCCAATATAAAGCCCTTCGCAAAGAATATGATGAATTAACCAAACAAACAATCAATTACAAGCATCAAATACAAGCACTAGTCGACAAATACCGTTCGAAATTCAACAAAGACTTGATTAACGACGATGCATACGTACGTATGGGTAAAAAATTACGCTGGTATGAACCACAACAGCCAGCCGGTCAAGAACAACCGACTACAGATGCAGCAGAATAAAACAAGGCTTGCTCAATGAGCAAGCCTTTCATTTATTGTTCGATAGGTTCGAGTCCGGTTCCCTTGCAGTACTTGCATACTTCTCCGTCATCGTCGACTCCGGTGCCTCCACAAGCCTTGCAGAGTTCATCCTCATCGTCGTCGTCGGTCGGCTCGAAGTCGTAGCCCTCACGGTCACGTTCCCAAGTATGGGACGGAACCTTGCTGAAGTCGTCCTCGTGGATAGAGGTGTTCGGCTTGTAGCCGGGAACTTCGTAGCGCAAGATGATTTCCTTGATGAGCCTATGACGCACGATGTCGTCGATACCGAGCGTGACATATCCGATACGTGGAACGCCTCTCAAGAGATTCTGTGCGTGCATGAAGCCGGACGTGACCTTCGGAGGCAAGTCAGTCTGGTTTGAGTCGCCGCATATAATCATCTTGGAATCCTTGCCTAGACGAGTCAGCATCATCTTCATCTGTGCGATGGTGGTGTTCTGGAACTCGTCGCAGACGATGAAGCTCTTCGCAAGCGTGGAGCCACGGATGTATGCGAGTGGGCACACCTGTACACGCGAGTAGAAGTCGTTGTTGGAGAAAGACTCCTCGACGTTCTTCTTCGACTTCTTCTTGGAACGCTTTTCCTTGTCCGTAAGGACAGGCATCTTCTTGATGGTGTCCTCAGGCTTCTCACGGCGTCCCTTGATGAGGGAAATCGCATCGTATAGTGGTTGCATGTAAGGCGCTATCTTCTCGTCGAGACTACCCGGCAAGAAACCGAGTTCCTCGCCGCCAGTAACGACTGGGCGTGTCAAGACAAGACGTTCGTATTCGCCGTCGTCGAGTCCGGCAATGCCGACCCACGTAGCGATAGCGGTCTTTCCAGTACCGGAAGGCCCGTTCACGAAGATAATGTCATTGGAGTTGATAGCATCGACGAGGCGCTGCTGGCCTTCCGTCTTGGTATAGATGGGCCTGTCGTGTCGATCACGAATGATCTCGGTTCCGCAAAAACTCATGTAGAATCCTTGTATGGGTGGCATCATTGCCACTAATATACGTTTATCGGATTTGAAATGCAAGAAATGCCGATTTGTTATCGGCATTTTACATTATTTTTCAAATAATGCATCGTATATCTGCGTCACCGCTTCCATCATGGGAGTCGGCTGCTGTTCCCCTAGCCATGCCTTGAAATCTACCGACTCGTTTGCCGAATGCGCATGCATCTGCTGCAGATGCGCATTGGCTTCTGACTTGGACTTGTGAGATGAGAGAACAGTTCCCTTCTCGGTCTTGCCGTCACCGCATGAAACGATTACCCAAGGAGCCGATTCTCCCTTGGAATTCTTGTGACCTTTCCTATACTGCACCATAGATGCCTCCCTTGCGGATGATCTCCGCATAGTGCTTCGCCATGCGGTAGTTGCTGGACTTGAGGTACTTGTCCCAAGCGGCCCTGCCGTGCTTGAAGATATAGCGTGCGATGATAGGCATTACGGTCGTGTTGAGGATTTCGTTGGCCTTCGCTTCACGTTCTTTCTCTTCCGGAGTATGAGCCATCTCCATGAGAGCCTCGGAGTCGTTGAACGCCGACTCGAACATGAACTTGGTAGGAATGCCCATATTGGCTTCGGTAATCATGTAAGTATCGTATGCGCCCTTTGCAACGTCGTGAAAACCGAGCGCAGACACGCTCTCCAGCACGGCACAGAACTGCATCGCACGGTTGACGGCTTCCAGCACCGGGTTGGGAATACCGGCCTTCTGGCGGATGTTGTCGATATAGCCGCCACGGCGGATAGCCTTGTCGAAATCGGGCTTCATGATGTAGTTGATGTACTCGGTATCGCCGAACTGCGCCAGATAGGAGTTGAGCCAAGTGAGCGCCTTGTGGAATATGCGGTAGTCCTTGTCAAATGACGCCTGGTCTGTACGGAGAAGCATCTTGTCGTTCGGACTCAGCGGAATATCTTGCTGGTAGGACACGACCTTCGCCGGGTCGTTCTTGAGGGTTTCCTTGGTCTTGTTAGCGAAACCCTTGAACCAGTCGATAATTCCCTCGTTGATAACGTAGCTCTCGGTAATCGCCTTGATAGGGGCGACGTAGTCCGGGGACACCTTGCTCATCTTGACCATCGACTCAATAAAAATCTTGTGCTTTTCCGCCATTTTTACACTCAGCTCACGCTAATTTGAGTTTATAACTTTGAATTACTAAATTTGCGGCATGGCCAAAAGATTAAAGAAATCAGATCTCAACGACGACCAGCTGAATGCGCTGGAGATTATACACAAGTTCTTGAAGGCTCCAGACCGCCGACAGATGGTCTTGTACGGTGCCGCCGGTACCGGAAAGACATCTCTCATCAACGTGCTTCTGGACGAGCTGGAAGGGCCCGAATACGAAGACGAGATGCCACGCTGCGTATGCACCGCGCCGACTAACAAGGCCGTGGAAGTAATAGCCTTGGCTACCGGGCGTGACTTCGACAAGACCATATACTCACTGTCCGGACTCGTACTGCTCGACTTCTCCGACGGAAAGCCGAAGCTCAAGAAGGAACACGAGTCCCATCTCAGCGAATACGAGGTCGTAATAATCGACGAAGCGTCGATGGTGTCGAACAACTTGCTTAACGAGATCCAGAGGCAGCTGCGCACGTTTACGGCGATCAAGGTAATATACGTGGGTGACCGCTGCCAGATTCCTCCAGTAGACGACGCTAACAAGGGCTACATGGAGTCAGTAATATTCCAGCTTCCATTGAAGGTGGAGCTTACCAAGGTCATGCGTACCGCAGACCAGAACCCTATCCTCGGCGTAGTCACAAAGATGCGTGAGGACATGACGAGCCCGGTAGACCTTTTCGAGCACGAGACCAAGGTTTCCGAGGACGGAACCGGAATATACTTCTACCACTTCGAGAAGGAGTTCATGAGAAAGATGATGCCGTACTTCACCTCGGACGAGTACAAGAACGACTCCAACTACGCAATGGCGGTCGCCTATACCAACGCAGCAGTGGACGCAATCAACGAGCGTGTGCGTGCGGCGATCTATCCGGACAGTACCCGAATGTACGAAGTGGGCGAGGAAGTGCGTGTGGTGCGCACGTACGGCAACGACGTGCATGTGGGAAAGGGGATGATCTTCAGCGTCATCTACAATATCGAGGAACACCTGATAATCAACTCTATCGAAGAAGTCGACGACCCCTGCTACCACATCCCATGCTTCAAGGTGGAAGTGTCCAACGTGGTGAAAAGGAAGAAGCGGAAGACGAACGCAACGGCGTACATCATCCGTCCGGACGGACTGGACGCATTCTACAAGCTGCGTGAGGAGCTTGCTATCCAGGCGAAGGAACGCCTTGCCAAGGAAGACCTACACGGCCACAAGATATACACGCCCAAGGAAGCGTGGAGAGACTATTCTGCGCTTAACCACTACTTCCTATGGGTAGGATACATATACGCATTGACTGCGCACAAGTCGCAGGGTTCGACGATACAGAACGTGTTCGTGGTCGAGAGGAACATCAACCGCATACAAGAGAACGAACTTCGAAACAAGCTGAAATACACTGCGTTCACACGTGCGGCGAAGGAACTCCACGTCCTCGTATGACAGAATTACATATAATTGCTATAATGGCTCTGCTGTTCTTCGGAATCGGTTTCCGTGCCGGTTTCGAGGCGCACGCTTACAAGGTGTTCATAAAAAGGAAGGTACGATGCAGCGAGCAGAAAAGTGCAAGGAAATAATCCGCAAGTTCGAAAGTGACGTGGAACGACTGTACAATGAAGCATGGAAGCAGATCGACGAGCTTTATGATGACGAGTACGAGCAGAACCTTTCATATCCATGGCTGAATATGATCCAAAATCAGTTCAACTTCGGTTTCAAGCACAACAAGCTAGACAAAACATAGGTGTGGCCCATGATTGACTTATCACACAAGACACTCGACGAGATGACGCTGGCTGACTTCTTCGAGCTGGGTTGTACCCTCGACAACATGCCCAAGGGAATTGACTCGAAGATCACGTTCACTTGGCACGGCAAGGAATACGACGACTTCGACGACCTACACATGGACGTCATTCGAGACTACTTCACGCCGACGGACGAGTTCATGGAGTCGCTGGTGGGCAACTGCTACATGTCGCCACAGTCCGACCGAGTCGTGAAGATCGTCGGAGTACGTGGCGACTACGACAGCAAGTACCACTTCGAGGAAATCGACGAGTTCCTTTACGAGGAATTTTGGAAGGACTACCGCAACAACTGGCGAGTCGATAAGTACAACTGGCTCCATGACCAGGCAACTGCTGATTACAACAGCGAAGAAGAACGAAACAAGTACAAGAAGTGGTGCCTTACACCCTATACGGAAATTAACAACCACTCGGAAAGCATGTACATGGTAGGAAAAGACGGAATTCTGTACGTAGATTACGGCTGCGACCATGACTACATGCCGTTCAGACGCATAACCAACGAGCAATTCGACCAAATCAGGGCGGAAGCCGTGAAGAACGCCGAAACGGATGCATAAGTTGCCAAAATCGGCAACATGTGCTATATTCTCGGTATATATTTCAAAAAAGAAAGGAGATTACAATGGCATTTATCCAAGCAAGCTTCCTCCAGATGAGGGATGAAAACGGCAAAGACCTCGG
>Ga0247610_10008454_pt1 | contig 10466 bp, 2 predicted proteins | sample 174DNAGHGhighgp2_FD_193483 | JGI IMG/M metagenome (GOLD analysis project Ga0247610, IMG submission 193483) | Sheep rumen microbial communities from Palmerston North, Manawatu-Wanganui, New Zealand - 1742 DNA GHGhigh gp2 | ecosystem: Host-associated > Mammals > Digestive system > Stomach > Rumen ... | reverse complement strand
AAATATGATTTCCGTCGCTGTTGTATGCTGCTTCAAAGACTTTAACATTGTTTCTAGATGATGTGATTACAACGTTTTTATTTTCACCGAGGATGGTTAAGTTCTTGTTTAATGTGATTGAGTTTTCGTCATATCTTCCTTCATATATGTAAATGGTGTAATTTGGATCTGCTTTTGAAACTGCATACTTTATGGTTTTGTATGGCTTGTCTTTTGTTCCGTATCCTTCAGCATCCACACCTTCAGGTCCAACATATACTTTGAATTCTTTTTCAGTTATCTTGTCTGTAAGTCTTTCGTTTATTGCAGTTATGGTAATGTCTTCAGCAGAAGCGTCAAAGATGAATTTGTTTTCAGCTTTTTTATCTGTAATCACTTTGCTTGCTTTTTGATTATTGTATTCAAAAGTCACAGGGACTTCTGGAATAGCTTTTTCTAAATCATTTAAGTTTTCAGCATTGTCTTTTACTTTTAACTCTGCAGTAACAGTAAATTCTTCACTGGGCAATGCGGAATCTGGACTGTGTGAAGCTTCAACTACTATCCAATTGTTGATGTCAACTGAGTCAGGTTTGTTGTTGTCTCCCCAGTAATTGTATTCCAAATTATATTTTGGATTTGCATTTACCATTATTTTTCCAGTATTATTATAAATCACATTATAATTCATGTTAAAGTTCATGGTGTCTGATATTCCATAGAAATATCCGTTTTGGAGAGAATTATTTGCAATGATTGAATGGGAGATATTTAAAGTTAAATTGCTGCCGGTTGCGGAGAAAATCATTCCTCCCATTGCAGTACTTTGTGATTGAACATTGTTGTTGATAATTTTTGAATTTTTAATTGTAGTTACGCTATCTTTATTTACATTAATTAAATTGTATTTTCCGGTTGTTCCGGAAATGGTGATATTGTCAATGTCTAATTTAGTGCTTGCAGCAGTTTGAATTAAATTAACATAGCTCATTGTAGCTTTGTTTAATATGTTGGCAAATATTGTATCTTTAATGCTTGCCTTACCACTTAAATATACTGCAGCACCGCTCATTGCTTGATTTATTCCGCAGTTTTCAAATTCACAATTTGAAATTTTTGTTTCACTTGCAAGGCTGTTAATAATTATTCTAAGAGTTAATCCTTCAAAAGTACAGTTTGCTATTTCATTTGTTCCAGTGTTTTGAAGGTTGAAAATTAAACTATTGGAGCCAAAGCTCACATCCTTAAATGTCAGGTTAATGAATTTGTAGGATGAGTCACCTTTTTCACTGTCTTCAAATACTTTTTGGCCTTGAGCGGTTTTAGTTGATCCAATTATAACATTTCTGTTCTCTCCGATAAATGTCAATGTTTTATTTAGCTTTATTGAATTTTCATCGTATGTTCCGGCATAAATATAGATTATGTCATTATTCATAGCGTTTAAAACAGCATAATTGATTGTTTTATATGGATTGTCACTTGTTCCATATCCTTCTTGGTCCGCTCCTTCAGGTCCAACATATATTGTATTTGCTTCGGTTGGAGGTAGAGTCTGTGATTCATTTACTGTTAATGTGACCCAGGAATTTGCTAGCGGACGGTCGTAATTTTCTTCAACGAATGTTTCATAAAGATTATCGTTAACCGGACTGAATGTTAATGTATAAGGGGAAGCAGATGCAATCAACCCATCACATTGACCTAAATCAAAAGTGAAGGCTCCTGATTTGACTGGAACTGTGTAACTTCTTGCCACACCATTTCCATCAGTATAACTGCAATTAAGGTTCATATCTTTCCAGTATGAATCATATTCATAAAATGCATCGTCAAAAAACATCAAAGTTCCCTTAACATTTACATTTTGCCCTTCTTCCATTTCATATTCTTCTTTTTCAAATTCAACATATCCTTCGCCACTTTTGTGGCTGTCTGCACTGAGTATTTCATTTGAGGGTCCTGTTTCCAATGAATCCTCTTCTATATCATCGATTTTTAAAGTGTCGATATTGGTTGTTCCATTATTTGCCGCTTGAAGACTATCTGTATCGCTAGCTGCACAGGCTGCTGAAATTGATAGAATCATCACTAAAAATAATAGGAATGCAAATGACCTCTTATTTATTTTATACATTTCATTTCTCCTTTTATTATTAATAAAAATTATAATTTTATTATTACATTATTAACATTGGTTTTTCAATATAATATAACTATTTCTATAAAATTCTATTGTTATTACTTTTTTTTAAAAAATAAGACTTTAGTATTACTATTTGTTCAAAAAAACTTTACAGTATTACTTTAATTGCTTATGGAGTAATATTAAGTTAAATTTATTAATTAATAATAATATATATTAAACTATTATTAATTAAGTAATAGTATTTTTATATTGAGTAATAAATTGAGTGATGCATGATGAAATCTTTTAAGAAAGAATTTTACTTCATATTTGTAGTTTTTTTAGTATTGATGATTTTTTCATCGCCATTATGGGCTAATGAAGAAATTTCTGATAATGTAACATTAGAAAACCTGCAAATTGATGAAGTTTATGAAATTGGTGATGGTGATAAGGTTTATGAAGACAATGGCGAAATGGGGTCATATTCTGATTTAAATGATTTGATTACGAATAATAATGTAATAGAATTGGATAAGGACTATAAATACAATTCAAGCATTGACTCCAATCTTAAAGATGGAATTCAAATTAAAAAAAGTGTGGTAATTGATGGTAAGGGCTTTACAATAAACAGTACAAATGAGGCAAAGCTTTTTGATATTAAGTCAAAAGGTGATTTGACATTAAAAAATATTGTTTTGTTGAATTATAATCCAGCATCTGCTTCAGCAATTAACAATATTGGAAAATTAACATTTGATAATGTGACTTTCACAACTCAAAAGGAAGTCAGTACAGGCACTATTCAAGCCGCTATTGTTAATGACGGCACATTCAATGTGAAAAACAGCAATTTTGCAGATTCATTGATTAATTGCAGTGGTAACGGCATATTGTATGTTTATGGATTGTTGATTAAAAATTCAAAAAATCTCATAATAGAGAATACAAATATGACAAATAATGGAGTATTGGCAAAAGCAGGCACTGTTCAGATTCATGGGGGAATGATTCATAACTCTGGAAAATTGTCTCTCGATAATGTAAATATGAGCGATAGTTTCAGTAATGTAAAGGCATCAGTTTCAATGGTTTTCGGATTTATTTTAGGAACAAATGATAAATCGGAGATATTGGTTAATAATTCTTGTTTTGAAAATAATTTAATTGTAAATGATGCCAGAACCAATTCTGCATTGGCTAATGTTATTCGTGTAACTAATGGTGATTTGAAGGTTTACAATTCTAAATTCATCAACAACACAGGGTCATTGAATGCTGGAGCAATTGGATATTATGCCCAAAATGAAATGATATTGGAAAACTCATTATTCGATTCAAATTCAGTAACTATTCAGGGTGGAGCAATATTCCTTTCAGGCAATTTAAAGTCTAATAACAATACATTCAGAAATAACTTTGCCGGACGTAATGGTGGTGCAATCTATGTTTATGGTTATTACGATGCGGGAAATCCTGATTTGGGCAATGTTGTAAGTACAAATGATGTGTTTGAATACAATTATGTTGAATCCTCTCCGGATGAATATGGTCAGGCGTCAATTTTGTCTTGGGGCGGAGCAATATGCTCTAAAGCAGGAAACCTAAACTTATTAAATGATACATTTTACAGAAATAAGGCATTGATGGGTGACGGGGGAGCTATTGCAAACTATTTAAGCAGTAACTTACAGGTATCTCATTGTATTTTCAAAGAAAATGAAGCTACAAGATGGGAGGTATGGACTCATGCATCAGGCTTGGGTGGAGCAATTTTAATTCCTCAAACTGAAATGGTGGATGAGGATAATTACGCTATATTCAATATTGAATATTCAATTTTTGACAACAATAAAGGTATTGCTGGATTGGCTTTATACTCTGTTCCATATCAGGATGTTCCATGTGACTTTATTTCAAACAATAATTATTGGGGATCCAACAATCCATTTTTCAAGGAATTGATTGGTAAATATCAGCTTAGTGATGTTGTGTTCCCTGATAATTTCATTGTCATGGATATTGAATGCAATGATTCAGTTTATATTGGCTCTTCAAACACATTCAAGGTTACATTAAACAAGATTAATGAAAATGGCCAAATCATGGACTTGGAGGATGTTTTACCGGATTATGAGTTTAGTATAGCTTCTGTTTTAAATTCCCTTTCTAATGATACAATCATTATTAGGAACGGTGAAGCAAGTTTTGTGTATGATGCAGTAAATTACGGTGTGGAAACATTTTCGATCAACTACAGGTATTTCAAAAAATCAATATCCGTAGTAAAATATGATTCAAAAATGGAATTTAACTACACCAATTCTATTGACGGTGCTTTATTTAATGTATTTGTCGCTGATGACTTAGTTGGAAATATATCAATAAAATTCAATGATGCAATCTTTTCTGCTAGAGTAAACGATGGTGTTGCAACAATAAAACTTCCTAAATTAAGTCAAGGTGTAAATAAAATTTCAATTTCTTATGAGGGTGATGAGAAATATAACTCCTTCTCATTTGATGAGGATATTGAACTTGAAAAAAATATTGTAAACGTTGAGGTTCTTACTACTTCTGATTTAAGCAATTCAAATGTAATATCCATCAAATTTCCAATTGATGCAACAGGGAGAGTCCTATTTGACGTTGATGGAAAAAGCTTTTATTCAAATGTTAAAAATGGTGTTGCAAGCTTAGACATTTCCTCATTGGGCGAAGGAATTAAAAATATCGCTTGGAACTATTTGGGTGACGACAATTATTATGGAATGAACGGAACATTCACAGTAAATATTCCTGCCAAACCAAAAATAACTGAAAATAAGGATGTAGTTTCCTATTATACTGATGGATCTGTATATAAGGTTCGCATATTGGAAAATAATAAACCAATCGGTGAGGGAAACTCAGTAGCATTCACAATCAACGGTAAAAAAATCACAGTCAAAACAGATAAAAACGGTTATGCATCATTTAAAATCACTCAAAAACCTAAAAAATACACTGTAACTGCTCAATATAAAGATATCAAAGTGCAAAACACAATCACTGTCAAAAAAGTTTTATTGGCTAAAAACATTTCCAAGAAAAAAGCCAAAAGAATCAAATACACTGCAACCGTAAAAGGCAAAAAAGCGTTTAAGGGCAAAAAAGTAACTTTTAAAATTAATGGAAAAACTTACAGTGCAAAGACCAATAAAAAAGGTGTTGCAAAGGTTTATCTCAAGAATTTAAAAGTGGGTAAACATAAAATCGTCATAAAATATGCAAATACAAAAGTGACTAAAACAATTAGAATTAAAAAATAGAAGTCTTTGACTTCTTATCTTTTTGGAGGTTTAGTAAATGGTAAAATTCAATAGGATTATTCCAATATTATTGTTGTTGTGTATTTTATTTGTAATGTCTCCGAGTTTTGCACAGGACAACGAAACAGTTGATGTTGTATCTTATGGGAATGTTTCAGATGTGATGTCAACAATTGACATCTATGTTGATGTGTCAAACGATAATGCAGGCAATGGGTCTTTTGACAATCCCTATAAAAATTTAGAGGATGTAAAAATCGATAAGGACAGTAATGTTCATTTAGCCAATGGGGAATACAAGTATAAGTCCTATCGTTCCTTAAATAATGTTACTATTGTTGGTGAAAGTGCTGAAAATACGATTATAACATGTAACCGTTTGGAGATAACTTCAAATAACTTAATTTTGAAAAATTTAACAATAGTTGGAGCAACATTTAAAAACCAAGGAGATTTCAAAGCTGAAAACGTAATATTCAAAAATAGTGTAGGTCATGCTTTGGATGAATATGGAAACTCATATGGGGGTGTAATCTACACTTCATACAGACAGGATGATGTGGAAAAACACCATGTTGCATTGACCGACTGTTATTTTACCAATAATACTGCAGAATATGGTGGTGTGATTTATTTTGATGAAGGATATATGGATATTAACAACTGTTCTTTTGTCAACAATCATGCATTGAACTTCGGTGGTGCAATTGCAATTTTAAATTCGGATAAGGTCACTATAAAAAAATCCAAATTCATCAATGACTATTCTGCAGGTGATGCAGGAGGTGCAATATATATTCTCTCATCTAGTCTGGTTGCAGATAATTTAGACATAGTTAACTGCTCTGCAACTTTTGGGTCTGCAATAACTGCTTTAAATGCTAAATTGGATATAAATAAGTTAAATGCATTCAATAATAATGTGAAATATGATGGAGGAGCTATTTATCAAATGTATGGTACATTGCTACTTACTGAATCTAATTTCATAAATAATTCCGCCAACAATGGTGGAGCTTTGTTTTTAGATAATGTTACTTCATTATTTTTGATTTCAAATAAATTTACAAACAACTCAGCAAAAATCTGTGCAGGAGCGATATATTCTATTGCAAACACTGAATATCAAAACACTGGAAATGTTTTTACAGATAATTCAGCATTAAGCAGCAATGATGTTTACACATCTTCCACAATCAATCCATACATTTTATCTGATGATTATAAGATTTTCAACTATACTTCAACAGGAAATGTTATCCTTCCAAGTTATTATAATTTGGTTGATGATGGCTTTGTAACTCCTGTTAAGGACCAACAGGATAGTGGAAATTGCTGGTCATTTGCAGTTTTGGCGGCTTTGGAATCTTGCATATTAAAATCAACCGGAGAAATCTATGACTTATCAGAAGAGAACATGAAAAACTTAATGGCATCATTTTCAGATTATGGCTGGCAAATTGATGTGAATGATGGTGGTTATGATGATATGGGCATAGGATACCTTGTAGGATGGTTAGGTCCGGTATTGGAATCTGAAGATTCTTTTGATGATAGGAGTGCTTTATCTCCACTTTTAAAATCAATATTGCATATTCAGGATGTTGTATATCTTAAAAGAAATAATTATTTGGATAATGATGGAATTAAAGAGGCTATTTTAAAGTATGGTGCAGTTGCAACTGGAATTTATTATTCCGGATTGTACCTGTTAGATGATAGCTATTATTATTATGATGTCATCATGCCTTCAAATCATGCGGTAACCATTGTCGGATGGGATGACAGTTATTCAAGGTATAATTTTAACAGGATTCCTCAAGGCGATGGGGCATTTATAGTTAAAAACAGTTGGGGAGATGACTGGTGTGATAATGGCTATTTCTATGTGTCATATTACGATACTAAATTTGCACAGGTTGGAAAGGATGAAGTCTCCTATACTTTTATCCTGAATGACACTATGAAATATGATAAAAACTATCAGTATGATATTTCAGGAAAAACTGATTACTTGATAACTGGTCTGGACACTATATGGTGTCAGAACATATTTAAAGCAACCGACAATGAATATTTGGCTGCAGTTTCAACATACTTCAATGCAGAAACTAACTGGGACGTTTCAGTTTATGTCAATGACATATTCAAATTAACAAAAAGCGGAAAATCTTATCCGGGATATCATACAATCAATCTAGGCGATTTGATTCACTTAAATCCGGGAGATGTGTTTAGAGTTGTTTTCAAACTTAACTGTAATGAATATGCAAATGTTCCAATTGTTGAGACAGACTACATAAATAAGGTTCCCGTAACTTCAGGAGTTTCCTATTTCAGTAAAGACGGGCAAAATTGGACAGACTTATATGATTTTGCATTTTCAGATTTTAATCATAGATATATTTCCCAGCTAGCATGTATCAAAGCATTTACAATATTTGATAGCTTGAATTCAATAATTAAATTGGATGTTTCAGATAAGGGAATTCAATCTGCCAACATTAAAGCATTCGTTTTCGATCAGTATGGAAATCCGATAAACAGTGGTGAAGTGATTTTTACAATTGAAGAGACTCAACATCATGTTAATGTTACAAATGGTGTGGCGAATATAACTTATCTATTTAAAGATAAATCTGTACAGATTATCTCTGCAATTTTCAGTAGTGAAAACTATAATTCTTCAAATGATTCGGCTGAAATAGAGTTTTATGATAGTGATATAATTTTCAATGTTAAAGACATCAAGTACGGTGAAAAGTTAATTGCTGAAATTACTTTAGTTGACAATAAAGGCAATCTCTTGAATGATGATGTGATTTTAACTGTTAATACTACTGATTATAAAGTTCATGTTGCTGGAAAAACCAATTATACAATTCCAATTTCATTAAATATAGGTAATTATAATGTGGATTTGAAATATAATGGTTTATTAAATAAATCTTGTTTAGTGACAGTCTCCAAAGCTAGCATTGGCATGGATGTCACTATAGATGAGAAAAGAGATAACATCACAATTAATATTGAATTTTCAAAATTGATAAATGAAAAGGTAAATGTTTCAATCTCCGGCAGGAATTATCTCATAAACTCCACTTATGGCAGGGCTTCATTGTTCATTGATGATTTGGACTATGGAATCCATGACATTAACGTGTCATTTGTCAACGACAATTATAATCCAGTTTACAGAAATTATACAATTCAAACTAATGTTTATAAAACTAAAATCACTCAAGTCATGGTGAATTATACAAATGATGGAATATTCTGTTTGTTTAACCTATCTAAATTAAATGATTCTCCTGTTGCTGGTCAAAAGGTCATTTTTACAATTGGCAATCTTGCAAGTGAAAATGTCACTGATTCAAATGGAAATGTTGGAATTCTATTAAATTTAATCAATGGTGTTTATAATCTTGTGATTTCACTCAATGGAACTGGCGAAATTGGAAGCGCTGTTTTCAACCATGAGTTGAATGTAAATAGAAAACTTATAACTATACAGGATATTAGTGTTCCATCTGAAATCAGTGTTTATGATAATGAATATGCTTCAATAATATTTTCAGACAATGCAAATGGAATTTTAAATGTTAAAGTTGATGGTGAAGATTACATTAACGAACATTTTTACTCTAATCAGTTTAAATTGCCATTGTATGATTTAACAATTGGAACTCATAATGTTGAGATTAATTATATGGGAATTGAAGGATATGGTTATTCTGATACTTTCAATGTTGTAGTGAAAAAATCAGTTCCTAAAATTGAAGTTAATTCAAATGATTTGTATTTCGGAGGATCTCAAGAACTCATATTTAAATTCCCTATAAATGCGTCAGGATATGTCTTTGTTGATATCAATGGAAAAAGTTATTATTCACAAATATTTAATGGAAAAGCAACTTTCAAAATTGATGATTTTGTTTTAGGAAAAAATGTAATAGATTATAGTTATGATGGGGATAAGAATTATTTTGCATCAAATAATCAAATAACAGTTGATTTGGACTACAAATACAAATTATCCGGTAATGATATTGTAATGAATTATGGGGCAGGTTCCAAATTTAACGTAAAAGTATCCTATTCAAATGGAAACCCTGTAAATGAAGGTAGTTTATTAATTAAAATTGATGGTAAATCTTATATTGCAGAAATTAAAAACGGATTAGCATCATTTAGAATTAATTTAAAACCTAAAACCTATACAATTACTTCAGAGTATGGGGATGTGAAGATTTCAAACAGGATTGTTGTCAAATCCATCCTGAAATCAACTAACTTTAAAGTCAAAAAATCGGCTAAAAGATTAATTATCAAAGCATCCTTGGCTAAAGTCAATGGCAAATATCTTAAAGCAAAGAAAATTACATTCAAATTCAATGGTAAGAAGTACACTGCTAAAACAAATAAAAAAGGAGTTGCTAAAGTAACTATTAAGAAAAACGTGATTAGAAAACTTAAAGCTAATAAAAAATATTCTTTAAAAATAAATTATTTGGAGGATAAGATTGTTAAAACAGTTAAAGTTAGTAAATAGAAATTAATTTTTCTCTTTTACTGATTATAAATTTTATTTGGTGATAATATGGATAAAAAACCTATATTAATGTTATTTTTGCTTTTAGGATTGATTTATTCACTGAGTGCTGTTTCAGCACATGAAGGTATGGAAAACCCAATTGTTACTATTGAGAATTTAACTCCTGGAAGCGAGGTTTCAGACAATGTTGATTTTAAGATTAATGTTCATGAGCATAATGAAGCAAAATATGTTAACATTACTGCACAGAATATGGATGACCATAAGATATATTTCCATAAGCAGGACTCAAATCGTGCTGATGGATGGTCTTTGTCTTGGGATACTTCAGATGCGCCTAACGGTGAGTATTGGATTACTGCAACAGCAGTTGATGTAAAGAATTTGGAAGGAAAAGCTGAAATGAAATTGGTATTGAATAATCTTCCAAAAGAGTCTCATATAGTTTTAGAAGAAATTACTCCGGTAGTTAACAAATCTACAAATGTTG
>Ga0247610_10008453_pt1 | contig 10466 bp, 9 predicted proteins | sample 174DNAGHGhighgp2_FD_193483 | JGI IMG/M metagenome (GOLD analysis project Ga0247610, IMG submission 193483) | Sheep rumen microbial communities from Palmerston North, Manawatu-Wanganui, New Zealand - 1742 DNA GHGhigh gp2 | ecosystem: Host-associated > Mammals > Digestive system > Stomach > Rumen ... | reverse complement strand
CAATAGATGGTTTGGGTATGTCTGGCGGTTTTGAATATCAGCTTATGTCAACAGGTAATGCAAGCGTTCAAGATATTGCAGCATTTGCAAATGATTTTATAGAAAAAGCTAATGAAGATCCTGCATTGCAAAGAGTTTACACTCAATTCCAAGCAAATGTTCCGCAGTATCAGTTGGATATAGACTATGAAAAAGCTCTTGCTCAGGGAGTTGATATCAATGAACTCCATAACACTTTAGCTTCAACCTTGTCTTATGCATATGTTAATGACTTTAACAAGCTTGGCAGAGTGTTCAAGGTATTTATGCAGGCAGAGGGTGATTACAGAAATAAAATTGAAGATTTACAAAAAATATTTGTTATGAATAAAAATGGCGAACCTGTCCCTATCATGACGATGATTACATCTAAACAAACAGTGGGTGCGGTTTCTATTACAAGATTTAACCAATTCCGTGCAGCACAAATTCAAGGTTCTCCTGCAAACGGTAAATCTTCTGGTGACGCTATGAAAGCAATGGTAAATCTTTCAAAGAAAATTTTACCACATGATTATACATATGCTTGGTCAGGAACGTCATTACAAGAACAGGAATCTTCAGGACAAACAGGTATTGTAGTAGGCTTTGCTCTATTGTTTGTATACTTGTTCCTTGTTGCGTTGTACGAAAGCTGGATGATACCGGTTGCGGTACTTCTAATTTCACCCGTAGCTTTTGTCGGAGCGCTTGTTTTCCAATTAATGATGGGGCAGTCTCTGGATTTGTATTCACAAGTAGGTCTTATTACATTAATGGGCCTTGCGGCAAAACAATCTATCTTGATTGTAGAGTTTGCTAAAGAAGAACACGAAGCTCACGGTTTGAGCATTCAAGATGCAGCAATACAAGCAGCGCATTTGAGATTTAGAGCAATTATGATGACGGAGGCAGCGTTCATTTTAGGTATTTTACCGCTTCTGTTCGCATCAGGAGCCGGCGCAAACAGCAGAATTTCAGTCGGTTCAACAGTTATTGGTGGTATGTTAGTTGCAGCAACGTTGGGTACGGTATTAACACCTGCATTTTATGTCATAATTCAAGACTTGGTAGACAAAAAGTTTAATAACAGAGAGGAATAAATTAGTTTTAAACCCAACAAAAGGATGATACAAACTTTATAGTTTTGTGTAATAATAAAATAGCTATAATTAAGAGAGTGAAGAGTATGAGATTTAATAAAAAAATTATAAGTTTAATATTATTATCGTGTTTTGTTTTTGGTTCTGTAAATAATGCAGATGCTTTTAGTTTTAAAAAGAAAAAAAACGATCAAAACAATACACAAGCAGTAAGTATTAGTACGTCAAAAAAAGCAAAAAAATCGAAAAAAGTTCAGGAAGAACAGCCGCCTTATACAAATGAAGTGCATTCTGTTTTTACTCTTGAAAACTGTATTAATAATGCTATTAAGTATAATCCGGGTATTCAAGCATCTATTTATAATGAAGAAGCATACAAAACAAAGATTACTCAAGCCTGGGCAAACTATTTTCCTTCGATAAGTGCAGGTCTTGATGTTTCAAGAAGCGGTAACAAATATATTGGCGGAAGCCCATACGGTGGTGAAGGAAATCAATATCTTACAATGGGGTATGTGCCCAGTGTATCTGCAAATATGTTAATTTTCGATTTTGGTAAGACCAAAGCAAATGCTGATATGGCAAAAAGAACATACGAAGCAGCACAAGAAGGTACAAAGGAAACAATTAATACTATTATATATAGTATTAAATCTGCTTATTATAATATTCTTTTTGCTCAGGCTCAAGTTCATGTATACGAAGATACTGTTGCAGATTATCAACTTCAATTAGAACAGGCATGGGGTTTTTACCGCTATGGTACAAAAGCTAAAGTTGATGTTGTTACAGCAGAATATAACTTAGGTAAAGCAAAATTAAATTTAGTAAAAGCAAAAAATACTTTAAATGTTGCAAAGGTTCAACTATCAAAAATAATGGGTGTTCCTGAGTATACAAATTATGAACTTTCAGATCAGCTTACATTAAATTTATTTGATATAACAGAAGAAGAAGCTATAAAATCGGCATTTGAAGTCCGCCCTGAATTGATTATGGCAAAAAAGACTGCAGATGCATCAAAAATGAAATTAAGAGCTGCAAGAAGAGAATTTGCACCTAATTTAGGTGCCTATGGTAACTATAAAAGCGGTATAGGTAATGAATATAATCTCCAGTCAGGACAAATTGGTATTGGTCTTAGTTATACTTCTTTAAATCTATTAAAACTAAAGAAACAGGTTGATCAGGCCAGAGCAGAGTATAAAAAGGCTATAGCAAAATATGAAGATACTAAGCACGATGTATATTTTAATGTCAAAAAGAATTACATGGATTTAGAAACTGATAAAGAAGCTATTGTAATCGCAAAATTGGCATTAGATCAGGCAAAAGAACAATATAGGCAGGTAACAGGAAGATATAAAGCAGGCGTAGGTGATGCAATCGAGCTTAAAGATGGTGAAAATACATACTTAAATGCCCGCTTAGATTTTTATAATGCAATGTTAAATTACAATACAACAGCAGCAAATCTTGAAAAGGAGATTGGACTACCTTTGAAACTTAAAGATGAAAAAGTTTTGGATGTGGAAAGAGAAGATTTGTAAGTCTTTAATATTTTTAGCCGGCTAATGGTAATTATAGAATAGTCAAAGCTAATAAAATTTACAGATTAGTCATGTTCTTTTTTGATATTTTTAAGCAAAAATAATAACGGAATAATCGCAATTGATGCCAATGCGAATATTCTAAAAGCATCAATAAACGCACATAAAGTTGCTTGTTGTAGTAGAAGTTTATTTATAACCCCTTTTGCCATATAAGAAGCTGTAGTCGGGTCATAATTTGTTATAAATGCTCCGCTATATGTTTGTACTCTTTCAACATAATTTTGCGTAGTATCTGTTAAATGCTGAATTAGCATAAACTGGTGCTTTTGTGCACCACGTGTAATTAATGTCGCAACAATTGATGTTCCGAAAGCACCTCCAATGTTCTTGAGCAGATTTTGAAGTCCTGTTGCATTTGTCATTTGATCATTTCTAAGAGTTGCCATAGATAGTGTAATAATTGGAATCATAGCTAATCCCAAGCCTACACCAAACAAAAAGTTTGGAAACATAATACTCATTGTTGAAATTTGTAAGTTCAGGTTACCAAGCATCATACATCCGGTTGCAATGCAAGAAAGTCCAAATGCTACTAATAATCTTCCGTCAAATTTATTCGCAAAAGAACCGTATAATACTGTTGCTGTAAAAGCTCCTAAACCTCTTGGCATCATTGAAAGTCCGCTTTTATATGCATCATATCCCATTAGAGATTGCAAAAATTGCGGTAAAATTGCGACGGAAGCTAGCAGAACTGCTTGCATGACAATTTGAACCATTGTTCCTACAAGATAGTTTTTATCTCTAAATATCGATAAGTCAACGAGAGATTGTTTATTTTTAATCTGTGATCTTATAAATAGTATAGCTGCAATAACTGATACAAAAGATAGCCAGCAAATCCAGGGAGCATTAAACCAATCGGCATTATTTCCTTTATCTAAAACAATTTGCAAAGAAATTAGCCATACGCTTAAGAAAAAGAAACCTACAAAGTCCGTTTTTACACCATCTTGTTTTTTTGCGTAATCGGGGTCAAAGATAAACATATCAGAAAGAACCCATGCTAATATACCAATTGGAATGTTAATAAAATAAATATATGGCCATGTCCAGTTATCAGTAATCCAACCGCCCAAAACCGGTCCTAAGATAGGGGCAAGTACTATAACCATACCAAACATTGCCATTGCTTTTCCACGTTCAGATGGTTTAAAGTTTTCAAGCAATATGGCTTGCGATATAGGTACGATACCGCCGCCTCCAAAACCTTGTAATATACGAAACGCAACCATTTGGACCATAGTTTGTGCTATACCGCAAAGAAATGATGCAATAGTAAAAGTTATAATACTAAGAATGAAGAAGTTTTTTCTTCCCATTGCCTTACTGAACCAATCCACCATTGGAATAACAATACCGCTGGAAATTAAATAACTTGTAAGAATCCACATGGATTCATCTCTTGATACAGAAAAGCTTCCTGCCATGTGAGGTAATGCTACATTAGCAATAGTTGCATCAAGGACAAACATAAATGCAGCAGTCATTGTAGGTAAGCATGCAAGCCAAGGATTTACATTGTTTTCTATTGATTCATTACTCATAATATTAATATTTTATCATTTCAAGCTAAAATGACTATTTTTTTATTTTAGCTGTTTAAATATGCTGGACAAATGCTTGTTATTTTTTTATGATAATATAACCAAAAAGGAGGAAATTATGCCATATATTGAAGCAAAATTAAGTATGAATTTAGACGAAAATCAAAAGAACGATTTACAAACAAAATTAACTGATGCTGTATCCGTTAATTTTTCAAAACCAAAAGGGTATATTATGTCTAATATAGAAGACGGGAAATCATTATATATGGCTGATAAGAAAATTGATAAAAGTGCGTATATTTCCGTAAGCCTTTTGGGTTCAGTATCAAAACCTAATTGCCAAAATTTAACGAAAAATATTTGTGATATTTTGTCAGAATATGGAATTGCCGGTTCAAACATATATGTAACGTATCATCCCGTAGATTTATGGGGATGGAATGGTTCTATGTTTTAGTCAATTTATTTAATATTATTTATAGCTGTTTATTAAAGTATTATCTGTAGACAAATCTACACCCTTAGTTGTTAAGTAGTCACCTGACAACATACCGTTTATGCCTGCGCGAAGCCCAAGTTTTTGTGTTTCTATTGAAAGTCTTGTTTTTCTCCCTCCTGCGTATCTTAAAATAGCTTTAGGCATAGTGATTCTAAATATGCAAATAGTTCTAAGAACTTCTTCTTCTGTGATTTTATTTTCATATCCTTCTAATGCGGTACCTTTAATTGGATTTAGCACATTAATAGGTACTGTTTTAGGATTTAATTCAGCTAATGATAAAGCCATATCGATTCTGTCTTCTTTAGTTTCTCCCATACCCAGAATTACTCCTGTACATGCTTCAAGTCCGTGTTTTGTAAGTGTTTTTACTGTATTTATTCTGTCTTCAAAATTATGTGTTGTACAAATTTTATTGTGGTAATTTTGAGAAGTGTTAATATTGTGGTTAAATCTTTCAACTCCGGCTTCTTTTATTTGTTTAATTTGGTCTTCATTCAATAAGCCCAGAGATGCACAACAATGAATACCTTCAATAGATGAGACTGCTTTAATCATTTTAAGAATTTTTTTAAAGTCTTCACCGGATTCGCTTCTTCCGGATGTTACTATACAAAATCTTGTTGCGCCATTTTCTTTAGCTTTTATAGCTGCTTCTTTGACTTCTTCTACTTCTAATAGCGGATGACATACAATATCTGCGTGGTTGTGTATGCTTTGAGAACAATATTTACAATTCTCTGAACATTTTCCGGTTTTTGCGCTTATTATTGAACATACTTCGATTTCTTTTTTATTGAAATTTTCATTTGTTATTTTTTCTGAAATTGAAATCAATTCTTCTAAGTCTAAATCATATAATCTTAATAATTCTTCTTTATTCATATTTCTTCCCCATACTATGTTATGCTATACCATAACATAGTACAAAAATAGAATTATTTCAAATTTATGATAATATAATTATATGAGCGAAGGGTTAACAAAAAGTCTTGAGACATATTTATTAGCAATAGATACTCTTTTAGAACAAAAAGATTCAATAATTGTAAAAGATGTGGCAAATTTTTTAAAACATGGCGGTGCTGCAACATCTGATGCTGTTAAAAAATTGAAAGAAAAAGGGTATGTAAATTATGAACCGTATGAAAATATAACATTGACTTCGCTTGGTGAAAAAACAGTTATTATTAAAAAATATCGTCATACAACTATAACTAACTTTTTAAATCAGGTTTTAGATATAGAGTTAAATAAAGCAGAAATAAATGCAGATGCATTAGAGTATTCAATGACAGAAGATGTTTTAGAAAGGCTTGTTAATTTTATGGACTTTATGAAACAATGTGCATGTCCTGAACCTAAATGGATTAAAAGTTGTAAATTGACATTAAAAGACGGAAAAATCTCTGAAAAATGTGCCGTATGCTCCGGTGGTTGTTGCTGTTCTAAATAATATAAATCTTATGTTATGCCATAACATATTATGGTTATTGTTGTTTGTCTAATTTTCTGATTGACAAAAAATTTTTTTTCGTGTTTTATAAGAGTATGAAATATATGTTTACTAAAAATTTTAATTGTTGCTGCTGTAAGTTTTTTATAAAAGAACTTACTTATAATTTTGTATGCATTAAAAATATTTAAAATATTAGTCAGATAAAAGTAAAAAGGAGGTTCTTATTATATTTTAAGAACCTTCTTTTGTAGTTAAAGGAACGATAGGAAATGAAAATAAACAATATTAGCACGAACCGAGATAGTAATGTAAATTATAAAGGACAAATGGGATTGTTATCTAAGGCACTTTATACATTAAGTAATAATGATATGCTTAATGCCTCTTTTATAGATGTTTTTGCAATGGATACTCCAAGAACAATCGTCGAAACTAAAAATAGGGGCAAACAGGCAGGAATAGAAATGGGATTTAGGGAATATACTGGAACATTTATTGCAGAATTCTCAGCAGCTATTTTTGCCGTTATTGCTTCAAAATTTATTGTAAAAAGAGTAAAGCCACAAGTTAAGGTTAATTCTGGATCCTGGATAACAAATAACGGGCTTGATGTGTTTGCCGATATTTATAATAAATCTAATAAAACTCCTGAAAGTTATGTAGAAAATGTTCTCAATTCTATGTCCGGAATAGATGGAAATGAGTTAAAAGAATTTTCAAATATAGAAATAATAAAAAAGAAACCTATTATTGAAAAATTAGCAGAACTTATAAAAAGTAATACTGTAGATACAGAAAAAAACAAGAATGTTATATCTGATGTTCAAAATAAAATAATTAATTTGCTTGATGCTGATAATAATATAAAAATCAAATCCGGAGAAATGGAAGTTCAATCAAATCTGACTCATGCATTAAGGGATATAGTTGATTCTGGCAAAAATATTTTCTTTACAGAAACGAAATCTGAGCCAAAATCTATTATTAAAAAACTAAAAAAGATGAATAGTTTAAGAATTGGTATAGCAATACCTCTTTCAATGCTTCTGGCGATAAGCAATCAATATTTAAACAGATATTTAACAAAACGCAGAACCGGTATAAGCAATTTTGTCGGTGAGAATGGCTATGAAAATAATGTACAAGAGCATAATGAGAAGAAAAAAGAAAGAGGATTATGGTTGAAAAAACTATTGTCGGCAGGGATTTTTATTTTAATGCTGACAAAAGTTATGGGTATTAAAAAACCTATAGATTTTATTAAAAAATTAGAGTTTGACGGTCCTGTTACAAGTGGTAATACAATAAAGACTATATATGGGACATTAATTTTAGGAAGGATATTTGCTTCAAAAGATTCAACTGAACTTCGTGAAACAAATGTTAGAGATTACTTAGGTTTCTTAAATTGGCTTGTTTTGGGTGGATTTGTCGCAAAAGGTGTAGGACAAATGCTTGACACAAAACAAGAAAACTTGTTTAATATCACTAACAAAGGTAAAGGAATAAAACATTGGCTGAAAGATGTATCTTTAAAATCACAAAAAGAAGTTATTTCAAAGGGTGGAAATGTAAAACTAAATTTAATGAAACTAAACTTAGCACAAATATCAGGTATTTTATATAGTACGATAATGCTTGGGGTATTACTTCCGAAATTTAATATATGGATGACAAAAAGAGATAAATAAATCAGGTAACAGACTGGAAATTGTTCTAGCAGAAAGCGGTAAATATGAAAAAGATTTTATGTTATGGTGATTCTAATACATTTGGATATAATACTGAAGATATTTCAAGATTTGATGAAAAAACAAGGTGGACTTCTCTTATGCAGGAAATACTAGGAAATGATTATGAAATAATTGAAGAAGGCCTATGTGATAGGACTGGCTTTGTTGATAATGATAAAGGATTTATGTTTTCTTCGCAAAGGCATTTTCCCAAAATGATTACTAAGTTGAAAGATGTTGATTTATTGATTCTCTCAGTAGGTACGAATGATTTGCAGTTTAAATATAATATAACTTTTAGCCAAATAGAAAAAAGTTTGGAAAAATTAATCGTAATTGCAATGAATAATGTAAGGAAAATTGTTTTAATACCTCCTGTAGTACTTGATGATAAAGTTTTAGAAGGATGTTTTAATAATCAATTTGACAGTAATAGTGTATCAAAATCGAAGAAAGTAGCGAAAGTATATAAAAAATTAAGCAATGTTTATGGTCTTGACTATTTTGATTTTAACGAATTTGTAAAACCGTCACCGCTCGATGGATTGCATTATGATAGTGAGGGGCACAGAATAATATCTCTTAAGCTAAGCGAATATATTAAAAATTTGTTTTAAAAAAGTGCATTTAAATTTCATAGTTTAAAATATTGCACAAATGCCAAATAATAAAGAAAAACCTACAAGCATCATAATTGGTGTATCCATAGAATGTGGCGCAAATGCTTCAGAAAGAGTCATTATTGGCGGGAATAATATTAAAGATGACCAAAGTTCTTTAGAATTAGCAAATTGCTCTCTAAATAATAATAGAAACACAAGAGCTGTTATGAAAACACAAGCGCTTCCGGCGTATGATCATACATATCTGTTTTTTAAATTCCATGACGGAACCACATACTTTTTCTTTCCTAAATATGTTCCAATAGGCTCAGCTAAACCATCTCCGATAGCAACCGTAAATACTACTACTGACGCAAGTAGCGGCAGGCCTAAATATGTTTCAAATATTTGTTTGAAGATTGTTATAATTAATAATCCCGGGAGCATATTCCCTAAAACAATCCATTTCAATGTATTAGGTCTGTCTTCCACTCTGTCAAGCGAATTAAACTGAAGCATGAAAAATGTCGAAAATTCTCTAACAGGTTTTATTAATACTAGAAACATGAATAGTACAAATAAAGATTCCCATAGATGAGGAAGTATTCCTAAAGGTTCTGTAGGAGGACTTAACAAAGGAACAAGATATGCGGCAAAATGCTGAATTTTTCTTGTATAATTTACTTTAAACCATTTGTTTTTTGATGTTGTTATGTATCCTTTTTCATCAATATTACAATAATGTCGGCAAAGAATTCCTCCAAGAAGTGCCAAAATCATCATAATAGATAATTTAATTGCGGTTTTTATAAAAAAGTTTTTTGCTTCAAAAAGATTCGGGTCAAAAATAATAGTCCAACTTAATAAAAATGAAAATAATATTAACCACATTATTAAAAACTTTAAATCAAAAGTTTTTGTCCATTTTTTATCATAATTTCCGGCAGAATCGCCAGGCATTAATATGTTGTTTGTCATATTGACCCCTGTTATTATAATTACTTAAATATTATTCAGGTAAATTAAAATAAATTACCTCATCCGGCTTAATATCAATTTGAACACCTTTGCCCCAAGGCGTAGACCTGTTCGCATATTCATCCCAAACTTCTTTAGTTTCACCATTCAGCATTCTTTTTGTATTATCAATATATGAAGGTGAGAACATTAACCATCCTAATGTTATTTCAGAATGTTTGTAGTCCGGTTTCATTTTTTGTCTGTATGTGGCTTTGATTTCTTTATCAATAGCATGTTCTTTGCCGTCTAAGTCAGTATACGTTGTAGGAATAAATGTAAATGATGCATTATGGTGCCATTGTCCCGGTTCTGTTATGTCCAGCATTTTCCCTGTTAATATATATCCTTTTTTTAATTCAATATCACTACTTAAGTTAACATTTTTACTAACCTTAATGCTGATTACTTCTGTTGGTGAAGTTGTTGATATTTCATTAATAGCTTTTCCCTTTAATACTTCTGCCTGTACGGATGCACAAGCGCAAAAAGCAACAAAAATAGTTGATAATATAAATTTTTTCATAACAATTACCTTTCCTAATATAATATATTTTAGCATAAAAAATCGGAACAACAGGACTCTTTAAACGTAATTCGGACTAGAGTGAGAATCGCTTGAAGATAAAAATATATAAGTACAAATTCTGTCCTCAAATCTAAAAAAGCTAGTAATTTTATGTATGAGGCAGACCAGAAGTTATGCAAAAAATGTATGTATTTACAAATATCTGCCGACCATATATCTAGGTATGTAATACAAAATCGGAACGACAGGATTTGAACCTGCGACCCCTACCACCCCAAGGTAGTACGCTACCAAGCTGCGCCACGTCCCCATTTTGATTATTAAATTTTCAGATTCCGGTTGC
>Ga0247610_10008452_pt1 | contig 10466 bp, 5 predicted proteins | sample 174DNAGHGhighgp2_FD_193483 | JGI IMG/M metagenome (GOLD analysis project Ga0247610, IMG submission 193483) | Sheep rumen microbial communities from Palmerston North, Manawatu-Wanganui, New Zealand - 1742 DNA GHGhigh gp2 | ecosystem: Host-associated > Mammals > Digestive system > Stomach > Rumen ... | reverse complement strand
CTGGGTGGGCAGCGGTTCCGACAGCGCTGAGTTCATCGTCAACTTTGCGCAACCTGACACCGCATTCGCATGGGGCTTCCTCTTCAACGGCAGCACCACCGCACAAGAGATGGTCGATGCCATCGCCGCCGCCGACCCCCGCTTCTGGTCCGAAGGTTCCCCCTCTTCTGGCGGTGACCTCCACTTCGTCCTCTCCAACGGCGACACCCTGGGACTTTCCCCCGTTGATCCGACTATGGGTTACAACTTCTGGTGGACCAACCTCAACGGTGTTAGCGCAGGTGCCGGTGCAGCTAGCACACTCCATAACGGAGACATATTCAAATACGGTGACATGAATTCCGCCATCGGCTGGGATTTCCAGTATGGTTATTACATGGAAGAGGCATGGGTCAAGACTCCCACTGCTGTCGCGCCTCCTACAGATCCTCTTCCCGATGAGGCCACTATCGCCTTCAGCGAAATCCTCTACTGGGTGGGTGAAGGTTCCAACGAGGCCGTCATGGCCGTCAACTGGGCTGACACTGCTTTGGCTTGGGGCTACCGCTGGAACGGCACTGCCACCGTCGCTGACATGATGGCTGACATCGCCGCCGCCGACCCGCGCTTCAGCTACGAACTGGGCAGCTGGGGTCTCGACGACATCATCTTCGCTGTTGCCGAAGGCGACACCCTCCGCAAGGTTCCCTACAGCTATTGGGAAAGCAAGAACAATGGCTATATGGATATGGGTATGGGTCAAACCCTGGCCAACGGTGACTTCGAGAAGTGGGCCGAACCCGCCGCTGGCATCATCGCCGATAGCATGGAATACGATGGTTACTGGTACTACACCTACGTCTATCCGATGACCATCAATCCCGTCTCTGTGCCCGAGACAGGCTCAGGCATCGACAATCACGAGATATCCCGCATGTACGCTTACCCGAACCCGTGCACGAACACGCTCTACATCACCAACGAGAACGCCGAGCGCATCGAACTGTACAATGCTAACGGCAAACTGTTGGAGGCTGTCGAGAACCACGACACGCAAGTGACTCTGAATATGCAACAGTATCCTGCTGGCCTCTATCTGCTGAAAGTCGGCAATGACGTGCAGAAAATCTTGAAGAAATAACCCTTTTATATTAATGAGTAGCCTATCGGCTGAAATGGAAACGGCCCCGCGTTTGCGAGGCCGTTTTTTCATTCTTTCTTTTTCCCTTGACCCAATTCCCGGCGGTTTCGTCCGATATACAAAAAATAGAGCGTCAGGTCGATGGCCACCAACGTACCGTTAAAGATGTAGAGCCAGATGACAATGTCGTGGTTATACAACACCTTGTGGATGATGCCGAAGATGTACCCTAATACGATCAGGGACATGAAAAGAGGGCTTTTGCCAATCACCACCTTGGTGCGCAAGGATTTGGCAATGGAAATCGGCCAGCTGACCGTGAAACAAAGCAGGAAGAGAGCTTCCCATATACTAAAATCTGTCATAATTTTGATTATTAACAACTTATAAAACATTCGGATTCCCCCGAATGGGACTGCAAAAATACAAAAAAAAGTGTATTTTTGCCGCCGGTTTGGTCGCCCTGACGAAGGGCGCCAAGAGGGAAGCCGGTGCGAGTCCGGCGCAGTCCCGCTGCTGTAAGCTCCAACGAACTGAAAGCCCAATTTTAACGTCACTGTGTGCTGCCATAAGTACATGGGAAGACAGGGCCGACGGGGAGCAAGCCAGAATACCTGCCAAACCCTGAGAAATCGGTAACGCTTTCGAGGAAAAGCACCCCGAACAAGGACCCGTCAGGTATTCATTACCTCCCCTTTTGTGTGGTTCGAAGGTTCGCACGCGCCTGTTTCCCAAAAGTTTTTGCCGATATTGGACAGAAATGGTCAAACATTTTTAAACAATATCATTATGGTTAAAAAACTACTAGTATTCATTATGGCTCTGGGGCTTGCCTTAAACGCCTCAGCCCAACTGACAACCATCGACCCGAGTGATGTCCAATTTTGGACCGGCACCGGCAGCAACAGCACGGTCGTCGCCATCGGTTGGGACGATGAAGATGCTCCTTACACGCCCACCGTGGTGATCTGGGGCGTGCGCTGGGAAGGCAGTATCTACCTTGTCAACGCATTGGACACCATCGCCGCCTACGACACTCGCTTTTCCTACGTGATGGGCGGCAGTGGATTCCTGACATCGCTCTATTACAACGACCCCGATGAGGGTCTTGTGCTGACTCCCTCAATGGGGTGGAACTGCAACAATTACAACGGTGCTTATGGCTCAACTACACTCAATAGCACGCACTTGCGGATTTCCGAATCCACCTGCAGCAACTACACCTTCACAGGTGTGACCAACATTGTGTATGCCGCCGACCCCAACGCCGCAACCTCCTGTCCCAAGGCGCAAAGCGTTAGCATTTCAGATCTTACCGCCTATAGCGCCACGGTAAACATCACCGACACCACCAATTTGAATAACTATACAGTAATGCTTTTTGAAGGCGACTCGCTGATTGACAGCGTCGTCATCTACACCCAGACCATCTCCTACTCTACCCTTACCGCCAACACCGGCTACACGGTGAAGGTCTTCTCCAACTGCTCCGACGGCACGCAGACCACAGCCCGCAGCGCCAGCTTCCGCACTCCGTGCGTAGAAGTGGCTCACACCGAACTTCCGTGGACGGAAGATTTTCAGTCTTACAATGGCCTGTCTTATGCGTCCGCGTCGGTCTCCTTCGCCAGCCAAGTATTCTGCTGGGATCTGATTAACCCCTACAGCACCTCCGATCCCTATATCAACAACTCTTCCTCGGTCAATGTGAGCGGCGGCAAATGCCTCTACGTGAGCAGCCGTCCCACAAGTCCGACCATTCTGGTGCTGCCGCCGTTTGAGGACACCCCCAACCAGTTGCGCCTCCAATTCGACGTGCTCTCCACCTACGGACACGGCTTCGAAGCGGGTGTCATCACCGATGTGACGGATGAAACCTCCTTCACCCCCATCGCTACCTGTCTGCCAACCAACAGCGGTTGGAACCACTTTGAGGTTTCCTTCGCTGGCTTCACCTCCGGCAGAATCGCCCTCCGTTCCAACGACAACGGTCCCGCCTATCTCGACAATATGATGGTGGATGAAGTACCTTCCTGCGTGAAACCTTCTCAGGTGATTGTCTCTAACATTGATGTCTATTCAGCTGACATCACGATCACCGATCCCAATAATACTAATCATTATATGGTATATGCCGCCGAAGATAGCGTAGAAATCTATAGCGACAGCTACACCCTCACCAACCTGCAGCCCAACACGCTCTATGTGGTGGGTGTACGCACCATCTGCAGCGACAACACCATTACGAACGCTACCGAAACTTCTTTCCGCACCGGCTGTGGCCCGATCGCCATCCCCTATCATGAGGATTTCAGCCAGTTTGCGGATTTGTCCAACGGCTACGGCTACGCAGTGACCGACAGCACCCTACCCTGCTGGGGCTTCTTCAAATCACGTGCGCTCGACCGTCTGGAGCTCTTCCCCTACACGTCCACTTACGGCTATGGCGAAGATGGCTACACCTTGCGCATCTATTCCAACAATTCCAACTCTATTGATATTCTGATGCTTCCCGAACTTGCTCAAGCAACCAATACGTTGGAAATCAGCTTTATGACCCGTCCTTCCGAAACCGGCACCTTTGGCGGTATTTTGGAAGTGGGCTATATGACCGATCCCACTGACACGGCCAGTTTTGTCGCGGTGACCAGCTATAGCTGTAGCCAGTTCACCAACGGCTACGACCTGCGTGCCGTCACTTTGAGCAATGCACCCGCCAATGCCCGCATCGCGATACGCACAATCCCCACTGGCGGTTCCGCCAAATCTTGGTACATCGATGACCTCGACGTTCACGACATGCCCGCCTGCGCCCGCGCCAACGGCATCAGCGTGGATAATATCACCACCGATGGTTTTACCCTTCACGTGGACGATCCCACCTTGGTGAACAACTATCGTTACTACATCAGCTCAGAAAATAGCGTTGACAGCGCCGACTTCTACGACACGGTGGTTATCGTCAACGGTTTGGCCGCCTCTATGGACTTCGAACTCACTGTAGTCTCTATCTGCCCCGATGGTACTTTCACTTTGCCGCATACCATTTCAGTCAGCACCCTCTGTGCACCCGTGCCCGATGTTCCCTTCGTGGAAAACTTCGAAAGCTGGACGGCCACTCAGTCGGAGGGTATGAACCGTTGCTGGAACCGTCTGTACTGCAACTCATCCAGCAGCTTGGTTACCAACAACTATCCTTATTGTGCCAGTGGTAGTGGCAATGCCTACAACGGCTTCAAGTCACTCAAGATGTACTCCAAAGGAACTACCAGTGCCATCAAAGAATACTCCGTGGCTTATCTGCCTGAGTTTACGGCTAATATGAACACCCTGAAAGTAAGTTTCTTCTACAAATATGGTGGCAGCACCACCAATATGAACAAGGTGCGTATCGCTGTTGGTATCAGCGAAGACGTGACCGACACCACCACTTTCACCCGTTTGGCCACCCTCACCCCGACCGTCATCGGTTGGAACGAGTTTGAGGTGGAATTCAGCGGCTACACCGGCAACGGCAACCGCATCACCATCATGCAGACCAGCACCGGCACCACCGCCATCACCAGCTACATCGACAGCGTGGTGGTGGACACCATCAGCAGCTGCAACCGTCCTACCACTTTTGAAGTGTCCAACATCTCCGCTTACGGCGCTACCCTTACCTGGACCGATCCCGGCACGGCAGACTCCTACATCGTGCGCTGGACCGATGGTGCCACGACCGACAGCGTCATCGTCACCAACGACACCCTCTACGAACTCAGCGGTTTGATGCCCAGCACCACCTACTCTGTGGATATTCGCAGTATCTGTTGGGGCGAGCCCACCAATGCCCGCACGCTGACCTTCGCCACTTCCTGTGCTCCCATGCCGCTGCCGTGGAGCATGGACTTCGAAAACATCACGAATATTAACCAACTCTCTTCCTGCTGGAACAGATATAGCGGTATTTATGTTGACTCTACCAACAGTGCTACGCTGACCTCCACTTCCAGCGGTTGGGCACGTTCCAACACTGCTTTTGACGGATCGTCACATGTGAAAGTCAACATCTATGGAACTTCATGCAAGTATTGGTTAGTGACTCCTGAAATTGATCTCACTGCGAATGCCGAGCTAACCTTCGACTATATGTTCACCGCTTACAACAATGCCAACGCTCCTCAAACAGAATCCGGCCTTGATGACGACCGTTTCATCGTGCTCGCCACCACCGACAACGGCACCAGTTGGACTCCTATTGCCAAGTGGGGTAACGACACCGTCAACCGCGATGATTACTATCTTGCCGATGTTACCAACACCGTGTCCAATATCACCCTCTCTTTGGCTGATTTCACCGGACAGGTTGTTCGACTGGCCTTCTATGGCGAAAGTACTGTCGGCGGCACCGACAACGATTTCCGCATCGACAATATCGTAGTGGCATTGGCAGCCGACACTACCTCCACTCCCGACACTATCCCCACGCCTCCTCCTACCCCTGAAGATGCCACCATCTCCGCTAATGACATTATCTACTGGATTGGCAGTGGTGACGAAAGCGCCATCTTCGTACTCAACATTGACACTACTTCAGTGGCTTGGGGTTATCACTTTGATGCGGATGATGAACCCACGATTGACGATATGATCGCCGACATTGACGCTGCCGACCCGCGTTTGGCCTACACTGTCAGCTGGGAAACATACGAATACACCTTCTATTATGTCAATCACCCACTCAAACTTATTGGCGACAACTTCCGTTTCAAAGTGAATGGCACGTTGGCTTCCGCTCTTGAAGAGTTTGAAGACTACGACCTTGCCGACAGCATGATCGTTGTGGTCAGCACGTTGGCAGGGGATGTCTGGAACACGCCTATTGTTCCTGCAACCGTGGCTACCATGCCTGTGGATGCCACCATCTCCGCTGAGGAAATCCTCTACTGGGTCGGTGAGGGCAGCAACGAGGCCGTCATCGCTATCAACTGGGGCGTTCCCGACACTGCACTGGCTTGGGGTTTGCGTTTCAACGGCAATCTGACCGTGACCACCGCTTTGCAGGCGCTCGTTGCCGGTGAAAGCCGTCTCACGACCAACACCACCATGTCCACCTTCGACTACAATGATGGGACGGTCAACCTCAGCTTCCAGAATAATCCTAACAACTTCATGCAGTTCATCCTCAACGGCAACTCACAGGCTGGTCTGTCCAGTCCGGTGACCGACGGTGCTTTCCTCAAGGTAGGTGAATCCGCTTACGGTATCGGTTACGACTCCACCGCATACGCCGGTATGTGGTATCCGTCGGGCGTGGCATGGCCGACCACCATTCATCCTGTTACAGCTCCCGACACCACACCTATAATCCCCGTCCCTGAAGAGGCCACTATCGCCTTCAGCGAAATCCTCTACTGGGTGGGTGAAGGTTCCAACGAGGCCGTCATGGCTGTCAACTGGGCCGACACTGCTTTGGCTTGGGGTTACCGCTGGAACGGCACTGCCACCGTCGCCGACATGATGGCCGATATCGCCGCCGCCGACCCGCGCTTCAGCTACGAACTGGGCAGCTGGGGTCTCGACGACATCCTCTTCGTTGTTGCCGAAGGCGACACCCTCCGCAAGGTTCCCTACAGCTATTGGGAAAGCAAGAACAATGGCTATATGGATATGGGTATGGGTCAGACCCTCGCTAACGGTGACTTCGAGAAATGGGCCGAACCCGCTGCCGGCGTTATTGTCGATAGCATGGAATACGAGGGTTACTGGTACTACACCTACGTCTATCCGATGACCATCAATCCTGTTTCTGTGCCCGACACCATCCACGACGGCATCGATGACCACGAGATGTCCCGCGTGTACGCCTACCCGAACCCGTGCACGAACACGCTCTACATCACCAACGAGAACGCCGAACGCATCGAACTGTACAATGCTAACGGCAAACTGCTGGAGGCCATCGAAAACCGCGACACGCAAGTGACTCTGAATATGCAACAGTATCCTGCAGGCCTCTATCTGCTGAAAGTCGGCAACGGTATGCAGAAGATTCTGAAGAAATAACCCCTTTTATATTAATGAGTTGCCGGTCTTTGGGATGATGTGACCGGTTAAAGAAGGAAACGGCTCCGCAATGTCGGGGCTGTTTCCTGTTTGAAAACTATCAAATACAAAATTACGCGTCACTATAATCCTAATATAACCGAAAAAATCCTATTTTTGCCACTACAAAGTGGTGTGGATATGCATTTATGATATTTTTTAACAAACAAAATAAATTATGAAGAAATTATTACTCTTTTTAGGTTTATTCTGCATGATAAACCTGATTTTTGCCCAAGAGATGGATCATCTAATTGGCCATGATTCCGTTGTCACTACTTATCCTGATTCCATCTTGAATACGATTTTGGATTCCGAACCTGGTCCTTTCTGCGGCCCTGTCGGCTCTGAAGGCTGCAACGCCATCGCCGCCAATGACAACCAAATTGTGGCTTGGGCTACTGGAGTGGAACTTACCCGTGGACCATATATGATCACCAACCCGGAAGGTCCGTATGCCTACTTCGGCGGTGACACCAACGCCATCGGACCGGCTACCATGGACAACACCATGGATGCCGTCAGTCTCGGCGACGGCGGTTCTGCGCTGGTCACCTTCGACCGTCCCATCAGCAACGGTGAGGGTCCTGACTTTGCCGTGTTCGAGAACTCCTTCAACGACACCTTCCTCGAACTGGCCTTTGTGGAGGTAAGCTCCGATGGCGTGCATTTCGTGCGCTTCCCAGCCACCTCACTCACCCCGACCGACGAGCAGGTGAGCGGTGCTGTGGGCGGCGTAGATGCCACCAACCTCAACAACCTGGCCGGCAAGTTCCGCATCGGCTACGGCACCCCGTTTGATCTCGAAGAGCTGCGCGACAGTGCCAACCTCAACATTGACAGCATCGTCTATGTGCGTATCATCGATGTGGTGGGCACCATCGACCCGCTATACGCCACCTACGACGCTTTCGGACACATCGTCAACGACCCTTGGCCGACCAACTTCTGGAGCTGCGGCTACGACCTCACTGGCGTGGGCGTCATCCATCAAAAGACCGTCGGCATTGGCAACCACGAAATGGCTCGCGTGTATGCCTATCCGAACCCCTGCAATAGCACGCTCTACATCATCAACGAGAACGCCGAACGCATCGAACTTTACAACACCAATGGCCAACTGCTTGAAATAGTGAACAACGGCGACACACAAGTGACTCTCAACATGCAACAATATCCCTCTGGTCTTTATCTGCTGAAAGTCGGCAACGGCGTACAGAAGATTCTGAAGAAATAAATAGGAAACGGCCCCGCAATCGCGAGGCCGTTTCTTTTTATCAATGTGTCGGTTCCTATTCCCTCCCCCGCGTTCGGAACGCACGCCACCTTAGTAACCCCACATCAGGCGCCAGCCGCAGTGTGGGGTAGGCGTATGCAGCGCAACAAAAAAACTTGCACACCGTATTATTTTTTGTATCTTTGCACCGTCAACCCGAAGGTATGTTGTACCGGAATGTTGGCGGATTTTTATTGAATAAAACGAAGCGTTATGCTCGTCTTGTGAATGGAAACGTAGGAAATTTCCAATACAATGATGCAAGAGAGTGTGATGGCTTGCGCGAATAGCGTGGGCTGGTTCCACATCTCCATCATTGGGTTTTCCTACGACCTCCATTCGAAGAAGTGGCATACAGTGCCACGCTTCTTTTGTGTGATATGCTCTTAGGGTACTGGGGAGCGCGGAAACCTGATGAGCCGACAGGGAAACAAACGGCGAAGAAGAATGAAGAAGTTTTCTTTGGTGTTACTGACTTTGTTAACAATGTTGTGGGTTCCAACATGTTTCGCCCAATCTGCAGATGATGAGCCTCGCGATCCTAATGCTCCCTCAAACACTATTAAGATTCCAGGCAGAGACATATACGTTAATGGTATGGATGAGCCTTCTCGTATGCCATGGGATGTTGCCAATAGTGCATGTAACTGCAGAGGAAAAGGATGGAGACTTCCAACAATTGGAGAATTACAAACAATCTATCAATATAAGGATATGTTTGGCAATTTCTCCCGTGAGTACTATTGGGCTTTGGAAATGAACGTAAGATCTGGCAGATATTATAATTTGAAGTTCACCAACGGGAAAATTGCTGATGAAGAAGTGAAAGAAAGGAACAAGGTTCGTTGCGTGTGGGTGCCGAAAGATTAGTGAAAAGATTCAATTTCGATAACCGCATAAAATTATTATACAACAAGTTACATCAAGATGAAAAGAATCTTAATAGTATTGTCGTTCCTTTCTATAATGGCTTGCCAAAACCAAGTCAACAAAGTCCCAGACAATACAACGACAAAGGTTTCAAACAATAGTAGTAGTTGGACAGGAATATCTTATAAAACCTATTACAACGACCGTTTCGGATATCGGATAGACTATCCTTCGGTAATGAGCGTTTCGGATAAGTCAGACAATGATGATGGACGCACTTTCTCATACGGAGGGTTAACCATAACTGTTTTTGGAAGTTATAATGCATTATTTACAAATGTTCAAAAGCAATTCAAAGAGAATCGCAAACCTACGGACACGTATAAAGTGTTGAAAAACAATTGGTACGTTCGTTCAGGGGTAGATTCAAAAGGGTTCGTATATTATGAGAAATCCATTTTGAAAAACGACATTTGGTACACTGTAATTCTTGAATATCCAAAATCAATGAAAGAGGATTTAGATGAAGTGGTGACGAGAGTAGTGAATAGTTTTAAAATTACATAAATCAACATTTTGCGCTGTTATTCGATTGGTTACATCAAAAAAGGAGGAACATGAAAGAATACTATATCTCAGATGGTCAAAACACAATCGGACCATTATCAAAACTAAAATTATTAAGTCAAAACATCACTAAAGAAACATGGGTGTGGTATGAAGGGTTAAGTGAATGGAAAAGAGTTGGTGACATAGATGAGTTATCAGATCTGTTTTCAAGCAAACAGATTCCGCCACCACTACGTGGTCAACGACCTCAGATGCCGCCATTCTCCGAATCGGCATATCAACAATGTAATGTTTCGAAAGCTGCGGAACCAAAAGAGAAAAAGAAATCAAAAAAGAAGATTGTCTTTTGGTGCGTTGGATCATTCTTTTTCCTACTTGTTCTGGTCGGAATAGGATATTATTATTACGAACAATATGAAAAAAAGGAAATACAACATAAAACTGAAAATAATGAAGTGTTCCATCCTGAATGGTATTTGTCGGTAGAGAATAGGAGTATTACGGATAATACATTAACTGGATATATTGTTAATTCTTCTAACT
>Ga0247610_10008448_pt1 | contig 10469 bp, 10 predicted proteins | sample 174DNAGHGhighgp2_FD_193483 | JGI IMG/M metagenome (GOLD analysis project Ga0247610, IMG submission 193483) | Sheep rumen microbial communities from Palmerston North, Manawatu-Wanganui, New Zealand - 1742 DNA GHGhigh gp2 | ecosystem: Host-associated > Mammals > Digestive system > Stomach > Rumen... | reverse complement strand
ATTGGTCAGGTAGAGCAAGCAAGTCAATTGCAGCCAAAACATCCTACATATACTCCTGGTATAAATATAGGTTTACCAAATCTTAACGAAATGGTAATCAATATCAGGGTAAAGTTTGATGATGGTCCAAGGGATTTTAATCAGGTTCCTGCTAACCTATCTCTTGCAGATTTTAATAATGGTACTGTTATTTCTGATAACAGGGCTGATATAATTTCTGAAGTAGAGGTCATGGCCCAGAATAGTAAGAATATAATTGCTTCTATACCTTATCATCAAAAGGTAGTACAGGCTAGTGATTTGATGTTGAAGCAACTGAATCCTAACTTTGCCAAAGAGGAAGCTAGAGATACCAATATCAATAACCTTACTCAGAAGGTGGATTCATTAACTGAAAACATTAATACTCTAGTTAAGCTTTTCCTTGAAAGTGGTGGGAAAGTGGGTTCTGGTGCTAAATAACCAGAGTCAATATGAAAATTTATGAATTCTTCGATGAAGACTACAACAAGACAGTAGACATGGCTGAAGATATTGAGGAACTTGCAGCTAAGCTTGTCAAGTGTCTTCATAAGGCCGAAGAGAGAGAAGATAATCAGGGTGGTGAAATGAACTTCCGTCGTGGCCCTCGTATGCGTGGTGGTCGTGGTGGTGGACAAGGTAGCTATAACATGCCTAGAATGCGTGGAGGTATGGCTGGCTACACTGATGTACCTCCACATATGCGTGGTTATGTCGTTCGTCCCGAGGATGAAGATTACATGTATAACGAACGGTACAACTGGTAGGTTTAAAAATCCACAGGTTGAGGGCAATAGAGGGAAACTTCTATTGCCCTTTATTGTTGTTAAACTTTTAAGATATTTAAAATTATGGATCTTACAAATTACGAAACATTACCAAGGTCACAGAGAATTTATATGATGCACTTTGGACCTCATTTTAATAAAGCTTTATGTAAATTTGCTGTCAGTAATATGTTCTTAGATGATGAAGAACTTCAACCGATAGAACCCTTCACAAAAGAACAAGTAGATGAAATATTGGCAGCAAATAATATCCGTCTAGCAAACAATAGATTATACGATTATATATTTGTTGCAAATATGGCTAAAGCTGACTACATGGGTGAAGCAGGCTGCCTAGAAAATGAGCAACAATTAGCTAGATATATTAAAAATGTAATAGATGACCCAGATGCAAGGGAGGGTGTAACCTTTGCAAGATGGTTGGCTACTATGGCAGTTAACGGTATAGAGATTGAATGGTCCGATATACTTGATCGCTCATGACTACTCAGAGTCTCCAGCTGTATGATTATGGCTGGAGACTATTTGTGTTTTATAATGTAACAGTAAATGACTTAGACATAGTATTACCTGCTTTATGGGAAAATGGTTGTAGTAATGATGGTATAAGGGAAGTAGCCTTAGCTATAATAAACCCAAATGCCGGATTTACTCATACTCAAGGTAGGACTAGTATAATGGGTATAGGTTGGACTGATTCTCCAGGAGAATTTCAGAATACTTTAACTCATGAGATAAATCACCTTCAAGATGACATATGTCTTTACTATGGTTTACCTTTATCTGGTGAAATACCCTCTTCTATAGTTGGTAACATTGCTATGGCTATGTATAATAATTCTATAAAGTATTTAAACTATGCCTAGATCAATATTTACTATAGGAACTTTACCAGGAATTTCTATAGAGGGGGCTTATGTTAATCAAGAAAACATAGAGAGGGTAAGTAGATTAATTGAGGCTATACCAGAGATAGAAACAAATGCCTACCATAAAGCTTGTACAAACTTTGGTAAGATGCTTGCTAAATATGTGAGGAGGTGCATCATGTTTAATACTCCACCAGAAGGAGTATCATGGCCTCCTCATTCTCCAGATTATTTGAAGAAATATAACGTGCATGGATTCTGGTACTTGTCAGGTCAGATGCTAAAGAGTATACGATTAAGACAGTATCAGGGTAGTTATTATGTTGGTCCAAATCCAGGTGAGAAGGCTGCAGATCCAGTTAATAAGTATGGGAGAAGTAGAACTTCAAAACTTACCTTAGTACAATTAGCTAGGTTATTAGAGGGTGGTACTTTTTCTGGAGCCGGTAGTAGTAAATTTACTAATGATATACCAGCTAGACCTTTATTTAGGCCTTCTTTTAGAGCTGTTGGTGGTACAGAACGTCTAAAGAAATACTTAATAGCAAATTTAAGAAGAGAAGTTAAAAAATACCTATAAAAGTTATGTCACATTTTAATTTAAAAGCTACCATCGGTGGTGTAGAAGTAGTAGGTGAATCTTTAGAGTTAACCGGCAGTAAGTCTTTTAAAGTATTCCCAGTATCAAAGAATAATACTAATACTCCAATAAGGGGTTCTGCAGTAGTTAGTATTTTAGGTAAAAACCATAGTATTCAACTTAATCATAAAGTAAAGTCCTATGATGATCCTGAACCTTCATCTACTAAATGGAGTTATATAGAGAACATGTATATTACTGGTAATACTCCAGTAGCTTCGGCTGACATAAAGTCTCAGGATACTGCTTATGTTAGGGCTAGTAGAGGAACTACTATGTATATAAGTAACTCTTCTATTCTAACTAAGATTTTTATAAGTAAGTCATACACTAATTATCAGAACTTATTAGATACAGTAGGAGATTTTTCTGGAACAACCTATAGTACTCAATATGAAAAGGGTAGTTCTATGGTACTGTTTACTTTTGTTATGTTCTATAAGTATTCTACTGAATCAGATGGTGTTGTAATACCTCCTGTAGACGATGGTACTCCTGCTAGTAATAAGGCTCGTATACCATGTAGACCAGATACTTCAGTAGTAGATTGGATATCAAACTTAAGTATAATATATCAAGTGAACTTTGTTCGTTCTGGTTCATCTGGTTCTAGGGTGTTCAGTACTTGGAGTGATTTTATAACTTTCTGGGACAGTATTCAAACTAATCCAGAGTATACCGATGCTGTATTCCATTATATATTGCAGGGTACCGTAGCTTTTAACGAGTTACTTAATCAAAGGGGTTCTAGTACTATTACAATATCAGAAATAGATAATGGTAAAGGTATTGGTACACATGGAGCTAAGCCTCTTTATTTATTAATATCCCAGCAAGAAGGTAAAACCTCTTATGCTATATCCGGTATACAAGCTGAAACTTCTATGTGGAATAATGATGGTAGTATATCATTTTCTAATCCAACTGCTTACGAAATATATAGAAATAAGTTAACTCTTAATACTACTGGTACATATATATTAAATCCAAAGTTTAGAGTAGATTTAAATGATAACTATAAAGCTGCTTCTATTTCTACATTAACCTCAAGTTTAATAACCAATCCAGAAGGAGCTGGTACTTTAGATTACCAATACATTGGTCAACCAGTTATATTAAAATTATTTAAAGAAACAGCTAATGGTATAGAGGGGATTGGTATGAGGCCTTACTATAAGAATAGTGGTGGTATTACTAATACCGAATTATGGAAAGATAGTGATAATATAATTGGTTCTCAACATTTTAACCCGTTAAAGTATGATCATGAATCTGATGGTATAAATTACATTCTTATCCGTAATAATATAGGTTTTAGGGGATTCTATTCTGGTTCAATGGCTGGTAATCATGGTATGTGTGTTTTCCAACTTATACCTATTTGTCTGTATAAAGCTGATGGTACAAAATATAATCCAGTTAAAAGGTTAACTAACTGGAATATTAGGTATTTAAATTATTACAGTGCTATTGCTTCAAATGATAGATATAATGCAGCTTTTTTAAAGTGGCCAAATGCAGATGGTAATAATGACCCATCTCATATAGATCCAAACGTGGACAATGAAAGTTTACCATCATATGTAGGTAAAAAGTGGGAGTCTTCAATTCAAGATGATGCAAGTTTTAAGGTAATAGATAGGGTTATGTTTGTACCAGTTTTATGGAGTGAAAAGAGATTAGAAGATGATGCAAGTTTTAGAAATTATCTTACTAGTCAATCACGCTTTGGTAGTTATTTATTTTCTCCAAATATAACTGATGCAGAAATAGATCTTAATCCAGATACAGTATATCGTATAACTATAGGTAGTTTTAATATACAGGTAAGATAATATGGTAACAACTCAAGAAATAATAGAGAGATCTTTATATGCTTCACTGATGCAGGTAGCTTTACAACTCAATAGGACTATAGATCCTGATTTGTATCTACCCGTATCACCAGATAATCAGAGAAGGTATACCGAGGCTGTAGAAGCTATTGGAGATAAATTTATATACATCTTTGGAGTTGGTAATAATCAGGTACGTGGTCCAAAGATTGTACCAAGAATTACTATAGACTTAAATGCTTATTATCCAGGAAATATAGGTACAGAGGCATTTATGGTTGGAGATGAGAAAGAGAACGAAGAGTACCGTCAATATATATACCCTTTTGAAACTAAGAATGCTCAGTTTGATATACACCTAGTATCTAATAGATCAGAAGATATGAGATTATTGCATAGTATCTTATTTACTGCTTTACCAGTACGAGGTTATATTAGACCATTTATAGAGCCAAGTTTGCAAGAATATTTAAACCATAAAGGGCTTAATAAGACAGGTAACTTGTACATAGAGGTTTCTAATTATTACGACCATAATGATCAGGAACATGGTTTGTTAGAGAAAGTTTATTCTTATACTGTTATCGATAGTTATATTGAGGAAGAGTTCCCAGAAGATGCTACATTTGCTCCAATAAAAGATATCAGAGCTCTTATTCAACTTGAGGCTACCGATGGTACTCAAACTAGTAGTTCAGTATCTTTACAGGTTACGTAGTCATTAACGATACTCTAGTTACATAACATAAAGGATTTTAATAACACTTTAAACACAAGTAGATTATGCCAAATTCACCCAAGGTTAGCTTTAACTTGATTAATAATAATCTAGAAGCTACAAAACCTCTCAATGGGGTTTCTTGCATGTTGGCCCGTACTACTAGTGGACCGGTGGGACTTGGTGAAACACTAATTAACTCGGTTACTAAATTCCGTAGTATTTATGGGTCTGAAATTGTTCCTGATGGTAGCCCTTCTAATATCGAGAAGGCACTTAAGGGAGGTTCTAAACTTCGTATCATACGAGTAGTTGGTTCTGGAGCTACCGATAATTTTGTAGCTACTACAGCTAATGCTCAAACTCCAGATACGATTTTTAATATTTCTATAAAAGATGGTTCTATAGGGAGTACAGCTCAGGTTCTTCAGTTTGCTTTTAAGGCTAAGAATAATCCTGCAGAATTTAAGGGTAAGAATCCTTTGGTAAAAGTACAGACTGATGCCAATGGTAATATCTTTGTTATTACTTATGAAGGTAATAATATATTTGAGAAAGCCCTATTATTGAATATTAATAAGACAAGTACTACAGTTGGTGGTAATACAGTGAATTACCTATCATTAGATGCTAGTGCTCTTAATACCTTCATTCAGTCTAATCGTTATTGGGATATTTACTGGATGTCTTCTTCTACAGTGTTTACTGGTTGGGGAGTTCCTACATCTCTTACAAAGGGTGGAGACTTTATGGTGAACCTGCTTAAAGAACACCTTGATGGTCTTAACATGGCTGGAGAAGATCCACTAACTGTAACAGTTAATCAGAAGGCGGCAGCTACTTCTGTAATGCTTACGGTGGCTACTTCTGGTATTACTGTTGGTACTGGTAATCCAATGGAGGCTTATGTAATAGCAGGTAATCAAGGATCTACTCCTACAGCTCAGCAGTGGGAGGATGCTGCAGAATCCATTCGCGATTTGCAAGAGATTTATGAAGTATCTTGCTCTCACCTTAATCAGCATCTTTCTAATGCAGATGAGCTTCAGGTTCATGCTTATATTGGTAATATGGCTGACGAGATGGAGGAGTTCCAGTACTTTGTAGAGATCCCAGTTACGGAGAATACAACTAAGGACCAGCTTATTGCTTTGGCCAATACCTATGAAGGAGCTATCGGTAAATCAAAGTGGATTTGCTACTTCACTGCAGGTATTAAGTATTACAGTGAGAACGGTAATTTGGTTGATTCTAATGTAATGGGTACCATACATGGCCTTGCAGATGCTTGTGCATCTACTTATGGACCGTATCGTTCTTTTGCAGGTATGAATCGAGGAGTTATTCCAGATGGTAATGGTCCAGTAATAGCTAATTTTGGTTCTCCTTCTCGTTATGATGATCTCAATGAACTGGCAGAACATTGCTTAAACATGATAGTTCTAAAGCAAACTCGTACTGCTGGCTTGGCAACTGTACTTTGGCATTCATTCACTTCTCAGGTTCGTCAAGATAGCTTCCGTTATATCCATGCAGTTCGTTTGGCACTGTATATCAAGAAACAGATCCGTCCTATTCTTGAATCTTACATAGAGGAGCCTAACATGTGGAACTCTTGGAAGCGTATTTATCTGGAGGCTAAACCTATTATGGATGGTTTAGTAACAGATGATGCTATTACGGAATATACCTGGGAAGGAGATCAGGATGCTACCTCTTGGGATGAACTATCAGTAAATAATGAGGCTGATGCCCGTAATGGTAAATATAAACTTAATATTAAGGTTAAGGATGTAGCTACTATGCAGGATATACAGGTTAACCTAGTATATGATCAGGCTTCTAACACTATGTCTTCTTCTATTACTACAGTGTAACTCTTTAATAATTAAAGATATGGCAACAGCAAAAGTAAAAAACCCTAGAAAGACTTTCTTATTTTCTATCACTTTTGCCAAACACCCAGTTAATAGCTACCTTTGTCAGAAGGTAACTGTACCCGATATAGAGATCGAGGAAGTTACTCATGGAGACGTTAATAGGGACGTTAAAACTGCAGGTCGTGTAAAGATTGGTGATTTGATAGTAGAGAAGCTCCTTACAACTTCTGGCTCGGATACTTGGGCACATGATTGGCTCATGGCTTGTCAGGATCACCTTGCTGGTGGAGGCCTTGTTCCTTCAGAGTATTGGGAAACCATGACTGTAAATGAACTGGCTGAAGATGGTAAATCAGTACTTAATTCTTGGCTTCTCGATGAAGTATGGCCTAAGAAAATAGAAGGTATTGAATTTGACCGCACTGCATCTGAGAATTCTATCGAGCATATCGAGTTTTCGGTAGGTACTTGCGATAAGATTTAACAGACACACTCTAGTTTAGGTGGAGGGGCTAGTTCTGGGAGAGATCCTAGTTCTGGCCCCATTTTTGTTTATATTCACAACTTAAAAGTTTAAATACATTATGGAAATTCAAACAAGGAAAATGGCTTTCACTTTGCCTTCAGGTTATTCCTGTGAAATTCGTGAACAGAATGGTGAGGATGAAGAAGTACTCTCTAATCCTGCAAATATTAAAAACTTCATGAATATAAATGAGTTTATTGCAGGTATAGTAACTCATACCGATTTTACTGCCTCAGGTAAACTTCTAGTGCAAGATGTAATGAAACTTCCATTACTAGATAGAGCAGTAATTTTGATTAATTCTAGAATATTCTCACTTGGAGAGGAATTAGAATTTAATTATAAGTGGCCAAGATCCGAGGGTTCTAAAGAGCGTTCAGAATATACTTATACTCAAAACTTAAAAGATTTTATATTTGAGGATTATAGTAAGAAGCCAACTGAAGAAGAATTAGATTCTAAACCTGATGCAGTACCTTATTATTTGGTAGGAGAGGATAAGGATAATCCAGGTAAGGTACAGTTAACTGATCTGAAATTTACTTTAAGTTCTGGTAAAGAGGTTATGTGGGATATTGCTACTGCAAATAGTGAACAATATCTTATGAGATTGGGAATGGATAATATTTCTAGAAATAAAGATCTCATTGCACGTAATCTTAGGATTAACATCGACGGTAACTGGGAAAAGGTCCAAAACTTTAAATTGTTCTCTGCAAGGGATATGGCTGAGATGAGAAAAGAGATATTATCATGTGATCCTACCTTTACCGGTAATACCGATATAGAAGACCCTATAACTCATAGTAAGACTCAGGTATCAATTTTGGCATTGCCAACTTTTTTCTACCTGACGGAGGTATAAGTAGTGAATATAAATTTGTTTTCATTACAAGGGCGGAGATAAGCCTGGACTATCTCACTTACCTTAAACTTCCGTACCGATCCAGGAAGATCTTTTATGATCTAGCCGATGAGTATCACAAGAAGATAAAAGAAATGAGTAAAAGAAAAAATAAACCATGATAGGTATGAATTCTGGTCAGGCCATGGTATCTGTAGGAGTTGCCATGATCCTCCAAGACCAGTTCACTAATCAGGCCAATAATATTGGAAAAGCTTACCGGAACATGATGGAGGAAATTTATGCTTCATCTGGAGCACCTCAGGGACTTACAGAAATGTTATGGTCTAGAGGTGCTTCTGGTATGGCTTTATCTGCTATGGGTGGCCTGATAAGCTCCTACCAATATTTTGCAGATGTTCAGAATGATTTGTTCTGGGCAACTAAAATGACAAATGGTGGTCTAGAAGAACAGAATGCTTTATTGGAAAGAGTGCAGCAAGTTAACTTAACAACACCTCTTACTAATAAAGACCTTTCTTCTGCTGCTAGGTTTATGGCTATGGCTGGTAATACTAATGAGGCCATTCAACAGATGCTAGAACCTGTAGCCCAGCTTTCTGGAGTATTTGGTATGCAAGCAGGTGGTAAGGGTGGAGTAGCTGACTTGTTTACCAATATATCAATGATGTTTGGTAGAAATCTTGAGGATCAACAAGAAGCTTATGCAGTAGCTAATGAATTGTATGCAGTAACTACTTCATCTAATACTAATCTTCAGGACTTGGCTCAGGCAATTACCTATTCTGGTTCTGAGATGAGAAGAGCAGGATATGGTCTTAAAGAGACTGCAGCTAGTATTGGTGCTATGGGTAACTATGGTATACAAGGTAGTTCTGCTGGTACTGCTCTAGCCAACATGATACGTTATCTACAACTTTCTGCTGCTGGTCAGAAAGCTAAAGGTTCTGATATGCTTAAAGCTGTAGGTATAGATGCTAAGTCACTAATGGACTCAGAAGGTCACCTTATATCTCTTAATGATATCTATACTAAGATGTATGAGGCAACTAAAGACCTTGATACTTTCTCAAAGAACCAATTCTTTTATGATGTATTTGGAGTTCGTGGTACTCGTGAGATAGCAGCAATGACTCAGATGATCGAGGATGCTGCTGGAGGTGCTTCCAAGTATGAGGAAATTATGCAAAGGATGTACTATGCTTCACAAAATAATGAACTTGGTACTGCTTACCAAGATTGGATGGGTACTGCTGAAGGTCAAGTTGCTATGTTTAGAGCTGACTTAGATAATTTGGTAACTACTATCGGTAAACAGGTAGAGCCTTTATTTACCAATGTACTTAAGATCACTAATGCTATATTATCGGTTATGGGTACTTTGGCTGGTAGTACTATGGGAGGTATAGTAGTAAGAGGCATAGCTATAGGTACTACTATCCAGCTAGCTTTAAGAGCTGTAACTGCTTTATATGGTGGTTATAGGGTAGCAACAGCTTCTGTTAGATCTTTGGCAGCAGCAGGTAGTGGGTTATCATCTGGACCCTCAGCAGCTAATACTCAGTATGCTATAATGGAGGCTCATTTGCGTACTCTTATAGTATTAATGAGTGAATACCTGGCTATGAATAATATGATACCAAAAGGTGGTATAGCTACACCATGGGGTACAGTATATAACCAAGGTAATAGAGCTAGGATTACTAATCCTGCTGCTGGCGTTAGAGGTATGGGTATCAATCGGGGTATGGATACTATGACTGGAGCTATACTTGGAGCTAATGCTGCTAGAAATGCTGGAGCTGCAGGTGGACAACAAGTTGCTCGTACTCTAGGTTCTCGTATACTTGGTTTCCTAAGTGGTCCCTGGGGTATAGCCTTAACAATGTTTGGGCCCATGATATATGATGGTATTAAGATGATGATAAGTAAACAGGACGAGGAAATAGAAACTCTCAAAGAGCAATTCAACCCAGATACTATGAACCAGCATCAACAAGAACTTCTTAGAGAGGTATTAGAGGAAGCTACCCGTGAAGGTATTATTCAGGGTATGAGTCAGGCTAAGCCACCAGAGGTAAATGTAAATGTTGATGGAGGTGGAGGTAATAGTTTATTTGCTTTTATGGGAGACCCAAATAATCAATTCTCATTATTCGGATAATCATGGCTAGTTTAAAGTCTAACACCTATGAACTTAGAGAACAACTGTATAAAAAGCAGGATAAATCTAGGTTTAGTAGTACTAATTGGAGTAATCCAGTTAATGTTATAGGTACTACCGTAACTGGAGTATTTTCTGATCTATCCCAGGGCTTTATTGAGAG
>Ga0247610_10008447_pt1 | contig 10469 bp, 10 predicted proteins | sample 174DNAGHGhighgp2_FD_193483 | JGI IMG/M metagenome (GOLD analysis project Ga0247610, IMG submission 193483) | Sheep rumen microbial communities from Palmerston North, Manawatu-Wanganui, New Zealand - 1742 DNA GHGhigh gp2 | ecosystem: Host-associated > Mammals > Digestive system > Stomach > Rumen... | reverse complement strand
ACCATCTGGAGACAAATAATGGAGTACAGCCTTCTGCGGAGACGATGAGACAATATCCCACACCCGATGGGCAAAACCGGGCTTGCCACCATGCGAGATGTCACCTTGGCCATAGCCTTGCAGTTCATATTCCTTTCCATCTAAAACGAACCGTGCCCCCAAAATTCTTCCGAGGTAACGTCCGATGGTAGCGCCAAAGTTCTGGTTCAAGCGGTGATAATCAGCGACATTGTCAAACCCCAGTACCATATCAAGAAGCTCACCCCTTGAATCTGGAACCAGAACGGAGACTAGTCGTCCGCCATAGTTGGTTAGGGACACCTGCATGCCATTCTTATTGAACAGTTTCAGAAGATCAGTACGTTTCCCATCAATAGACATACGGAATTGTTCGGGGTGGACACCTGCCTCATCGGTATCCAGACGGATGCCTCTCAGTTCTTGAATCAAGCGAGTCATATTTTGAATATATGTCGCCGTGGAAATCCCTTGTATGGTATGGTTGGAATAAGGAGACGTATCATATTGGTCACCCACCATGGTCCCCAAATAGTCAAAGGAGTCACTAAGAGACTGATGGTCAGGAAGGGGAACCCATGGGTTAGATACCTGACCCAACGTGGAAAGCCAATAGCCTTCAGGCGTCAGTGTGTTGATGATGTCTTGAACGCTCATCGAGCGTCCTCTACGTCTCATTCCACCTTGATAGTAATAGTCATCAAGCGGCTTCCGTACTTGCCAAGGATTCATGGCCACGTCGTGAGCATGATCGACAAGCTCCCGCAGCTGTGACAGGTTGATAAAGGCTGCACTGCTATAATGAGCAATGGTATGACGAATATCCTGATCGATGTAGTACTGTCCGTTTCCCACATTTCCACCCTTACGGTGCACATATAGAGGAAGACCATTATCAGGATCAACGAAACGAGGTACAAGGATCTCATCAGTACTACGAGGCATTCCTCGCCAAAGGGCTCTCACACTATCTGGAAGTTGCTGATTCTTGATGAACAAGAATGCCTTCTCTAACCCGTTTAAGAATGACTCATCACCTGTCATCGCATAGAACTGCACCATACGCCGCATCATCTGTGCAGTCGTGGCGGTATTCACTCCACGGGGCTCATAAGAACGGGCATGAGCAGGTTTCAACTCATCTTGCGTATATTGATCTGCCCAACCGGAATAAGGTGGAGGTTGCTGCAGGTCACGTAGCAAGTACATCGCTTTCATAATGGGTTTGATGAGGTCTTTCCGTCCCAATGTCTGATAACAACTGATCAAGAAATCAATGTTATTGATCATGACGCCATCGTTTAGGGTGACGTAGGGAGTATAGTCAGCGTTGCCACGAAAAGGATGGTTAGCCATAATCGGGAAACGCTGTGGCCATCCGCCATGATCATATTGGCTCTTCAGGATAAAGCTGATGACCTTATTCAATGATTTTTGGAAACGCCTGTCTTTCTTCTCCAGATACATACGAAGCATGAACTCAGCTGGATGAAAGGTGGCCTCATCATCAAAGGTGGCATTACCATAATAATGCTGGAACTCCTCAAGTCGCCATGCCTGACGGCCTATCGTAGCATACCATTCCTTGGTTGAGGCCTCTCCTGCATAGTCATACATATAGTGCCAGCCACCGCAGGACTTTTGCGCATCGATCAAGGCTTGTGCCACTCGTTCCGCCTGCTGGTAATAGTATTCATCTCCCGTAGCATGATACGCATCCAGCAAGAGCTGTCCCATATCGGGTGTACCTGGCGATTGCATCCAAATCATTGTGGGACGGGCCTCCAATTCCCCCCAACGGCGTGATTTGTCTGGTAGATAGCTCCACACAAAGCCTCCATGGCAACTCACTGAATCCATCATGAACCGGGTGGCTTTCTTCATCGTGAGAAGGATTTCCTCATTGCCGGCATATCCATGAGTACAAATAAGAGCGGAGAAGAGGATGAGGATCTTCATGCGACGTAGCCAGCGTTGTCTTTCCTCACCTGTCACATGATAAGGACCGATGAATAAAACCAACAATAATTTCTGACTCTTCATGAAATAGTTTTAGTAAAAGTTTGTTTCTGCCTACAAAGTTACACTATTTCCAATAAACAGGCAACAAAAAAACAGGATATGTTGTGGGATTCATTATTTTTTTGTAAGTTTGCAACAAAAATAATACGAATGAAGACAAAATGGGTAGTGGCATTCGCCATTTCAATCATTCTAATTGGCTGTGAGTCAAAACATGACAAGCTCCAAAAGGAAATTCTGCAACGCAGAGAAGCATTGACCCGTCATCAGGACTCTGTGATGAAAGCCTCACAGAAAGAAGTCGAACAACTTGACCGAGAATTACAGGAGGTGAACAGAGAATATGCGAAGATGAAACGAGAGGCTCAAGCAGCACATGATGCAGGAACTGCTACAGCTGAGCAGTTGCGTGCCGTCACCCATATGCGGATGCATCGTGATTCGCTGAAGACCCGTTTCGATGTACTATGTGCAAAAATCAAGTACATCAGGAAACGGCAATCAGAACAGGTCCTTTGGAATGCCAAGTCACAGGAAGGAAGCCAGGAGCATACTTCAAGTCAATAAGGCAAAGTCGTGAAACATGCACAAAAAAAGGAATTATCTTTGTCGTTTCAACTAAAATACGTAACTTTGCACCATCTTTTATGATTAGACATGTCTAAGGCTACAAACAATACTGAAGAACAGTTCAGGAGTGTCATGGCTGAGTGCAGGGCACTTTTCGAGAAGAAGTTGCACGATTATGGTGCATCATGGAGGATTCTGCGCCCTTCTTCGCTGACAGACCAGCTGTTTATCAAAGCCAAGCGCATCCGTTCACTGGAAATCAAAAAGGAATCGCTGGTAGGCGAAGGCATCCGTCCAGAGTTCATTGCGCTAATCAACTATGGTATCGTGGGACTCATCCAATTGGATCGCGGATATGTAGATACGGTGGACATGACCCCCACGGAGGCAATGGCGCTCTACGACCGTCATGCCGACGAGGCCTTGCAGCTGATGCTCAAGAAGAACCACGACTACGATGAAGCATGGCGATCTATGCGAGTGAGTAGCTACACCGACTTTATCCTGACAAAGATACAACGAGTAAAAGAGATAGAAGACATCGCGGGTGCCACACTGGTGAGTGAGGGCGTTGATGCCAACTACATGGACATCATCAACTACGCGGTGTTTGGAGCCATCAAACTGAAAGGTAAAGAATGAAGGCTGGTCTGTTGTCGATAGGAGTAAACATCTGCCGATTGATTGTCGCGCTGACCTTTATCTTCTCCGGGTACGTGAAAGCGATTGACCCGTTGGGAACACAATACAAGATCAACGACTACCTACAAGCAGCAGGACTCGGCGGTCTTCTTCCCGGCATCGCCACATTGAGCTTGTCAGTGTTGCTCTCGGCACTGGAGTTCTTCGTCGGCATTCTGCTTCTCTTCGCTATCAACAGGCGAATCATCAGCAGGGTGGCACTTGTCTTCATGGCAGTGATGACCGCCGTCACTTTCTGGCTGTGGGTGGCTAATCCGATTTCCGACTGCGGTTGCTTTGGTGATGCCGTACATCTGACAAATGGACAAACCCTATTGAAGAACCTTGTCCTCTTAGGCTGTACCATCGTAATAGCATGGAAGCCCTTGAAGATGGTGCGCTTCATCAGTAAGAGCAATCAGTGGATCGTCATGAACTATACGGCTCTGTTCATCATCCTCTCGAGTGTTTGGTGTCTGTATGATTTGCCTGTATTCGACTTCAGACCCTACCATATCGGAGCCAACATCCCTGAGAGCATGGCCATTCCGGACGATGCAGAACAACCTCAGTTCGAGACCACGTTCATCATGGAGAAAGAGGGAGTGCGGAAAGAGTTTACCCTCGACAACTATCCCGACTCCACGTGGACATTTATTGACAGTAAGAGCATACAGGTCAAGGAAGGATATGTACCTCCCATCCACGACTTCTCCATCACGACCCTAGATGAGGGAGAGGACATTACAGAAGATGTCATCAACCGACAAGGATACTCTTTCCTGTTGATAGCACCGCATCTGGAGGAGGCAAGTGACACCAATTTCGGTGAGATTGACCAGCTTTACGAGTACGCACAAGGTAGAGGATACCCGTTCTACTGTCTCACGGCGAGTGGAGAAGAGGCGATTGACAGATGGCGTGATCTCACTGGAGCGGAATATCCCTTCTGTACGACAGATGAGATAACGCTGAAGACGATCATACGGAGCAATCCTGGTCTGGTGCTTATTAAAGACGGCACCATCATCAGGAAATGGAGTCATAACCATCTACCCGTCATCGAACCGGCACACTTCTCTGTGCCACTGGAGAAATTCGAAATAGGAAAGATGCCTCAAGACTCCGTACCACAGAAGATTCTGGCCATCCTCGTATGGTTCGCTTTGCCACTCTTCTTGCTGACACTGGCCGATCGTGCATGGGCTTGGACCCAATGGCTCAGGAGGAAGCCCGTTGCCAAGGATAGTCCTAACGAGGACAACAAGAATACCCCATCAGAGACATAAAACCCATATATATTAAAAAGGTAACAAAAATGAGAAAGAAAATTGTAGCAGGTAACTGGAAAATGAACATGAACCTGCAAGAGGGAATCGCTCTGGCAAAAGAGCTGAATGAAACACTTACAGCAGAGAAGCCCAACTGCGGTGTCGTGATCTGTACTCCGTTCATCCATCTGGCCTCTATCGCAGAGTTCCTGAATCAGGATGTCATCGGACTGGGCGCAGAGAACTGTGCCGACAAGGAGAAGGGTGCCTTCACCGGTGAGGTGTCAGCAGAGATGATTAAGAGCACGGGGGCACAATACGTTATCCTCGGTCATTCTGAGCGCCGTGAGTATTACAAGGAGACTCCCGAGATTCTGAAAGAGAAAGTGCTGTTGGCACAGAAGAACGGTCTCAAGGTAATCTTCTGCATTGGCGAGAGTCTGGAAGAGCGCGAGGCCGGCAAGCAGAACGAGGTGGTGAAGGCAGAACTCGAGGGTTCTGTATTCAATCTCTCAGAGGAGGACTTCCGTAAGATCGTCATCGCCTACGAACCCATCTGGGCCATCGGTACCGGAAAGACTGCTACCAGCGACCAGGCCGAGGAGATCCATGCCTATATCCGTAGCATCATCGCAGAGAAGTATGGTCAGGCTGTTGCTGAAGATACGACCATCCTCTACGGAGGAAGCTGCAAGGCCAGCAATGCTCCCGAGTTGTTCGCTAAGCCCGACATCGACGGAGGTCTTATCGGTGGCGCATCCCTGAAGGCAGCCGACTTCAAAGGCATTATCGATGCTTGGAAATAAGATAAAAGATGAAAAAAATCATAACCCTACTATTTATCCTTCTGTGCGCTGTCCATAGTGCCAGCGCACAGAAGTTCCTTGATGAACTGCAGAAGAAACAGCAGGGTCAAGGATCTGTTACCGTGACACAAAGTAAAGAGATCACAGACTTGGTGAACGGTACAGCGGCCGTGAAAGGCACTACCAACAACACCTCTCCCACCACAACGACCCCGCAGGACGACAAGACCGCCGCCCAGAAGGAGAAAGAGAAGGAGGACTCAGCACGATTGGCAGCAGAGAAAGAACGAGCCAGAATCCTTGCTGAGAAAGAAAAGAAAGAGAAAGAAGACGAGCTGGAAATTCCTGTCATCGACACACGAAAGAAGGTGATGAAGAACAGCTATAAGATAGACGGTTACCGTGTGCAGGCTTTCACTGGAGGTAACACACGTAATGACCGCATTCAGGCAGAACAGATCCGTGACAAACTGAAGGCAGCCTTCCCCGACCAGCCCATCTACACCCATTTCTACTCACCACGTTGGATCTGCCGCATGGGGAACTACCGTACCTACAACGAAGCAAACAGCTATTGCAAGAAGCTGAAAGCGATGGGATACAAGCAGGCCTGCGTAGTCAAGGGAAAAATAACTGTGCAATAAAACGATGAATCCGGAAACAGAATTTAGAGAGGGGCTCGACGAACTGGCCTTCCACTATCAGAAGATTCTTGAGCTGCTGGGCGAAGATACCCAACGTGACGGATTGCTCAAGACACCAACCCGTGTGGCAAAAGCCATGCAGATACTCACTCGTGGCTACACCCAAGATGCCCACAAGGTTCTCACCGACGCACTGTTCGAAGAGAAATACGACCAGATGGTGATTGTCAAAGACATCGATTTCTTCTCCATGTGTGAGCATCACATGCTTCCTTTCTATGGCAAGGCGCATGTAGCCTATATCCCCGACGGTTATATTACCGGTCTTTCAAAGATTGCCCGTGTGGTGGATATCTACAGTCACCGTCTGCAAGTGCAGGAACGGCTCACCCAGCAGATCAAAGACTGTATTCAGCAGACCCTCCATCCCCTCGGTGTGATGGTTGTTATCGAGGCCAAACACATGTGCATGCAAATGCGAGGGGTAGAAAAACAGAACGCCATCACCACCACCAGTGATTTCAGCGGAGCCTTCAACCAAGCCAAGACCCGCGAAGAGTTTATGAACCTGCTCCGTGGTGAAAGCAAGAGGATCTGACTCTATTTTTATCTAAAAAACTGCAACAACCCATGCAAGATTTCACAAGATCTTGCATTTATCATATAAACAAGTAACAGAAATATATGAGAACATTCACGAAAATCCTTGCCATGGTGCTGATAAGCATCTGTGCAACCAGCTTGACATCCTGTCTTGGCGACAATGACGACAATAACGAGAGTAATTTCTATACCCGGGAAGAGGCTGCAGGTATTCTAAAGACCATGAGCGGATACTATACAGGTAAGCTATATACTGAGTGTATGGCATCCCCATTAGATGCAGAGGTGAAGAAAGACTCTGTCATGAATCTCCAGGTTCGTGTCACTGCCAACGACTCCATCGCCCACTTCATGATGCCCGTTAAGCTTTTTGCAAATGCCATTACCGGGAACGAGAAGGTGAGAGAAGCTGTGGCGGCCAGCGAGTCACAAGCCATCGACTTCCAGCTTTTCCTGATGAAATCAAAAAGCAACGATTACTATGTCTTCTTACCCGTTCCGATGAACAAATTCAAGTTCAACGTTTTCTACGATGGTGCATCTCATGAGATAGAGGCTACCTTTGCATCAAGCACTATTTACAGATACACCAACATCTATGCTCAGGGAGAGTATGGAAAGACTAACAGAACATTGTCATTCATCTTCCTACCCTACCAAATGGTGCTTGACAAGACCACCACGGTATCCTTGGTAACCAGTCCGATGATGTACACGGGAACAAAGATTGTGGAAGAATAATAGAAGAATGAGGGGATTTGAAACGAAAAAAATTCCCTCTTTTTCTTCTTTATTCATTTTTTTTCGTTATCTTTGCAACCGAGAAGTGCTATGCACAAGCACTATTTGTCACAAACAACTAAAGATTTGAACTTACTTTAATGGATAGGATAGTTAGATGGCACATATGCGGTATGATCCTGGCAGCATTCCTGATGTTGTCAAGCACATCCCTGTATGCCCAGGATCGAGAAGAATCCGTCCTTCTGCGTGCCAACATGCTCCGCTGGGCAACGCTGACGCCTGACATCGGTATCGAATGGCAGTTCAACAAGGAATGGAGTGTATTGGGTAATGCCACCTATACCCGTTGGAGCTGGAAAGATAACAACCGCCGTTTTGCCCAGAAAGAGTTTGCCGGTGAAATCCGACACTACATGGGTTACATGACGACACAACGTCCTTGGTATGCGGGACTGATGGTTCACGGCGGACAGTATAATTTTGGTCTGTCGGACCACGGACGGCAGGGAGACTATATGGGTGGAGGCATCACAGCAGGTTACCGTCTCCGCCTGCACAACAAGCGGTTCTTCATTGACTTTGGCGGAGCTTTCGGCTTCACGCACGCCTCCATCGAGAAATACAAGACGATAGACGGTGTTCGTTACAAGACTGAAGATGACAATTCGAACTACATCGGAATTAATAAATTGTCGGTGGCTATTGTATGGAAATTCTTAAACAAGACAAAGCCATGAAAAAGCAGATCTATTATATATTCATCAGTTGTGTCACGATGCTTCTTCTGGCATCGTGCGTGAAGGATAAGCTCTATCTGCTTCCCGACGACGACCCCGATTATTTCAATCCCAATGAATGGAAACTGGGAACCATGGTCGTGAATACCGACTGGAGCCGTACTGACAAAGGGGTAGCACCCCAGGACAACTATGTCGTCGCACTGAACGATGAAGGCTATTTCGCTGAAGGCGTTACCAACATCATACGCCATCTCCACCCAGAGGACTACAGGGTCTTTGCCTTCTATGATCCGACAGGTATTCAAATCGAGAACTACATAGCTACCGTTGACAACGAACCCGACGGCACCCTGCTGCGTAATCCGGGTACCTTGATGGTTTCCGACTTCCAGGAAGCCAAGGTGCTTAGAGGCGATACCACCTATGTAAACCTCATCATGCGCCAATTGGTTCATGAAGTGACAATCAGTATCTACATGTGGCCAGGGGATGAAGAATACATCTCTAACATCACCGGCTCCATCGACGGTATCGCACAGGCGGTTGACATCACCAATGGAGAGGTGGTATCCGACTACAACAGTACCATCACACTGCCGCTTGCCCTTTCCTATGTACCTTACAACGGAAAAGAAACGCAGCTGCAAGGACAGATGGTACCCACCTACACCTGTACCATCCGCATCATCGACATCGTCCATGCCTCCACACAGCCCATGGAACTTCATATCACCTATAATGATGGCACCGAGGAGATACAGACCATTGACTTGGAAGATATCCTTGACAACATCAGTAAGAGGGACGATGTGACAGAAGTGGAACTCGACTATTTCATCAAGAACGAGTATAATTTCCACACTTCCATCATCGACTGGCATATCATCGACGAGGGACATCACGATGTGAAATAAACAGTCACACCTTATTATATATATAGACATCAATAAATAATCACAAAATAGAAAGAATATGAAAAAAATCCTTTTTAACGGAATCCCAATGGCAACCCTACTGTGTGCCATGGTGATCACTACATTGTTCTCTTCTTGCAACAGTAAAGATGACGAGCAGATGATAGACCAGCAACCGGTGGAACTGAAAATCACCGCAGGCATCGTTGCCACTCGTGCCGTCAACGCCTCATGGTCTACTGGCGACCAGATTGGCGTATTCGCCATGGACGGTGGCACGGCAGAATACAGCAACGTTCTCTACACGACAGCTAACGGAGACGGAAACTTCACTGCCGAGGAAGGTAAAAGCATTATGCTGCCCTACGACGGATCAAGCCGTACCATCGCAGCCTACTATCCTTATACGAATGGAATCACAAATGGGGAATACAAAATCGATGTCAGCGATCAACAATATCAGGAGGCCATCGACCTGCTCGTTGCCACACCCGTCAACAATGTGAGCAAGAAGAGTCCGATTGCCGCCCTTGACTTTGCCCATAAGCTGGTGAAGGTCGAACTCACCTTGAAACCAGGAGAGGGTATCACTGCCGACCAGCTGGCCTATTTGAAGGTTACGATCAGCAACCAATACACAGAGGGTACCTGTGATGTGATCAACAACGGTAATGTCGTTGCTTCAGGCAACCCCAATAACACGGTTACGTTCCAGACCTCTGCCGACGGTACTACCAGTGAGGCTATTCTTCTGCCTGCCGCTACAACAGAGAATATGATACTCACCTTCGATGTCCCCGGAGCAGGAACCTATACTTGGGAAGTGAACAGCGCAGCCAAGTCAAAGTCCTTCGGTGCTGGAAACAAATACAAATATGACATCAGTATCAACAAGACCTCTCTGACCGTGAACTCCACCATTGAAGACTGGAACGACGGTAACGGAGGTGAGAACGGTAACGCCCTTTAATCATTAACAGCTAATAATTTGTTCCCATGAATAAATATTTTATTCTTGCAACCGCTGCCTTCGCTTTGGCAGCATGCAGCAGTGAAGAAGAGAACATGCAGGCAGAGAAAAGTGAGATCCGCCTCTGTTCAAACATGGATGTGGTCCAGAGCCGTGCCGCCCTACAGGATCTGCAGTTAACACAATTCGCCTCCAACCAGAAAGTGGATATCTTTATCAATGAGAACACCACAGGTTCTGCCTCCGTCACTTATGATCAACCCCTTACCTATACTACAGGTACGGATGGTAGCCTTACCATTTCCGATGCGCAGTATTTCCCGCAAAACGGCAACGGCATCGATATCTACGCTGTCTATCCTACAGGCATAGCAACCGATGTAACGGGCACGGCAGTAGCCTTCTCCGTGAAAGATGATCAGAGCACCGATGCCAACTATATGGCAAGCGACCTGATGGTAGGTGCTCCCACAAGCAATCCTGTCA
>Ga0247610_10008446_pt1 | contig 10469 bp, 5 predicted proteins | sample 174DNAGHGhighgp2_FD_193483 | JGI IMG/M metagenome (GOLD analysis project Ga0247610, IMG submission 193483) | Sheep rumen microbial communities from Palmerston North, Manawatu-Wanganui, New Zealand - 1742 DNA GHGhigh gp2 | ecosystem: Host-associated > Mammals > Digestive system > Stomach > Rumen ... | reverse complement strand
CACTACATGCGCCTGCGCCACATCTATGAACGCGTGAGCGGCGTCATCGGGGAATATCTGCCCGACGAGATGGCCATCGAGGCACCGTTCTACGGCAAGAACGTGCAGTCGATGCTCAAGCTGGGCAGGGCTCAGGGCGTGGCCATGGTCGCTGCCTTGAACCGTGAGATTCCCATCACCGAATATGAGCCCCGCAAGATCAAGATGGCCATTACAGGTAACGGTGCCGCCAGCAAGGAACAGGTGGCCATGATGCTGCAACGCACACTTGACATTGACGATGCCCAAATGCCCGCCCTGCTCGATGCCACCGATGCTCTGGCGGCAGCGCTGTGCCACTTCTATGAACGCCAGAAACCGTTCACCACCAAGGGCGCAAAATCCTGGAAATCCTTCATCGCCCAACACCCCGACCGAGTGAAAAAGTAAAAGCGGGTATCGCGCGTTTTCCATAAAAAATGTTAAATCAAAGTGCTGTTGGTGGCGTCACTGGAATCGGGCTTGCAATGTCGATGATTTTTATTAACTTTGTGGGCGAATAGTTAGTATTAATCCAACTAAAAATGAATTAATTATGAAAAAGATCACTCTATCATTCTTATTCGTTCTTGTGACTCTAGTGAGTGGCGGATGGGTGGCTAATGCAGGAACCCCGGTTCTCCAGGTGCATCCCGAAAGGCTCATCTTTGAGTGTGAAGCCGGCCGGTCTTATACCCGAACGTTTACTGTCTCGGGCATGAACCTGACCGAAAATTTAACCCTGACAATGTTTGGCGACGACACCGTCTTCACGATGAACAAAACCGTCATCTCGGTCCACGAGGCCGATGATGGGGCCGAGGTGACCGTGCGTTTCTCACCCAAGGAAGTAGGGGAGTTTGGTGCAAACATCTGGATCAAATCCAACGAAGTCTCGGCAATTGTTCAATTATTCGGAACAGGTCTGGAAGGACCTTCTGTCACCACCAGCACGACCTCGTTGAATTTCAATTGCATGGTCGATGGGATGGCGACTGCAACGTTTACCGTCACTGGCCGCAATCTGGAAGATGACATTTGGCTGGATCTTGTAGGATCCCCTGACCATCAAGCCTTTTCCATCGACAAGATCAACATCCCTTGCAATGAAGCAAATGTTACCTCGATAGTGACGGTAAACTATCAGCCTCGTCAGTTGGGCAATGATACTGCAACGGTATATGTTTCAAGCCGTTATTCCAATGAAATCGCCATTAACTTGTATGGCAAGGCGATGATGCGTCCCTATGAGGTTCGTAACCTCATTCTGATGGGTGACGTCTATGACATTGATGAGGGCAGTGGCGAAATGGTGCCGGCTAAGCCTTCGGGCTGCGGTCTCTTCACACAATGCGTGACTGGAGATAACAGCATGAACTTGAATCTCTATGAGAATCTCTTGAACATCGACCTCGATTTTAACAACATGACGGCCTCGCTCCCCGAGAATGTGACACAAGTGAGTGAGACATCTGATGCTCTTTTCTTCAAAGCCACCAGGACCGAGGCCAACTATTACCTGAGGTGTGACGAGACACTGGCCTCAAATGATGCGCAACAGGGCATCATCAATGGTCGGATCAATGAAGACGGCTCAATTTCCTTTGATGGCTTCATCATCGAGACCGAGAAGATTGTTTCAATCATCAATACAAGGACTAATCAGGTGATTTCAATCGAGTCGATATCTCATGATTACAATGTCTATCGCAACGTACTGTTGGCAGAATCCAACGGAACGCATAAGTACTCCATCCCCAGTTGGTTGGATCCGGGAACGGTGCAACCCATGCACAACGTGCAGTTTGGTCTAAGCGCCCAGGTCTATATTCAGCAGATCGGTGACACCGTCACGGTCTACAACCTCTATGGCATGGGGGGACGCAATACTATGGTGCTCGACAATGGCTTCTTTGACTGGCCTTGGCAACCCTGCGGTTACAATGACGAGGGCGGCTACTGGTACAATTACACTTACTATCGCTCCTATCAGCCCTCGGGTGAGGTGATGCTCAATGTCGTGACCTATCCCCACCGCATTCCCGGCATTAAAGGACAAGTGACGGCCGATGAAATGACTTGGGGACAAATCAACTTTGGCGATGGACACGGCGTGTGGTCTAGTGACGTTTACTGTGACAACAGGTTGTTCTATAAAGGATCGACCCAATTTGTTTGCGAGGAAACCGTCTGGTCCATTGGCGATGTGACAAGGTTGATCGACGGCCTCATCACTGAGGATCCCGTGATTCTGACACATCCCGCCAGTGACGTGAACTGCGACGGCACGGTGACAATCAGTGATGTCACTTTCCTCATCGATGTCCTGTTGAATTCCAACCATTAAATTGCTGAAATGATGATTTTTCAGAGGCGCCCTGTAGAAAAGGCGCCTCTGAAAATATTTTAATCAAATTGTTAATAAAATGTTGGGAAAAGTGCTTGTCATGAGAGGAAAAATGTGTACTTTTGCACCTGTTTTAGAAGATAAGACACCCTATGTTGATGCATAGCTTCGGAATACCCTTTAGGATAACTTGTGGCGGTGAGCTGGCAAGCCAGTTTTATAACTCGCTGCAAATGAGGGTATCCAGCGACAAACGCGCCAGATTTTACGGGTATAGTACCGTAAATCTGGCGCGAAATCTTTATATTGATAACTCATTTTTATACAGCTATTATTAATTCATTAACTATTAATCATCTTACAGTATGTTGAGAACAGTTAAGATTTTGGCATTGGTGGCAATGTTTTTTGTGGCATTGTCGGCAAGTGCCCAGGTGACGACCTCGGCTCTCTCGGGTGTTGTGACCGATGAAAACCAGCAAGCGATGATTGGCGCCACGATTACCGCGTTGCACACGCCTTCGGGCACGAAGTACAACGCCGTGACCAACATCGATGGCCGTTACACCATTCAGGGTATGCGTCCTGGTGGCCCCTACACCGTGAGTGTGAGCTACGTCGGCTATGAGACCCGCAGTGTCCAAGGCATCCAGCTCCAGCTGGCCGAGACCTCCAATCTCGACTTCGACATGAGTGTTGATGCCAATGCACTTGGTGAGGTTGTAGTTACTGCTGCCGCTACCAAGTTCCGCGCTGAGAAAACCGGTGCCGCTACCAACATCAACAGCAGCCAGATCAGCAACCTGCCCACCGTTAGCCGCAGCTTGACCGACGTTACCCGTCTGTCACCCTACGGTGGCAATGGCATGAGCTTTGCCGGAACCGATGGCCGTACTGCCAACTTCACCGTTGACGGTGCCAACTTCAACAACAACTTCGGTTTGAGCGACAACCTGCCCGGTGGTGGTAACCCCATCAGTATCGAGGCCATCGAGGAGCTGCAGGTTGTGATTTCGCCCTACGATGTTCGTCAGACCAACTTCATCGGTGGTGGTGTGAACGCCATTACCAAGAGTGGTACCAACACCTTCCGTGGCAGTGCCTACGTCTTCCATCGCAACGAGAACATGCGTGGTGACGCTGTGCAGCGCACTCAGATCGGTCAGGCCCGCGAGAAGTTCCAGGTGAACACCTACGGTGCTACCATTGGTGGCCCGATCATCAAGGACAAGCTGTTCTTCTTCGTCAATGGTGAGATGACAAAGCAACCTACTATTGTAAATATGTGGCGTGCCTCAGAGAATGGTGTTGCCGTTCCCGACCAGTACATCTCGCGCACCACGCTCGCCGACCTGGCCCGCGTGAGCAACCATGTGAAGCAGAAATATGGTTATGACACGGGTTCATGGACCAACTTCCCCGCCGACGAGAACAACTACAAACTGCTCGCCCGCTTGGACTGGAACATCAATCATGATCACCACCTGGCTCTGCGTTACAACTACACCAAGAACCGTTACTGGAGCAATCCCAACGCAACTTCGATGGACGGTGGCACCCGCATGGCTACTGCCCGTGTTTCGCAGAAGTCCTTCTCCTTCGCCAACTCAATGTATGGCATGGATAACCTGGTACACTCTTTCTCTCTTGACCTGAACAGCCGCCTGAGCGACAACCTGTCGAACCAGTTCCTGGCTACTCTGTCAAAGCTGGACGATATCCGCGCCAGCAATTCGAGCGAGTTCCCCTTCATCGACATCACGATGACCGATGCCGAGGGCAACAAGGACAACTACATGGCCCTGGGTTATGAGCTCTTCACCTGGAACAACGCGGTTCACAACACTATTTGGAACCTGCGTGACGACGTGACCTGGTATTTTGGTAACCACAAGGTGATGGGCGGTCTGTCATTTGAGCACCAGATGGCCGACAACCAGTACATGCGCAATGGTACGGGTTACTATCGCTACAATAGCGTTGATGACTTTATCAACGGTGCTGCCCCCGAGGTTGTTTGCTTGACCTACGGTTACGGCAATGAGACCAAGCCTGCTGCTCGCGTGCAGTTCAACAAGGCTGGTATCTATGCTCAGGACGAATGGAACGTCACCAAGAACTTCAAGCTGACCTACGGTCTGCGTCTTGACGGTCTGTTCTTCAACAACGGTGACCTGATCACCAACAACGCTATTCTGGCACTGACCTATTATGACAATAAAGGCAATGAGCGTCACATCGACACCGGCAAGTGGCCCAACAGCAACCTGATCGTTCAACCGCGTCTGGGCTTCAGCTGGGATGTATTTGGCAACAAGGTGCTCAAGGTGCGCGGTGGTTCGGGTCTCTTCTCGGGCCGTCTGCCCCTGGTATTCTTCACCAACATGCCCACCAACGGCGGTCTGGTACAGTATCAGGCTCAGCTCAACGCTAACACCAAGATCGGCGGTATGGTCAAGGATCCTAACACCGGTGAGATGGTCTACAAGCCCAACCGTGGCTTTGAGAACTACACTGGTGCCTACACCACCGATGCCAACGGCAACCGTTTCATCGACATGAGCCAGTTTGCCGGCGGTCTGGTGACCGAGAACGGCCAGGCTTCGATCAATGCTCTGCGCAACAAGCTCATCGGCATGGGTTATCCCGAGAACGTAACCTCTGATATGGGTACCGTTCCCTCGTCAATCAGTGCTGTGGATCCCAAGTTCAAGATGCCGATGGTTTGGAAGACCTCTTTGGCTGTTGACTACATCATCCCCGTATCGTTCCCCTTCAGTGTGACTGTTGAGGGCATCTTCAACAAGAACATCAACGCTGCCAGCATCAGCGACTGGGCTATCCCCAGCGTGGGTGGTTATGCCCGCTTCAACGGTGCTGACAATCGTCCCATCTATCCTTCTGGTTTCCGCACGGGTACCAAGGCCTTCGTTCTGGAGAACACCAGCCGCGGTTATGGTTGGATTGGTAACATCACCGTGAATGCTGATCCCACCAACTGGTTGAGCCTGATGGCTGCTTACACCCACACCGTACAGAAGGAAGTTACCGGTATGCCCGGTAGCGCCGCCGAGAGCGCCTTCACTTATGTTCCCACCGTTGAGGGTCCCAACAACATCAAGCTGCACAACTCGCAGTATGTAACTCCTGACCGTTTTGTCCTGTCGGCAACCGGTCACGACCGCAGCGGTAACCACTATGGCCTGATCTATGAAACCTGGCGCGGTGGCTACAACTACTCCTACATGATGGCCAACGACATGAACGGCGATGGTTATAACTATGACGCTCTCTACATCCCCACCGACGAGCAGGTCGCTAACGGTGAATTCCGCTTTGTGAGCGAGGGTGACAAGAACCGCTTCATGGACTATGTTCATGCCAACAGCTACCTGAAGAACCATCAGGGCCAGTATGCCGAGGCCTATAGCCTCTACAACCCCTGGGTTCATCGCATCGACTTCAGCTACAAGCATGACTTCTCGGTGATGGTTTGTGGTGCTAAGCACACCCTGCAGCTGCTCCTCGACGTGAAGAACGTGTTGAACTTCTTCAACTCGAGCTGGGGCGTGAGCAAGTATCTCAACCCCGAAATCGGCAGCGATCCCCGCATCCTCAAGTATGAAGGCGTTGACGCTCAGGGCTATGCCACCTTCTCGACTCCTAGCTCGATTAATGGTGCCACCAAGACCTTCGTTCCCAACAAGGCCATCGGCCAGTGCTGGAATGCTTCTATCGGTATCAAGTACATCTTCAACTAATTCTAAGCAAAAGATAACACTATGAAACTTAAATATTTTATTTCATTTTTTGCATTGGTCGGCTTGCTGGCAAGCTGCTCTGATGACGACGCGATGACTTTGCTGGACGAGATTCAGGTTTCGTCGTCCTATGTGAGCATCGATGAGGCTGGTGGCACCAACACCATTACCCTCAATGCCAAGGAAGCTTGGTCGTTTGACGCCGAGGAACTTCCTGCTTGGCTGACCGTTAGCCCGATGAATGGTGGCGCTGGTGAGACCACGGTAACCTTTAGCGCTCCCGCAACTCCCGACGGCCGCACTGCCGTGCTGCACGTTGCTTGTGCCGACAAGAAACAGACCATCAACGTGATCCAAGGTCTCGCTACCGTTAGCGAGGCTACCTGTGCCGAGGTCATTGCAGGTCCCGAGAGCAAGACCTACCGCGTGACCGGTACTGTGAAGTCGATTGTTAACACGACCTACGGCAACTGGTATCTCGAAGATGAGACCGGGGAGATTTACATCTATGGTACGCTGGATTCAAAGGGTGGTACCAAGAACTTCCTGAGTTGGGGCATGGAGGTTGGTGACATTGTCACCGTCGAGGGTCCCAAGACTCTGTATAACGGTACTGTGGAGCTGGTTGACGTCACTGTCATCAAGATTCAGAAGTCTCTGGTGAAGGTTGAGGGTTATGATCCCGAGGACGCCACTATCCCCGTTGAGGGCGGTAACGTGGCTGTTAACCTGACCTGCAAGACCAACAACGGCATCTCGGTCGAGATTCCCGATGAGGCCAAGAGCTGGCTGGGCATCGTTTCGGTATCGGGTGGTGCTGAGCCCGTGGTAACCTTCCATGCCAACGCCAACAATGGTGGTGACCGCAGCGCAACCGTTGTGTTCAAGACCACCGATGGCAGCAAGGAATATACCGCTCAGGCAACCATCTATCAGAAGGGCGCTATCGTTGCTGCTACTGTAGCCGAGTTCCTCGAGGCTCCTGTGGGTGATACCCAGTATCGCATCACTGGTGTGATCACCAAGGTAGCCAATACCACCTATGGAAATGTCTATGTTCGCGACTGGTCAGGTGAGACCTACGTCTATGGCATCGGTGCCAAGGGCGACTTCGAGGCTTCTGGTCTCAAGGCTGGTGACGTTGTGACCCTCGTGGGTAAGCGTGGCGAGTACAATGGCACTCCTCAAATGACCAATGCGGTTCTCGAGGACAGCAAGACCGTGACTCCCTTAACCATTGACGAGTTCCTCGATCAGGAAGACAACCCCAATGTTTACTACATGTTGACCGGTACCATCACCGAGATTGTAAATCCCACCTATGGCAACCTCTATCTGGAGGACGAGACCAACAACGTCTACGTCTATGGCTGCTATCCCGGTTGGGGCGCTACTGGTGACAACCGCAAAAACTGGCTTGAGACCGCTGGCATCGTGGTTGGCGACCAGTTGAGCGTAATCGGTGTGAAGAGCACCTACAATGGAGCTCCTCAGTTGGCCAACGGTATCTACTTCTCACACGAGAAAGCTCAGTAAGCAACGTCAGTTTCACTGACTGAACCTAATAGGGGAGGGAGCATCGATCACCGGTGCTCCCTCCTTGTCGATTATACCATTTGCACTGCATGGCCTTGCCTTGGCCTGGGGCATGAATGAGGTCATCTTTTCATCAAACAATGCACACCTAAACAACCAAATGCTGTTTAGATAGTCAAATGGTTGTTGGCATTGTTTGATATAATCGTCGGTTTTTACTTTGACGCGAGATTGAGCCTCAGTGTCACGCCCAGCTGGCGACCGTGGCCGCGCTGCAAGAAGTGGTGCTGGATGGAGACGAAGTAGAAAGTTTTATAGCCGGTATCGGTCAGGTTGCTGCCCCACAGCTGCACACTGTAGCGCGGCTGTTGCCAGGTGATGGAAGCACCGAGCAAGGCATAAAACGGCTGTTTCAGGACATTGGCTTCATCCCAATAGATGTCACCTGCAGCACGCACGTTGGCGGCGATGGTGAGCAGACGGTCGCTGCTGCCGGGCATTTTGAATCCATGTGAGGCCTCGGCAAACAAGGTGTGCATCGGGGCATAAGGCACACGTTTACCCTCGTAGTCGTTGCGTCCGTCGTTATAGTCCTTGAAGGTGGCATGGGTGAAGCCGTAACTGATGTTGAAGTGAGTGGTCTCGGTGGGAGTTACCGACATTGAGAATTCGGCGCCCCAACTGTTTGTCTTGCCCGCGTTGGTCATCATGCGTCCTGTGGTGGTTCCCGGCGGGAATACTGTCAACTGGCGGTCACGACAATCCATGAAAAAGACATCCATATCGCTCTGAACACGACTTTGCCAGCACTCGAAATGTCCACCCAGCTCATAATTCCAGGCTTTTTCGGGTTCATAGCCCACCATTTTGTTCACGTCATACTGCAGCCCGATTCCCATCAGTCCCATCAGGCGTTGTTGCAAGACGTCGCTGAACATTTGCGTGTTGAACCCGCCGGCCTTGCTGCCCCTCGAGGCGGCAAGATAGATGGTGTGGTGCTTTCCCTCCCACGGATTCCATGTGATGCTCAGGTTGGGAAGAATCTCAAAGAAATTCTTGTTCAGTGTGCCATGTTCATCGATTTCAATGGGCTCGTGGGCAAACAGTGATCCTGTGGCGGCGTTGTACACGCTATAGCCCGTGGAGGTGAAACTGCGGTAGTTGAGGCGGGCGTGCTCATAGTCCACGCGCACTCCAGCCTGCAGTGTCCATTGCCCCTTTTTATAGGTGCTCTCGTGATAGAAAGCCGCGCCCCAAATGGGACTTGTGAAGCGGCTTCCCAAGACAAACGAGCGGGTGTCCCATGCGATAGGGTAGTCGGGTAGGGCATCGTTGACATGCTTCTCGATGAGTTGGTCAATGCCATAGTCCTTGAACGTCACGGGAGCATCCATGCGGTAGCGGCGGAAGAAACCGCTCATTCCTGCCAGCCAATTATAGTTGCCGGTGGAATGGCTGCGTGCTATGAAATCCTGAGTGATGACATGCTCGCGACGTGCTTGAGTGAGCGTGAAGTAGTCTTTGGGGGTGAAATCCTGGTCAAGCGTCATATTGTCATCGATGTACTGGTAGCTTGTGAGGCTCGACAGGATGAATCGTGAAAAGACACGGCGCACGGTCAAGCCGTCCATGACCGACGTGCGGCGATAAAAACAGGTGTCATTATAGGCGATTTCCCCCGTTTCTACCCATTCATAGGGGTAGCCTCCTTGACGGCTTACGGTGAGTGAAGCTACATTAGACAAGTACCAGCCGTTTTGGTTGCGCCATTCCACTTTGGCGCGTGAACTGAACATGCGTTCCCAATCACATCGCTTGCCGTTAAAGGCATTGGTGAATTCTCCGTTGCCGCTGTTGTATTGCGCCGACAGCGACAGTCCCAAATCCTGGCTGAGCAGCCGATAATGGCTCGCCCCCAAGCGCCAGTTGCCGTGGCCCGCCCCCTCGACGACGGCCCTGGTGCCCTGATAGTTGAGGGGCGACAGGGTATAGACGTTCATGACACCGCCCAACGTGTTGCGCCCGTACAAGGTGTTTTGAGGGCCTCGCAAGGTTTCAAACCTCACAATGTCGGTCAGGTCAAAGTCATAGTTCTCTTTGGTCATCACCGGCACATTATCGATGGTTAGGCCCACAGCTGGCTGATCGATGCGTGTTCCGATACCTCGCAGATACACTGTCGAGGTCATGCGGCTGCCATAGTCGGGGATGAACAGGTTGGGCACCACTTCAGACGCAGTCTTGACCGAACTCACTTGGTTGCGTTCGGCTTCCCGGAGGTCTAAAACGGTGAGAGCTGTCGCACGGCTGCGCAGGTCTGAGCCTTGCTTGATGGCCGTGACGGTTACTTCGTTCAGCGACACGGTGTCGCCCGTCTCGGCGGTTACCGTGGCATGTGAAGCCAATGCCCAAGCACAAAATCCAATTGCGATGATTTTTTTCATGGATGCAAAATTATAAGAAAAAGTTGATTCTTTTGATGGCAAGGGCATGGAATTTGAGTTTTTTGTTGTCTTCTCCCTTCAGCCTGTTGTCACTCGCAAAAGCAGTAATTCTAGTTAATTATTGCAAAATATAGGGCATTGGCGAGGTCTTTGCACATTATTTATGTAATTTTGGAGTTATTAAAAGGTAAATCAAACACCGAATGACTATGAAACAGACAATCATTCACATTCTATCTATAGCATTACTCATTATGGCATTCCCGTTCCATTCATCAGGCAGTGAGAAGGATATTGACTTCAATTTCCCTCAAGACGTGAGCAAGCAGGCGCTTGCCGACCTTGACAAGGCGCTGAAAGGCA
>Ga0247610_10008442_pt1 | contig 10473 bp, 8 predicted proteins | sample 174DNAGHGhighgp2_FD_193483 | JGI IMG/M metagenome (GOLD analysis project Ga0247610, IMG submission 193483) | Sheep rumen microbial communities from Palmerston North, Manawatu-Wanganui, New Zealand - 1742 DNA GHGhigh gp2 | ecosystem: Host-associated > Mammals > Digestive system > Stomach > Rumen ... | reverse complement strand
ATTCCCCGTTTCCTGCTCAACCGCGCAAAAAAACATTTCATCGCTTGCCGATACTTATTGGCGCAACGATTCCACTGGCGACTGGTTTATCGGTTTCGCCGAAAAGTCCGTCATTTTTGAGAACCGAGTTTGGAAAATTGCCCACCAGACGGAACAGGACAGCAGTTTCACCTTGACACTCAATGATGGCCGCACAGTTTACGTCGGCAAACCTGCGAAGGGAATGCGCCAGATTGCAGTTGATGGCGGTGCGGCAGTTTCGTGCTCGCAAATCACAACGCCTTCGATGCCCGACTATCCGACCAAAGACACTCGTAATGGTTTCGTTGATAGCAACTACCGTCTGGGCGACAGCGTGACCATTGTCGGCTGGCTGAAAGATATGCCCCGAAAAATGTGGCGGATTAGTGGTGAATTCGGGCTGACTTACCACGATATTTTTAATAGTCGCGATGATAAATCGGCCTACGCAAAACTCGAATCCGATGGACAGTTCACACTGCGTTTTCCACTACTCAATACTACGGAGGTGTTTGTCGACTGGAAACGCCTGCATATCAGCAGTGTTTTGGAGCCAGGCAAGACCTATTTCCTGCTTGTCGATTTCAAAACTATGCAGTGCCTGTTTATGGGCGACGATGTGCGGCTTCAGAACGAACTCGTAACTTGTCAGCACGGCTGGATTAGCGAGCATATTTCGCAAAGTGATTATGGCAAGGTTGACGCTATGGATTTCAAGGCGCGTGTCGATGGAGCGTATGCTGCACGTATGGCCGAACTTGAAAATCTTGTCAATCAGCACCCAACGCTCTCGCAACGCTATATTGATTATTTGTCAGGTTACTACCGCGCAAGTCAAGGTTTCACAATGATGCAAGCCCGATACTCGATGCCAAATTACGCTCTGCCACAGGAATATATGGACTTTGTGCGCGATGAAATCTGGCTCAAAGCCACCAAACCATATACACTTTACCATGATTTTGGTGTCTTTTTGAGCGATTATCCCGAACAGTTGGGAATCAGCCTAATGGGTTGTCAGAATAAGATTGAAAATAATAAGGATGAGTATCTAAAAGATGCGGTTCAGCAATTGGAAAAACAAGGAATAGTTACTTTGTCGAGCAACGAGAAGCAGATTCTTGACCAATGGTGCACGTTGTTCAAACAGTTCAAATATGATATGAGTAAGGCTCAAACTGACGATGAGCGCAAGGCGATAGTAGACAAATTTAATTCCAACGAGTTGGTTGCACAGGTAAATTCATTGTTTAAACGAATAGGTAAACCTCTTGACGATATGGTGATTACAATGCCCAGTCGAATGATGCTTGCTGCGCTCGACTCTATCGGCTGCGACCGAAATTTGCGCGACATTTGCTTTGCTCGTTCGCTTTATGCCGATATCAACCATGCCCGCCTTCCGCTTATTCCCGCTGTACAGGAGTTTGCTGAACACGAAATCGCTCTGCCCGCTGCCAAAGCCGCTGTTTTGGATTTGAATGCGAAATATATTGCAGTTAGTCAAAAAGAAATGTCAAATGAGTCGAACCTGAAAACGTCAGACGACGTGGCAGGGATGAGCGACGGAGAGCAGATTCTCAAAAAAATCACCGAGCCATACAAAGGCCGTTTGATATTGGTCGATGTTTGGGGCGTATGGTGCAATCCTTGCAAAGAGGCACTCTCGCACAGCGCCGAGGAGTATGAGCGGCTGAAGGAGTTCGATTTGGTCTATCTCTATCTTGCCAACCGTTCCAGCGATGAATCCTGGAAGAATGTTATTAAGGAGTATAATGTTGAGGGAAAGAATGTTATCCACTATAACCTGCCGCAAGACCAGCAATCGGCCGTCGAGCATTTCCTGAACGTGAACGCCTATCCAACCTACCGTCTGATTGACCGCAGCGGCCGTGTTCTTGAGGTCAACGCTGACCCGCGCGACCTTGAGGCTTTGGCGAAACTGCTTGAGAAGGTGAAATAGCCGCCATATTATTTGGCTTTGCAGATAATTGTGTGTGTGTCTTTACGCATAATCTATGATGCATAAAATTGAATATTGGGGTTTTATACGCAATATACTTTGCATAACAATTATGTATTCGACCCTTAACCGTTGCAGGAGAACAGATGTCGCTGTTTTAAGGCCTAAAATCTGATTAAATAAAAAAAGGAAATCCTAACTGGGATTTCCTTTTTTTATTTGAGCAACAAATTATCAGTCTTTTATTTGCAAGCCTTCTTTACTTTTCCGGCCAATACTTTTCCGGCTCGTGCATAAGCTTCGCCGACGCGGTCGGCAACAGAAAAGTCATAGCCCATAGCCGTATAGCCTAATGATTTGAGAATCTGCACAGTGGCGACTTCCTTGTTCGAATTCTCTGTGTCAAGAATTCTAATGGTCACGTTGATATAAGCATCCTGGCGCATAACACCGACATTGAATCCCGGCTCAAAAAAGTCGGTATTTACCTGAATGTCATATTTCTGCTTTTCGTCTTTGCAGATGATTTCGCTATGCTTGGTAAACAATTCACGGAATTTTGCAGGATAGACATTCTGCTTGTCGCTTTCCCACGCTTCGCGCCATTTGTCACCGCGACCGGCTTCCTTTTCATTGCCTTCAGTAGTTTTTTTTGTAATGTAGTCAGCTTCGGTCATTTTCCCCACTTGCATATTATCGTAGGTGAAGTTAACACTGACGGCATCAACACCTTTCAGGCATTTCAGGTCGCCTTTTACAATCACTTTTTGTGCCGATGCAAACAAGCACGCGCACAGGCCAATAGCCAATAATGATAATTTTTTCATTGTTTATTTGTTTTTAGTAATGATAAAGGTATGAGTTTTTCCCTTTTGATAACACCTGCCGTTATAATATATAATTTATTGAAAATTAGCGAATAAGGATTGCGGAATAAAATTATTCAAAAATATCTTGCTTGTTACCGACAGGTTACATACTTTTGTAACCGATTGGTAACACAAATGAATTATGACAACAAAAGACAGAAACCAAACCGAGCGGCGCATACTCGACGCCGTTGGGGCGATTGTTGAGACCGAAGGCTTTGAGGCCGTGGGCGTTAACGCGGTGGCAAGTGAGTCGGGTGTGTCGAAGGTGCTGATTTACAGATATTTTGGCTCGATTGAGCAACTACTGGCCAAGTATTTGGAAGACAACGATTTCTGGCTCAACACCGAATTTCCCATTCAGCAGTATGACAATGTGAAAGAGTTTTCGAAAGCCGTTTTCCGCGCGTATATCGATATGCTGCGCAAGTCGCCCGCACTTCGCAAACTCTACCGCTGGGAACTTACAACCAACAATCCTGCTATTGCGGGCCTGCGCGAGCGCCGCGAACGGACGGCAATGGAAATTATAAATGCCGTGAGTCGGCAGTCGGGGCAGGACGTTGACCAAGTGGCTGGCATTTCAACGCTTATAACGGGCTCGGTATCATACCTTTGCATTCTTGCCGAGAATTGCGCAGTCTATAACTCGCTCGAAATCAACAGCGATTCCGGTTGGGATAAGTTGCTGAAAACCATTGATTTTATGTTTGATAAATTATTTGATTGAAGATGGAAAGTTTGACATTTTTTGAAATAGCGAAAATCCTGATTTCGTTTGCCGTTTGCGCGCCCTCGGGACACAACTCGCAGCCTTGGAAGTTCCAAGTTGTTGGAAATACGATAGTTATCGCGCCCGATTTTACGAAACGGCTGGCAGTAGTCGATTCGTCTGACAAAGAGTTGTTTATCAGTCTTGGTTGCGCGCTCGAGAATATGCAGATTGCCGCAACCAACTACGGCTACACATCCGACTACGAATACACTGATGGTAAAATCGTTGTAACATTCACAAAATCGGATAGTTGCGCGGCCGATACACTTTTCGCTCACATTAAAACGCGCCACACGCACCGCGGAAGTTTCACGGGCAAAAGAATTCCGCAAGAACAGATTGACGCACTAAAATTGATTGATAATAAGAGTGTTGCCATTTTTGCTTCGGGCACACCACAGGCCGATTTCATTTGCCGTGGAATTGCTGAAGGCAACGATATTCAGATGAGCGACACGGCTTTCAAACGCGAACTGCTGTCGTGGATGCGGTTCAACAAAAAGCATATTGAGCAGACGCAAAACGGCTTGTGCTACAATGTCTTGGGCTTTCCGTCCACACCAAAGCCGATGGGGCGGATGTTTGTGAAGATGGCCCTGAATCCGAAATCGCAAAACAAAACCGATGATAAGGTAAATGCTTCTGCGTCACACTTTTGCGTATTGAGCACCGACGGCACTTCACCAAAAGATTATATTGCCCTAGGAAAAACGCTTGAGCGACTGCTGCTTACAGTGTGCGGCTCAGGTTTGGCGTACAACTTCTGCAATCAGCCTTGCGAGATTCCCGCACTCACCGAAAAACTGCGTTTGGGATTGAAAATCAGCGGTTATCCTGCTATAACTCTGCGACTTGGCTATGCTGAGGCACCAAAATTCTACGCGCCACGCGAAAGTGTGGAGAGCGTGATTAAGGAGTAGGTTTTATGCGCCTTTTGCAGCATATAACTCCAGAATCTTCACAATGGTCTGCGAGGCTTTTTCCATACTCTCGATTGGCACAAATTCGAAGCGGCTGTGGAAATTGTGGCCGCCGGCGAACAGATTGGGCGTAGGCAGGCCCATATACGAGAGCCGAGCGCCATCGGTTCCGCCGCGGATGGGTTGCACTTTCGGTTCAATACCGATTTGGCGCATAGCTTCAACCGCCGTGTCAACAATGTGCATATGCGGCTCAATCATTTCGCGCATATTGCGGTACTGGTCGGTCATTTCAATATTGATGAAATCGCCGCCATACTCCTTGCATAATGCTGATGCCGAGTCGGTTAGCCATTTTTTCTTCTCTTCGAAAAGTTTTGCGTCGTGGTCGCGGATGAGCACTTCGGCTGTAGCTTTCTCAACGTCGCCTTCAACCTTGAAAAAGTGGAAGAAGCCTTGATAACCATCGGTGTAGCGTGGAGTGGATTTTATTGGTACAGAGCCAATTATACGACTGATAAGCAGAGTGGCATTCACCATTTTGTCTTTTGCGCTTCCTGGGTGAACGGCCCGCCCCGTGACGGTTATTTTCGCGTAAGCGGCGTTAAAGTTCTCATATTCAATCTCGCCAATGCCACCGCCATCGACTGTGTAGGCAAAATCGGCACCAAACTGCTTCACGTCGAACAAGTTAGCACCGCGGCCAATCTCTTCGTCGGGTGTGAAGGCGATTTTTATCGGGCCGTGCTTGAAGTCGGGATTATTCTGCACGTATTCAACCATTTGCATGATTGCAGCAATGCCGGCTTTGTCATCGGCGCCCAAAAGTGTGGTGCCGTCCGAAGTGATAATATCCTGCCCCATATAGTTGCGCAGTTCGGGGAAATCGGCTGGGGAGAGCACAATATTTTTTTCAGCGTTTAAAACAATATCGCCGCCGTCGTAGTTGCTGACAATCTGTGGTTTAACGTTTTCCGATGGCGCGTCGGGGCTGACGTCGATGTGTGCAATGAACCCAATGGCGGGCACCGCGTACGGCACGTTCGACGGGATGGTGGCGAACAGATAACCGTTGCCGTCAATATCTATCTTGGTCAGTCCCAAATAGTTGAGCTCGTCGGCCAGCGATTTTGTCAGATTGAACTGCTTGGCGGTACTTGGGCACGTTGTCGAGCGTTCGTCCGACTGGGTATCGATTCTCGCATATCTGATAAAACGTTCTGCAATCTTCTTCATATCTGTATCTTATACTTATTCAACTCTTTATCGAATCGTTTCTCGTTTCCGCCAACCAGCGAGTCGAGCAACTTATGAAACTGCGGTCCGTGATTTTTGTGGATGGTGTGGCAAAGTTCGTGCAAAATCACAAAATCCGACAAATATTCAGGCAGACGCATTAGGTGGATGTTCAAGTTGATGTTGTTTTGCGCCGAGCAACTGCCCCAACGTGTGTGTACATTCTTGACAGACAGTTGGTTATATTTTAAACCATGGTCGACTGCCAATTTTGCCACTCTGTCGGGCAGATATAGTTTTGCTTCGTGACGCAGCATTTCTGTCAGAAACATACGGATTTGCCGCTGAACCTGCGCCGAACTGAAGTCGGTGTCAGCAGGGAAGCGCATCTCGTAGCCGTCTTCGGCTCTGACAGCCTGAACGCAACGTGTCTGGCATCGCACAAACCGCACCGTGTGCATCCGAGAACTGAACGGCCGCTCTTCGTTGTAAACGTTTGATTTTAAGGCCGCATCCATTTGCTGCAGATGACTGGCAATCCATTCGCGGTTTTCCAAGGCGAAACGGTAGCCCATATCGAAAGTCGCAAAGCGCGGAACCACCACCGCGGGCGGCTGTCCTGGCCTTAGTTTGATTGAGATTCGGTGTGCCTGATGGTGCTTGCGGACGACTATCCCCCCAACGTCTTCAAGCATATATGATTTGCTATTCATTCGCGCATAAAAAAAGGGTAAGCAACTTATATCGCACCGCTACAACCGCCTACCCTTGCTTCCTTCCAGACCTGGGGGAGTTCAGCAGGAGCTGGTCGTATAAGACTTACCCGCGGCAAAAGTAGAAATAATTTGGTTTGGTGCAAATTGGTTTTATAACCCAAATTTTTCAGTGCGCACTGGTTGTCGTGCAACAATTAAAATGTATTTTCGTTCTCATAAAAACATTTGCCATGCAGAAGGAAATCAGCATTCTTTGGGTTGACGATGAAATCGACTTGCTCAAACCGCACATAATTTTCTTGGAATCAAAGGGATACAAAGTTGACACCATCAACAACGGCACCGATGCCATTGATATGGTTTCGCACAATCAGTACGACATGGTTTTTCTCGACGAGAATATGCCAGGATTGAACGGATTGGAGACGTTGGCGCAAATCAAACACATTCGTAACTCTCTACCAATCATTATGATAACAAAGAGCGAAGAAGAGTTTATCATGGATGAGGCCATCGGGTCGCAGATTGCCGACTACTTGATAAAGCCCGTCAATCCGATGCAGATTCTGATGACAATCAAGAAGATAACCGATCAGCACCGTCTTGTGAGCCAAAAAACCACAATGAACTATCAGTCGCAGTTCAACGAGCTGGGCGTTGAGATAAACAATGCCGCCACCGCCGACGATTGGAAAGCCATTCATAAAAAACTGGCATTCTGGACGATAGAGCTGCAAAAGAACGGCGTCAGCAGCATGGAGCAGATTTTGCAGATGCAGAAAATCGAGGCCGACAAACGCTTTGTGCGCTACATTGTCACCAACTACGAGAGCTGGTTTGCCGACCATAGCGACGAAGCCCCAATTCTGTCGCCTAACGCATTCAAACACAAGGTTTTTCCGCTGCTTGGCAGTGGCGAGCAAGTGGTTGTGGTGGTCATCGACAACCTGCGCTTCGACCAATGGAAGTGCATTGAGCCAATGATTTCCAACTACTATAACAATGAAGATGAAGACATTCTGTTCAGCATTCTGCCCACAGCCACGCAGTTTGCGCGCAACTCAATGTTTGCGGGGCTGATGCCTTCAGAAATCGAAAAACTGCACCCCGACCTTTGGGTGAACGAAGACGAAGACGGCGCAAAAAACAATTTTGAACGCGAACTACTTCAGAAACAGCTCGATAGGATGGGGGTCAAGGCAAGTCTTTTCTACGACAAGATTCACAATGCCGAAAAGAGCCAGAAGCTGGCCAACGACCTGAACGAGATAATGCATAATCAGCTTTCAGTACTGATAATCAATTTTGTAGACATGCTGTCGCATGCCCGCACCGAGTCGCAGATGATTCGCGAGCTGGCCGCTGACGAAAAATCATACCGCAGCCTTACAAAATCGTGGTTCGAGCACAGTTCGCTATTCGAGCTGATGCGCACTTTGGCTTCGAAAAATGTCAAAATAGTCCTGACCACCGACCATGGCACCACTCGCGTCACCAACCCAATAAAGGTTATCGGCGAGCGGAACGTGACGTCGAATCTGCGCTATAAGCAAGGCCGCAATCTCGACTACAACCCGAAGGAAGTTTACGAAATCCGCAATCCGCAGACCATTCATCTGCCGCGCATAAATGTCAGTACGTCATACATTTTCGCCACCAACGCCGATTTCTTCGCCTATCCCAACAACTACAATTATTATGTGCAGTACTATCGCAACACCTTCCAGCACGGCGGCATAAGCATGGACGAGATGATGGTTCCGCTAATCACCTTATCGCCAAAGAAATAGCTTTTATTCGGGAGTTGAGAACCAGTATATTTCCGCGTTTTGCGTGCGGTTACACCAGTTGTTGCGTTTTCTGGTTGTGTTTCAATCACTCATTCAAGTTCAGCAACCCTTCGGGGATTGATACTTTCACTAGCCGTTTTCTGAAATCGATTTTTGTCACAAATTCGGGGTGGAAGGGGATGAGCAGCTCTTTGTCGCCCACAACCATAATTGGGTTGATGTTCAGGTTGTCAATTGATTGAATTGCGCCGATGTCACCGTGTTGTTTGTCGATAACGTTGAATCCGACAAGCGCCGAAGGTGACGAGAATTCGTTGTCGGTGTCGTCGAGCAGGTCGGGCGAGACAAGCACTCGGCAGCCTACAAGTGTTTTGGCGCGCTGCTCGGTGCGGGTGCAGTCGAACTGAATGCGGGCGCGTTGTGCGCTCACGGCTTTGGCCTGTTCAATGAAAAAAGGAACCCGCAGTCCTTCTATTTCAAGAACCACGGGTTCGGTTGTGTCTTCAAGTATTGCGGGATTGTCGAGTTCAACAATTACTTCGCCATTCACACCATGTGTTTTGACAATTTTGCCTACTTCAACAAAATCCTGCACGTCCATACCTTACAGATTACTCTGCAGCAGGCGCTTCAGCTTCGGCTGCTGGAGCCTCTTCGGCGGGAGCTGCTGCCTCGGCGGCTGCGGCTTCAGCTTCTTTTGCGGCTGCTTCAGCGGCTGCTTTGGCTTCGGCCTGCTTCTTGGCAAGCTCTTCGGCCTTGGCGGCGTTCACTTTGCGCTCTGCTTCAAGACGGTTTTTCTTGGCTGTGTTTGCATCAGCCTTGATTTTGTCTTTTGCGGCTTGAAGTTTCGATTTTTTCTCGGCAACCCATTTTTCGAATTTTGCCTCGGCGGCAGCTTCGTCAAATGCGCCTTTCTTAACGCCCTCGAGCAGGTGTTTCTTCATCAGAACGCCCTGTTTCGAAAGGAGAGATTTTGCGGTGTCAGATGGCTGAGCACCAGTTTGCAACCAATAAAGAGCCCGCTCGAAGTTAAGTTCAATAGTAGCAGGATTTGTGTTAGGATTGTAACTACCCAATCTCTCAATGAACTTACCATCTCGTGGTGCCCTGCTATCGGCTACGACAATGTGATAGTAGGCGGCAGCCTTTCTACCATGTCGTGTCAAGCGAATTCTTACAGACATAATTTATTGTTGTTAAATGTTTAAAAATCGGGCGCAAAGATAGTCTTTTTTCGGATTCTGCGTCTATATGGCAGTTTTTTTTCGTTTCTGCCCTTCGCCTGCTTGTCGGCCATAGGTTTAGTGACTGTTTTTGATAGTTTATTCGCCGTTAAAGCGTGGCCAAACCGGCCTTTGGTTGCCCTAATACATTATAAAAAGGTGTCGGATGGCTGGCCGTTCGACAAAATATTTTGTTATAAATCAGATTGTTTCGTCAAAGCAGGCCTTCAACTAAAAATTTAATGAAATATCGGTGCTGTCGGCTTTCTTTGACAACCGATTTTTGTTAGCTTTGCCCAAATTTTAACTGACATTTAATCAATAAAAAATCAGACTATGAGTAAATCTTGTTTGTCATCAATCGGAAAAAAGCTGATAATGAGCATATCAGGTCTTTTCCTTGTTCTGTTTTTGCTGTTCCACATGTCGATGAACCTTGTGGCAGTATTTAGTGGCGAGGCTTACAATGCCGTGTGCGAATTCCTTGGCGCCAACTGGTACGCGCTTGTTGGAACCATTGTTCTGGCACTGGGATTTGTGTTCCACATTGTGTTCGCCTTCATCCTGAGTCTTCAGAACCGCAAGGCACGCGGCGCTGAGAGGTATGCTGTTCAGGAGAAACCCACTGCTGTAGAGTGGGCATCGCAGAATATGCTGGTGCTCGGCAGCATTGTTTTTGTGGGCCTGATTCTTCACTTGAGCCAGTTCTGGTACAAGATGCAGTTTGCCGAAATTGCAGGTGTCACTGGTAACGCTTATGGAGTGGCCGACGGCGCCGCTTGGATGCAGTACTACTTCAGCCAACTGCCTGTAGTCATCTGCTATCTGGTTTGGTTCGTGGCCATCTGGTTCCATCTTTGCCACGGCTTCTGGAGCGCCCTGCAGACCATCGGCTGGAACAACAAGGTTTGGATGGACCGTTGGAAATGCATCTCTAACATTTTTGCGACAGTCGTTATG
>Ga0247610_10008441_pt1 | contig 10473 bp, 9 predicted proteins | sample 174DNAGHGhighgp2_FD_193483 | JGI IMG/M metagenome (GOLD analysis project Ga0247610, IMG submission 193483) | Sheep rumen microbial communities from Palmerston North, Manawatu-Wanganui, New Zealand - 1742 DNA GHGhigh gp2 | ecosystem: Host-associated > Mammals > Digestive system > Stomach > Rumen ... | reverse complement strand
ATGTCAAGGAACCCTACAGGCGCTTCCTTGAGAATAAAATCCGCGAGAACTGGACGTTGACAGGTTCACCCATCAACGTGTTTATCCGACAGAAGTGATGAAGCGAGGGAGCTGGATGAGGCCTATTGGACTTATTGGACTTATGGGGCTCATGGGACTCATGGGATGTTCGCGGCTGTCGCCTGAGGAACAGGCCTCGCTGGCTGCCAAGGGCTATTATACCCATTTGGTGGAAGGAGAGTACGATAAATTCTTAGAGGGTAGGGTAGGGAATGACAGCTTGCCCAGTGACTATCGTGAACAGTTGCTGGCAGGTTGTCGGCAGTTCATGGCTCAGCAGCAGGCAGCCCACAAAGGCATCCGTGAGGTGCGCGTATCGAATGCCAAGACTGATACCTTGGCGGGCTATACGAATGTATTCCTGATTTTATGCTACAGCGATTCGGTTGACGAGGAGATAGTGGTACCTATGGTCGAACGTAACGGCCGTTGGCAGATGAAATAACTAAATCTTGATGCCGTTAGCCAGTACGGCCTCGCGCATCTTCTTCTGCAGATTGCTGGCGAAGATGAAGTCGGTGAGCCGCTTGTTGGGGGACTCCATAATCTCGTGGCTGACACCCTGCCACTCCTTGTGACCTTCATAGATGAAGATGATGTTCTCGCCAATGCCCATCACGGAGTTCATGTCGTGGGTGTTGATGATGGTGGTCATCTTGTATTCCTGGGTGATGCCGTGCAGCAGGTCGTCGATGACGAGTGAGGTCTTCGGGTCGAGACCGGAGTTAGGCTCGTCGCAGAACAGATACTTAGGGTTCATCACGATGGCGCGGGCAATGGCCACGCGTTTCTGCATACCGCCGGATATCTCGCCCGGAAACTTATATTCAGCACCAACCAGATTTACGCGGTCCAAACATTCCATAGCACGTTTCTCACGTTCGCGCAGGTTCATGTTTGAGAACATATCGAGCGGGAACATGACATTCTCCAGCACGTTAAGCGAGTCGAAAAGGGCTGCCGACTGGAAAATCATGCCCATTTCGCGGCGCATCATAATCTTCTCCTGCTTCGACATGGCGACGAAGTCGCGGTTGTCGTAGAGTACTTGACCGCTGGTAGGCTCCAGCAGTCCAACAAGGTTCTTCATCAGCACGGTCTTTCCGCTTCCGCTTTGGCCGATGATGAGATTGGTCTTTCCATCCTCGAACATGGTAGAAATGTCCTTCAGGACTTCCCTGCCTTCAAAGCTCTTATAGAGGTTCTTTACTTCAATCATGACAACAGCTGGGTTAGGAATACATCGCTGAACAGAATCAGCACACTGGAAGTGACAACGGCATCGGTTGACGCCTTGCCCACCTCGACGGAACCACCGTCAACCGAATAGCCGCAATAGGCGGGGACGCTTGAGATGATGAATGCAAAGAATTGGCTTTTGATGATAGACATCCACATGAACCAGGGGATGAACGAATGTTGGAGACCTAAGGTCAGGTCGTCTGGGGTGATGATGTGCATGCCAAAAGCCGTGAAATAGGCGCCGACAATGCCCATCGCCGACGAGAAGATGACAAGGAAAGGCATGATGGTCAGCAGTCCGAGAATCTTCGGCAAGATGAGATAGCAGGCCGAATTGACTCCCATAATCTCAAGGGCGTCAATCTGCTGTGTGACGCGCATGGTGCCTAACTCCGAGGCAATGTTCGACCCTACCTTACCGGCCAGTATCAGACACATGATGCTCGACGAGAACTCCAACAGCATGATTTCACGAGTTGTGTAACCGGCTACCCAGCGGGGCATCCAGGGCGACTCGATGTTCACTTTCATCTGAATACAGATGACGGCACCGATAAAAAACGATATGAGCAGCACGATACCAATGGAGTTGACACCGAGTTGTGCCATTTCCTTAACGTATTGTTTCCAGAACATACGGAAGCGTTCGGGAACCGAGAAGGTTCGGCCCATCAGCATGACGTAGCGACCGAAGGTGGTCAACCATTTCTGTAAAAACATCTTTTTGCCTAATTTGGGTGCAAAGTTACTAAAAATTATGAATTATGAATTATGAATTATGAATTATTTTGTACCTTTGCACGCAAATTGCAGAATGATGGAAGAAGAAAGCATTGTACTTCGTGCCGAAGGGCTTGTCAAACGTTATGGAAAACGAACGGTGGTGAATGACGTCAACTTCGACGTCCGCCAGGGAGAGATTGTCGGACTGTTAGGACCTAACGGTGCCGGAAAGACCACATCGTTCTACATGACCACGGGACTGATTGTGCCCAATGGCGGCCACATTTTCTTGGGTGACCAGGAGGTGACTGACTTCCCCGTCTATAAGCGTGCCCGTGCAGGTATCGGCTATTTGGCTCAGGAGGCGTCGGTGTTCAGAAAAATGTCGGTAGAGGATAATATCCTCAGCGTCTTGGAGATGACGGGCAAGCCGCGTGACTACCAGCTGCAAAAGTTGGAAGAGCTTATCAAGGAGTTTCGTTTGCAGAAGGTACGCAAGAATAAGGGCGACCAGCTTTCGGGTGGTGAGCGCCGCCGCACGGAGATTGCCCGCTGTCTGGCCATTGAACCTAAGTTCATCATGCTTGACGAACCGTTTGCCGGAGTGGACCCCATTGCCGTGGAAGATATCCAGCACATCGTCTGGCGCCTGAAGTACCGCAACATCGGTATTCTTATTACCGACCATAACGTACATGAGACGCTGAACATTACTGACCGTGCCTATTTGTTGTTTGAGGGACGCATCCTGTTTAAGGGCAAACCTGAGGAACTGGCACAAAATCCTATCGTCAAAGAAAAGTATCTTGGCTCGAACTTTGTGCTCCAGAAGAAAGACTTCCAATTGCTTGACGAGGAGAAGCGCCGCCGCGAGGCTGAAGAAGACGTTAATAATTCATAATTGATAATTGATAATTGATAATAATTATGTACCTTTGCACCTCAATTTTGGAACATTATATATAAATAAGGTATAGAAGAAATGAAGATTACGTTTGAAAACCCCGACAAGATCAATGGCCTGTTGACCATCACTGTCGAGAAAGAAGACTATCAGGAGAAGGTGGAAAAGACCTTGAAGAATTATCGTAAGCGTGCACAGGTGCCTGGTTTCCGTCCTGGCATGGTGCCTATGGGTATGGTTAAGAAGCAGTATGGAACAGCTGCCAAGGTAGACGAAATTAACCGTTTACTCGGTGACAAGCTGATGGAATATATCCGCGAGAACAATATCCAGATGCTGGGAGAACCTCTGCCCAGTGAAAAGCAGGTGCCTCAGGACTTGGAACAGGATGGCCCGTTCACTTTCGTGTTCGACATCGCTGTGGCTCCCGAGTTTACTGCTGAACTGAGTGGGAATGACAAGATTGACTACTATGCCATCAAGGTTGATGACAAGCTGATTGACGATCAGGTACAGATGTTTGCCTCTCAGGCTGGCGAATTTGTCAAGACCGATACTTTTAGCGGCAATGACACGCTGACTGGTGACTTGCGTGAGCTTGATGCCGATGGAAATACCAAGGAAGGTGGCATTACTACTGACAGCGGTATGATAATGCCCGCCTATATCAAGGTTGAAGACCAGAAGAAACTATTCGATGGCTGTAAGCCGGGCGACATCATTACTTTCAATCCCAAGAAGGCCTATCCCGACAACGATGCCGAGATTGCTGCCCTGCTGAAGGTGGACAAGGAGCAAGTGAAGGACTTGACGGCTGATTTTAGCTATCAGGTGACTGAGATTCGTCACTTCCAGCCCGCCGAGGTGAACCAGAGCCTTTTTGACAAGGTGTTTGGTGAAGGTACGGTGAGCAGCGAGAAGGAGTTCCGCCAGAAGATTGCCGACTCCATACAGGTTCAGCTCGTCCAGAACAGTGATTATAAGTTCTTGTTCGACTTGCGTGATTATGTAGAGAAGAAAGTCGGTGACCTTCAGTTCCCCGAAGCTCTGCTGAAGAGGGTGATGATCAACAACAACAAGGATAAGGGTGCCGACTATGTCGAGAAGAACTTCGAGGGTAGCATCCGTCAGTTGAAGTGGCATCTCATCAAGGAGCAGCTTGTAGCTGCCAATGAAATTAAGGTGGAAGATGCCGACTTGAAGAATATTGCCATGGTAGCCGTCCGTCAGCAGTTTGCACAATATGGTATGAGCAACGTCCCCGACGATGTGCTGGAAAACTATGCTGAGGAGCAGCTGAAGAAGCGTGAGAACCTCGACAATTATGTGGATCGTGCTGTTGACCAGAAGCTCGTTGAGAAGCTCAAAACTGTCGTCAAGCTGAACAAAAAGAGCGTCACATTGGAGGAATTCAATAAGATGATGCAAGAAAAATAAGCGTTTTTTGCTTTTTTAGCAAATTTGTTATCGGGTTATCGACTTTTTTCCGTATCTTTGTAACTCACAATGGTAGGAGAAGGGTCGATAACCTTTTTTTCTGTCCGCAGACAAAACAAGACTATGAACGATTTCAGAAAATATGCAACCAAGCATTTAGGTATGGACGGCCTTGTCCTCGATGACGTGATGAAGGCTCAGTCCCAGTATTTGAACCCCTATATCCTGGAGGAACGCCAGCTCAATGTAACGCAGATGGATGTCTTCAGCCGGTTGATGATGGACCGCATCATCTTTCTTGGCACGCAGATTGACGACTACACCGCCAATACGTTGCAGGCCCAGTTGCTCTATCTCGACTCTGTTGACTCAGGCAAGGATATCAGTATCTACATCAACTCTCCAGGTGGCAGTGTGACGGCTGGACTGGGTATCTACGATACGATGCAATTCATCTCCAGCGACGTCGCCACTATCTGTACTGGCATGGCTGCTTCGATGGGAGCTGTGCTGTTGGTGGCCGGTCAGGAGGGTAAGCGCTCGGCACTTCCCCATAGTCGGGTGATGATTCATCAGCCCTTGGGTGGCGTGCAGGGTCAGGCTTCGGATATTGAGATTGAGGCCAAGGAGATATTGAAGTTCAAGAAAGAGCTTTATACCATCATATCAAATCACTCGCACACACCTTATGAAAAGGTGTATGCTGACTCCGACCGCAACTACTGGATGACAGCCGAGGAGGCCAAAGAGTATGGAATGATTGACCAGGTGCTGGAAAGGAAGAAGTAAGGGGATGAAGAAAGTATGTAGCTTCTGCGGAAGGAGCGACCGTGACGTAAAACTACTGATATCAGGCATTAGCGGCTATATCTGTGAAGACTGCGCTCAGCAGGCCTATCAGATTGTGCAGGAGAGTCTGCTCAAAAAAACAGCATCGCCGAAAGCTAAAAGCCAGTTGAAGGCGATTCCCAAGCCCCGCGAAATCAAGGAATACCTTGACCAGTATGTCATTGGCCAAGATGAGGCGAAACGCTATTTGGCTGTGGCTGTCTATAACCACTATAAGCGGTTACAGCAACCTGACGATAGTGGTGGGGTGGAGATTGAGAAGTCAAACATCATTATGGTTGGCTCTACGGGTACTGGCAAGACGTTGCTGGCCCGTACCATTGCCCGATTATTGGATGTGCCATTCTCCATTGTTGATGCCACAGTGTTTACCGAAGCCGGTTATGTGGGTGAGGATGTGGAAAGCATCCTGACGCGGCTGTTGCAAGTAGCCGACTATAACGTGGAGGCGGCCCAGCGAGGCATCGTCTTCATTGACGAGATTGACAAGATAGCCCGTAAGAGCGACAACCCCTCGATTACCCGTGACGTCAGTGGTGAGGGTGTGCAGCAAGGACTGCTCAAATTGCTGGAGGGTACTACTGTCAATGTACCGCCGAAGGGAGGACGAAAGCATCCAGACCAGGAGTATATTGCTGTCGATACACGAAACATCCTGTTTATATGTGGTGGTGCCTTCGATGGTATAGAACGTAAGATAGCACAGCGCCTGAATACGCACGTCGTAGGTTATAACTCTGTTCAGAATGTACGGAAAATTGACAAGCAGGACTTGATGAAATATGTATCTCCACAGGATTTGAAGTCATTCGGACTGATACCCGAGATTATAGGCCGACTGCCGGTGCTTACCTATCTGAACCCGCTTGACCATGCCGCACTGGAGCGTATCCTGATAGAGCCGAAGAACTCTATTATCAAACAATATAAGAAGCTGTTTGAGATGGATGGCATCACGCTTACGTTTGCCGATGATGCGCTGGAACTGATGGTGGAGAAGGCGGTGGAGTATAAACTCGGAGCCCGTGGACTGCGTTCTATCGTTGAGAATATCATGATGGATGCAATGTTTGAAGCCCCGTCAAAGAGTGTCAAGAAATTTGAGGTTACTCGTGAATATGCAGAGAAACAATTGGAGAAATCCCATCTGCAAGTGAACTAATAAGGAGGAAAATTGAAAGAAGGAAGCCTATATGACCCAAAAAACTAATCTTACAGAGGCCCTGAAGAGATACTTCGGCTTCGATACGTTCAAGGGAGACCAGAAGGCCATCGTGCAGAATGTGCTTGATGGCAAGGACACGTTTGTGCTGATGCCTACTGGTGGCGGCAAGTCGCTGTGTTATCAGTTGCCATCGTTGCTGATGGATGGTGTGGCTATTGTCATATCGCCCTTGATTGCGCTTATGAAAAACCAGGTAGATGTCATCTCACAGATGAGTGAGCACGAAGGAACTGCTCACTATCTGAACTCATCGTTGAACAAGGCAGCCATAGATCAGGTGAAAGCTGATGTTAAGGCAGGCATTACCAAGTTGCTCTATGTGGCACCCGAGTCGTTGACGAAGGAAGACAACGTGGAGTTCCTGAAGTCAGTGAAGATTTCATTCTATGCCATTGATGAGGCACATTGTATTTCGGAGTGGGGACACGACTTCCGCCCGGAATACCGTCGTATTCGTCCTATAGTTAATGAAATAGGTATTGCGCCCATTATCGCATTGACAGCCACGGCCACCGATAAAGTACGGACTGACATCAAGAAGAACTTAGGCATTGTTGATGCTACAGAGTTCAAGTCATCGTTCAACCGCCCGAATCTTTATTACGAGGTGCGGCCGAAGACGAAGGATATTGACAAGGATATAATCAAGTTCATCAAGCAGCATCCCGGCAAGAGTGGCATCATCTACTGTCTGTCGCGTAAGAAAGTGGAGGAGCTGGCTGAAATCCTGCGCGCTAATGAGATTAAAGCTCTGGCATATCATGCAGGACTCGACTCCGGTACCCGTGCCCAAACTCAGGATGACTTCCTGATGCAGGAGATAGATGTCATTGTGGCTACGATAGCCTTTGGTATGGGAATCGACAAACCCGATGTGCGTTTTGTTATACACTACGACATTCCCAAGTCGCTGGAAGGCTATTACCAGGAGACGGGCCGTGCTGGTCGTGACGGCAGGGAGGGTATCTGTTTGGCTTTTTATTCCTATAAGGACTTGCGTAAACTCGACAAATTTATGGAGGGCAAGCCTGTCGCTGAGCAGGATATAGGCCGTCAGCTGTTGCAGGAGACGGCAGCCTATGCCGAGACCAGTGTTTGCCGAAGGAAGATGTTGCTCCACTATTTCGGTGAAATCTACGACAAGGACAACTGTCATAACTGCGATAACTGCCTGCATCCCAAGATTAAGATTGAGGCTCGCGACCAGTTGGTTCTCACGCTGAAGGTTATCATGGCCATTAAGGAGAACTTCCGTTCCGACTATGTGGAAGACTTTATCATCGGTCGCGAGACGGAGGAAATCATAGCGCATAAGCATCAGGACCATGATTTGTTCGGTGCGGGTGAGGGTACTGATGAGAAACTATGGAGTCCTGTAATACGTCAGGCGCTCATCGCCGGCTATTTGAAGAAGGATGTGGAGAACTATGGACTACTGAAGTTGACATCGGCTGGCAAGAAGTATCTGAAATCGCCTCAGTCGTTCATGATAGTCAAAGACCATGAGTACAGCGAGGATCCTGATGCACCGGATGCTCCCGACGGCGGTACCAGCGCACTGGATCCTGTCCTGAGCCGTATGTTGACTGACCTCCGAAAAAAGGTGTCGAAGCGCATGGAACGTCCGCCGTATGTCATCTTCCAGGACGTTTCGCTCGAGCAGATGGCCACGGAATATCCTGTCTCACTCGAAGAGTTGAAGAGTATTCAGGGAGTTGGTGAGGGCAAAGTGAAACAACCGTATGCCAAGGAGTTTGTCGACCTTATCAAGCGTTATTGTGAGGAAAACAATATCACCCGACAAGCCGATCTCCGTGTGCGCACTGTGGCCAAGAAGTCGCTGCTGAAAGTGAAGATTATACAAAACATCGACCGTCAGATAGCACTTGATGATATTGCTACGGCACAGAACATCGATTTTGAAGAACTGCTTGACGAGGTGGAGGCCATCGTTTACAGTGGTACCAAACTTAACATTGACTATTTCTTGGAGGAGGTCATGGACGAGGAACGGGTGGATGAAATCTACGACTACTTTGCCGAGTCGGACACCGACGACCTTGAGACCGCTATTCAGGAATTGGGTGGTGACGAAGATGAAATCCGACTTGTGCGTATTAAGTTCATCAGTGAAATGGCGAACTGAGAAAGTGAAAAGTGAAGAGTGAAAAGTGAAAAATTTGCTGCCGCCATAGTGAAGAGTGGTTAAAAAAGAGACGGCAGCAGCAAATTTTTCACTTTTCACTCTTCACTTTTACCTTATTTTTTGTACCTTTGCACGCAATATTTAAAGAAAGGTATTATTTTATGGCTTCATTTATTGCAGACAAGATTGTGATGGACGGCCTGACATTTGATGACGTCCTTCTCATTCCCGCTTATTCGGAAGTACTGCCTAAGACGGTAGAGTTGAAAACCCGCTTCTCACGCAACATTGAGTTGAACGTGCCCTTTGTAACGGCTGCTATGGACACGGTGACCGAGAGTCAAATGGCTATTGCGATTGCCCGCGAAGGTGGTATCGGCGTTATCCACAAGAATATGTCGATAGAGAACCAGGCACGTGAGGTGGCGATTGTAAAGCGTGCCGAGAACGGTATGATTTATGATCCCATCACTATTCCGCTGGGGTCGACCGTGGCACAGGCTCTTGACATTATGTCAGAATATCACATCGGCGGGATTCCCGTCGTTGATGACGAAAAGCGTCTCGTCGGCATCGTCACTAATCGTGACCTGCGCTTCGAACGTCGTTTGGATCGTCCTGTTGATGAGATTATGTCGAAGGAGAACCTTGTTACGACCCATCAGCAGACCGACCTGATGGCTGCTGCCGACATTCTGCAGAAGAACAAGATAGAAAAACTCCCTGTGGTCGACAAGGATAACCGCCTTGTCGGACTCATCACGTATAAGGATATCACGAAGGCTAAGGATAAGCCAATGGCCTGCAAGGACGACAAAGGCCGTCTGCGTGTGGCAGCAGGTGTTGGCGTGACTGCCGATACCCTCGACCGCATGCAGGCTTTGGTCAATGCCGGAGCTGACGCCATTGTTATCGATACTGCCCACGGACACTCCAAGGGTGTTGTCGAAAAGCTGCGTGAGGCCAAGGCATCGTTCCCTGGTATCGATATTGTCGTGGGTAATATTGCTACTGGCGAAGCTGCCAAGATGCTGATTGAAAATGGTGCTGACGCCGTGAAGGTGGGTATTGGACCGGGTTCCATCTGCACTACCCGTGTTGTTGCTGGCGTAGGTGTTCCCCAACTGTCAGCCATTTACGACGTTTATAGTGTATTGAAAGGTACGGGAGTGCCCTTGATTGCCGATGGTGGTCTGCGCTATTCAGGCGATATAGTCAAGGCTCTGGCAGCTGGTGGCTCAAGTGTCATGATGGGTTCACTTGTTGCCGGCACTGAGGAGAGTCCTGGCGACACCATCATCTACAACGGCCGTAAGTTCAAGTCCTATCGTGGCATGGGTTCCCTTGAAGCCATGGAGCGTGGTTCAAAGGATCGCTACTTCCAGTCCGACACCAAGGATGTGAAAAAGTTAGTACCTGAAGGTATTGCTGGTCGGGTTCCTTACAAGGGTACTGTCCAGGAAGTAATCTACCAGATGGTGGGTGGCCTGCGCTCAGGTATGGGTTACTGTGGAGCTTCTACTATAGAGGCTTTGCACGAAGCTAAGTTTACACGTATCACCAATGCTGGTGTGAACGAGAGTCACCCCCATGACATCACCATCACCAGCGAAGCACCTAATTATAGCCGTCCTAACGATTAAAGTTGAAATGGAAAAGACATCATTGATTGCGGTCCTTTTCGCCGCTACTCCTTTTTTGTGTGCTGCCATGCCGTTGCAGCCTCAATCTGACGACCCTGTCATCATGACCGTCAATGGACAACCTGTTCTCCGTTCAGAGTTCGAGTATTCATATAATAAAAATAATTCCGAAGGTGTCATCGACAAGAAAACCGTCGACGAATATGTCGATCTCTTCATCAATTACAAACTGAAGGTGGCTGCT
>Ga0247610_10008440_pt1 | contig 10473 bp, 1 predicted proteins | sample 174DNAGHGhighgp2_FD_193483 | JGI IMG/M metagenome (GOLD analysis project Ga0247610, IMG submission 193483) | Sheep rumen microbial communities from Palmerston North, Manawatu-Wanganui, New Zealand - 1742 DNA GHGhigh gp2 | ecosystem: Host-associated > Mammals > Digestive system > Stomach > Rumen ... | reverse complement strand
CCCAATCCCCAATCCCCAATCCCCAATCCCCAATCCCCAATCCCCATATATATTCTTTCTTAATAATTTATAATATTAGATGCTTAATATTAACAAAATCATATTTATAAAAAAAATAAATATCAATTATTTATTGGAAGAAATAATTCTATTTTTTTATAGGTAAAAATATTAATTCATCTTTTTGAATGCAATTTTTTACGAATTTTTCAACTCCATCACATTCATCGAATTTTTTATTTTGAAGCTCACTTAAAAAATAAATATATGAGAAAATATTATGTTCTCTTTTATAATGATAAATCCATCCTTTTTCTTCTCTATCTAATTTATATCTAGATATTCCGCAAATAAAACATCTTTCATTAATAGATTTTTCTCTTTCATTCATAATTTCATTGAATTCTTTCAATGAATTAATGATAATACCAAAAAATATACTAATCAATAATGAAAAGATAATCATATATAAGATTATATCAATGACTAATTTAATAAAAAAAATTGAATCTTTCCTATTAATATTTCCTCCAATTAATAATAAATTATTGGGATTTATTCCATAATGTAAAATTGAGATAAAGCAATAATAAATAGTATCACAATATAAATTTAGTTCATTATCTAGAATATTCATATAATCGGTACTATAGTAATATTTCCTCATATATAAAAATTCAAATACAGAAAATAAGAAATATATTATTAATAAATTATATAACATAAAAAATAGTTTTTTTATATTTTTTAATAGTATATATATAATATTATTCATAGAAGAACTTAATCTTAATATTTCAAGCAAAGTAAAAATTTGGAAAAGTGGAGAAATAAATATTGATAAAAATGAAAGAACGATATTTAGTAGTAAAACAAATATATCAAAATCAAAAATAATATTTAATCCTTTTACTTTATATAATGACACAAGTATAAAATAATAAGTATTGATGGCAGATATATTGAATTCTTTTAATACATGATATAACAAAGATCCTTCATATTTTTTCATTTTATTTTCTTTATATTCTTCAATTAATAAATCTGCTTTGCTTATCATATTATTTGTGACCATTTTATATTTTTTCAAAATTGTCAAAACTAATATAATAATATATAGCGCTAATTTTAAATATATTAAGCCATTTATTATTTGATCGATATTTGAATATGCATATTTATATTTTTTTCTATCTTTAGTTGAGCTAATATATATACAAGAATATCTTTTATTATTGGAACATTGTTCGGTATCATTATTTGTTATAAAAGATATTAAGATTATGTTCAATATAAAAGTAATTAAATATGATATCATTCCTACTGGTTTAATATTTTCAAATAATAGATGATATTTCCTTAATTTTTGTTTATAATCCAATATTTGGATTATATTTTCTATATTTTGAAATATTTCTCTTATGCTAGATTGTTGAAAATTCGACTTCCATGAGTATATTATTTGTGATTTTAATTCCTTGGTTAAATTAATGAATTTAAAGGGTATTTTAAAATATTTTTTTATTTTTGTGTTTTTAATTGATATTTCCACATTTGAAGTTAATTTGGCATAAAAAATATAAGTATTATTAAACTTAGCTTTATATTTTGAAATAAATCTTTTTTTTAAATTATTTATTTCACTCTTAGATTGGTCTAAATAACCAGAAGAATTATTATTTTCTGGCATATGAAATATCTTTTGATTTTTTTGGTATATTAAAGTATCCAAGCTTTTATTCTTTTTATTAACTTTTTTTTTATTTTTTCTAAAAAAACCACAAGTTAAAAATTTTACCATTTTGACACATATATTATCTTCGAAAATACTGATTTCATGTAAATTTGTATCAGAATTAATATAATCAGTATAATCCAAAGTTTTTCTTGTCATCTCATTTTCAAAATCAGTATTAACTAAATTATCTTCATAATCAAATAAATCTGATAGATAGTCTCCAGAAAATAATTCATTTTGGAAACTATCCAAAAATTCTTTTTTTTGTATATTACTTCCAAATTGAAGTTCTTTAGAATAATTTCTTTTTTTAATTTGATTTACTTTTAAGAATTGGCTATGCTTGCTTTTATCAAGATTTAAATTGAATAGAGATAATTTTTGATGATCTGGAAACATATCTTTAAGATAAATTAAAATAATAAATATATTAAAACCTGCATTAATAAAATCCATCTCATTTTTAGAAATATAATTTAACTTGCATTTATTCTCTTCACATTCATCTTTATTTGGAGTTGTCTTAATGATAACAGAACTTCTATTAAATCTATTATTTGCTTTTTTTAAATGTTGACATATTTCTCCATTATATAAAAGATTTTCATTTGGTTCAATTATAAGTGAATAAATATCTATTAATTTTTCTATCAATAAATAAATATCAGTTGCTTCTAATAATATTTCTCCAATAGATTTCAAACTGTTTTGAGATATAAGTGACTTCATGAATTTTATACAATAGCACAATAGTAAATTTTTTCTAGTATTAATTTCCTCTTTTATTTGGAGATTATAATCATTTTGAAGAACAAGATTAATAGAGCTATAAATTGTTTTTCTTAAACCCAATAATATTTGATTCTGTTCACATGGCCCTTCGCATAAATAAGACAAAGTTATAAAAACTTCTCTTGTTATTTTCCAAACTTCATTGTTATAATATATAAGCACACCTAATTTTAGTAAATTAACTAATAAGGAGCCTATATCATTTACTAAATTAATACTTCCTATTTCTTTGTATTTAATATTTTCATTATTGTTATTGTTGTTCATTATACTTTTGTCATATTCACTATCTCTAAAAAAATGTTGGAAATTCTCATTATTTTCACAACATAATTGAATAAATATTAAAACAAGTCTAGGAAGTCGAAAATAAAAAGAAGGATGCTTAGAAAGAAGTACATTTGATACTCTATCTAAGGATAATAGTGTAGCAACCATTGCTTCATTTTGTTTTAAATCTTGATTTAAATATGCAAACATTTCATAGTCATAATTGTCAAAATTTTCAATTCCAACATTATTGTCAATATAGGATTTATTTCTTAATTTGATACTATTAAATGACTCATTTATCATCCATTCTAAGCATGATAAGAATTTATATGTATTTTTTTTATAACTGATATAATTATATATTGTATTTTGAACATTTTTATTTCCTTTTCCTAAACATAAATTCAATACACAAATGCATTCATATAATACATCTATATTATTATCAACATATAGATTACTTAAAATAAATTCTATTATTCCAGAGTGACATAAAATTAATTGAGTAACTTCAATTCTTTCTTTTTTTATTTGTTTATTTTTTTCGGAAATATCATATATTTTGTCATTAATTATACCATGAATAAGTTGCAAAAAATTTATTTTCTTTTTTTTATTTTCATTTTTGTTTATATATCCTAATATTCTTGAAAAGAACAAAATTAGACTACCTATATTATTTTCTGAATTTAGCAATGCTATGATAGATTTAAATGAATTATTTAAGCCTATTTGCTTTTGTATTTTGTAGAAAGAAAATAGATATTGTTTAAAAATAAATGATATTTTAAATGATTTGTCATCAAATTTTGAATTAACATTCAAATATTCTGAAATATTTTGACCCTTTTTATCTCCTATATTATTCTTTTTTTTATTTTTATTCATGTGGATATAAATTTCTTTTAATTGAATTTTTCCTTTTTCATTTTTATCTAAATATTTTATTGCATCATCTATTTCTTTCATACTAATCTTATTATTAAAAATTGTTTTCATTGTTCTTCTAAATTGTAATTTGTCAACTTCATTAAAATTACTATCTTCTTTCCCATCAAAAATCTCAGTTAAATTAGTATCATTAGATGATATATACTCATTTAGACATACTATACATTTTTGAGCATTCTGTTCTATTTTTTGAATTTCAGATTCATCTAATTCTTTTTTGTTTATAGATTTTTTATCATATATAATATCATTATCTTCGTATATAAAAATATCTAAACATTTTTTTATATGATACTCTATATCAGCAATAAAATTATCGAACAATAATTCATTTTCAATTTGTTCTAAAAGATCTTCTATTTGATTTAATCTTTTTTTTGTTAATAATATTAATTCTTTTTGATCATCTTTCAATTCTATCTTATTTTCTTTAATATAAATATACATGTTATGTAAAAATGGAATTAAACCTTGTACTTCGAAATACTGATTTTGACGAATTAAAATAAAGAAATTCATATATTCTTCATTTTTATTTTTTGAGATATATTTATTTTTGTTAAAAAGAGATTTTGTATTTTGTAAAGAATCTAAATTAATTTTTTGCAAAAGTAAAAAATCCTTTATTTCAGGCTCATTTTTTATATGAGATATAATAATTGAATATGCCTTACTACAATGAGGATCTCCTCTGATATATTCATCATTAGGTTCGACTCCTTTCTTTATTAAATATCTTTCTATGAATATTACACTATAAAAATAAAAAAGTATTAATTCTTTTAATACAAAATTTTTCATTAAATCAAAAAAATATTGTATGTCATATTTTTTAATATCTTGAATTGTAGGAAATGGATAATAAACATTTTTGAAGAATAATAATAAAAATGTTTTTAATTTATATGGATAATTATATGATTTTAATATAGACACAAATTCTTCAATTGAAAGCATTTGTCTGCAATTGATAATGCAATATTGATTATTAACACAAGTATAAGAAATAATTTCAAATATATTTAAATAACTTTTAAATTCTTTTTCAATCTGTCTATAGCCGCCTGCATGACTTTTTATACCATCAATATATTCTATCATTTTTGATTCTTCTAAAAGCTCCCTGAAAGTATTATCTTTTAAAATATCAAAAAAATTTTGTAAAATAAGAATTTGATTTTCAAATAAATTTTTACATTTATTATTAAACATTAATGAAATTAATATTTCTATTATTTCAGGACAAATTAAATCAAATTCTTTTATTCTTTCAAATATTTTTGCAATAAATTTTTGTGATTTTTTAGATTCTCTATATAATGTCAAAATTTCCATTAAAACTTCTCCTATATAATTAAATCTTGGCATTAATGATAGAAAAAAATCAAAATTTGATTTTAATAATTTTTTATTGACATAATTTTTATAGCAAAAATGATATAAAAACTGAAATATTTTATGATATAAATTTGTTTCATTTTCATAATTTAATAAAAATTTCATTATATTAATTAGAGTTTTATGAATTTCTAATACTTGGCATAAATTTTGTATTTTCTTGAGTTTTTTATTAGATGTTAATTTCATCTTTGAAATTAGATCAGCTTCTATTTTATTAGTTAAATCATCTACAATAGTTATAATATTCTTATTTTTATTATTTCTTATTTTTGAGTCATACATTAAATTATTTTTATTATAAAAAAACATATTTTGAATAGGATTATTTTTCATTATATGAGCAGCTTCAATATTTTGTTTCTTTTTTTTGATAAACTTATTTGTTTCAATTAATGATTCAAATATTTTCATATCATCATCATTCACAATTATTTCTATTTTACTTAATTCATTGGTAAATTGAAATTGATGATTCAAATGATCAATCATCATAGAAAAAGCCTTATTAAATAATTGATATTCATTATATTCATGGCTTAATTCTCCTAAAAATAGTATTTCAAATATATAGTTATCATTCAGTATTTCATATTCATATTCCTTTTCCTTTCCTTTCTCTTTATTAATATCAAAGCAAAACTGTAATGAATTTTCCCATTTTATAAAATTATTATTTAATTGCACCATATCATTATTATTAAATAAAGATTCACCTGAATTATACCATTTTTTAAATTCCTTAAATATTATATATTTTTCAGAATCTTCTTTGATTATCGAAATAATATTATATATATCTAAAATCTTTTCATATATCTGATATAATCTATTTCTAATTTTAGGATATTTGGATTTCAAGCAATAATATACTAGCTTTGCTATCCAATTATTTTGTACTAATTTTTTTATTTCATTTTCATTCATTTTTTCATCATGAATATTATTTTTTTCTAAAACTATATAATTATCATATCTATAATTATATAATTCAATTTCATTTTTTAAAACATCACTTTTTTTTCTATAAAATTTAAAAACAATGAAAAATGTATTTATTTTTTGAATTAAGGAGATTAAATCATTTAAATTAAAATTACAAAAGTCCAAAGACTCTTTTGCTAAAACTAGCATTTCTTCTAAAAATCCTAGATATTTATAAAATTTCATTCTTCCAACAACAGTTTCATTACTTTCTATTAAATTTTGAAGGAAATCTTTATCATTAAAAAAATTATTGATATAATAGAATCTTAAAATATAAAAATTATCATTTGCTTTCAAATTTTGATTATTTTTTCCACTTTTTTGGGGTTTTGTTTCTTTTTTGTTATCCTTGACTATCCAATCATATATATGATGTAGCATATCCTCATCTTCACTAGGCTCTGAATTCCATAAAAATATTTTTAATCTATTAATTGAAATTCTTTCATTAGGAGAAGTATCTATGAATAATACTCGATATAACCTTGAATATATTTTTCTTATTTTAACATTAATATTATTATCAGTAATAACTAAATATATATGTTGTTTAGTTAGCCCTACATTTTTATTATCCGTCATTATATGAGTATTGAGTTCATTTCTTGAAGCACAAGAAGAAAAGTATAAATCAAGAACAGCACATATATAATTAATAAAAATTTCAAATTTGTCAGAAAAAGAAGTGTAGTAAAACATAGGTGTATTTATATTATTATTATTTTCAATTTTTATTTCATTTAAAGATGGATTTTGCCTAAAAAAATTATCATTATTATTATCAGATACTCTGAATATTGTATATGGCTTATTATTGTTATTATCTATCCCAAATTTTAAAGGTAAATAATCATTTATGTATAAATCTCTAGTTATTTCCATTTGATTTTTGAGAATTCCAAAGCCATCAACATTCAAACAAAGTCTTTTTAATACTTTTAAATATATTGTTTGTTCTAGTATATTTTTATTTATTTCATCAATATCTTCTAATTTTTTTATCCAATATTCAGTAGAAGTTAATATATTGTATTTTCTAATATTTTCATTTGCTTCGTCTGGAGATATGTAATTAGTTGAATAATTAATACTATGAATTAGGTCTAAATTTTCAGAGAAAGTATTTTTAAGACAAATTACAAATATTTCAATCATATCTAATTGATGATTATTTAATAATTCATCAAATAAAAATAAACTGTTGTAAATCTTTTTGGAAGTATGATCATTTTTTTTAATAAGCATTTTCAACAAACTAAAAGATAATTCAATAACGTCTCCAATATATTTTCTTACTATTCTGTCTGGAGTTGCCTTTTCCTTAACTTCTATATAAGTTCCTTTGATTTCTTCTCTATTAATTAATAATTTACTATCAAATAATAAAATAAAATTAAATAAAAGAAAAATTAAGCCTTGATCAGAATGATAATTCTGGAAATTTATAAAAACATTTATATCAATTATTGCTTTTTGGCTTTCATTTTTAATGAAAGTTAAAATACATCTATATAATTCCACCATTTTTTTGAAATGTAATTCATTTTGTAAAGCTGTATAATAATCATATATGAGAACTTTATTAGAATCAACTCCATCTACTTCTTTTATTCCCCAATAATTAATTTGCTCATATAAATTAATTAAATGATTTATAATTAAGTTTACATTATAATTAATTTGAATTAATGGATTATTTTGTAATTCTATTTTAAATGCAAATGATTCATGTTTCATTTTGTCCTCTTGCTGCAAGGATAAAGTATATGTTTTATTTTTAATTTTACTTTCTCCTATTTTTAAATACATGTTAGTATTTTTAGCTCTAAGATAAATTTGATCTCCACTTATAATAGGCAATTTTTTATTATTTTTTTCTTGGTCTTCATTACATATATAAAATACTGAATCATCATTTATATTTTGTTTTAATGAAATCTCCTTTTTATGATGATCAAAAGAAAGATATAATCCACTAGATATATGTCTAAATCTTATAGGGCATTCTGAATTTATTATTTTTCCTTCATATGGCTTTTCATATTGAATTTCCCAATAAACTTGACAATCATCTTGCATAGTATTATTTGTATTTAAAATAATTTTATAATAAGTTTCTTGATTGACATTATTTTCATTATCGCTCTTATTAGATGAATAATCATCCAAATTTCTCCTTTTAATATAATTATTAAAAATACTGCTTCTTCTCCCTTTTTTTCTCCTTTTTATATATTTATTTTGTTTAGAATTATCACTGTTACTTCTATAACTTCTTTTTTCATTTTTATTTTCCTCAAAATCATCTTCTTCTTCCTCGTCTTGTTCTTCATTTGATGTTAAAATATTTGAATTTTCTTCACTATTATTATCGATAAAGGGAATATTTTTATTACCTTGATTTGTTTTTAGCTTTGGCAATACTTTATTAATATTACATATAGAAGCAGATAAAAAGCCTTTAAGATCAGTGTTATATAATTTAACAACCATTGTTGATTTGAGCTCATTTTTAATTGAAGATTTCCTACTTATCTCAGCTGATTCAAATAATAATAATTTAAATATTGATATATTTCTTGAAACATTTACTTCAAATCCATTTCCTTTCACATCTTCTGAATCTTTAATATGTATGTAATGTTTATTTCCTAATTTACAAGGAATAATATGAAATGTTTCATTATAAAAAATAGGATCACCAAAATTATGCAAGCAATTACTTGGTACAAACATAAACTGTGAATTTTCTCCTCCGAGAGAATTCAAAACCACTCCAAGACACCCTATTTCTTTAGATAAATAAGAAAAATCAATAGTGAGTAATTGATTAGTAAATATATTTCTTAATTGAATAATAGTACCAAATAATACTTTTTTATTATAATTCAATAAAAATTCTGACTCGTTATGCTTTTTTTCTTCAAGTGCTTTTCTTGATAAAATTTTTAAATAGGTTTGCTCTTTTATACCTAATGTGGAATAGTCGTTATTATTATTTTTATATAATTTTTTTAATTTTTCAAATTGATGTTGCTGAACAAAATTCTGGGGAGTTTCTATACGGAATAAGCTACGCTTAAATAGAGTTTTACCTCTATGGCTATCATTCAATTTACTTAAAGGCAAGCAGAACAATTGTTTAGAAACGATAATTTCTGGATATACTATACCATCATTAAACAAAATTTCTTCATCTTTATTTTTATCATTGAAATCATTAGTTATAATGTTTATTAAAATAACAATATCTCCTATTTTTAAATATTCTATTTTGTCATTTTTTTTAATATCTGCAGTATTGGTACTATATCTACTGTATCTTTTAGTTGATTTTCCACCAAAATTTTGATTATTAAGATTGAAATTGCTATTTCTTTCTTGCTCTTTAAGAGCAAAAACATCAGTTGCTAAACTCTTTTTTTTTAAATTATTTGCCAAGCTTTTTATGTTACTTCCAAACTCCTTTTCATCATAAGTAATATTCCCAAGAGAAAACTTGGTAAAAACAGTATGATTTTTTAAAGAGTAAGGATTATCAATTTTTTTAAAAAGGGACATTTTGGCAGTTTTGTTTCTTATTAAGTTAGTTTTATTATTCTTATCGTTTATTTTATTAAGATAAAGTTTATTGATCTCTTCAGAATGGGGCATATAATCATCTTCAGATTCCTCTTCTTCTTTGCTTTTTTCTAGAGATTTTTCTCTTTGTTTGAAGTCATTATTCTTTTTAGAGCTTTTCTTTTTATTTTTTTCTAATTCTTGGAAATAGTTATTTCTATATGAATCATTATTATCATTCAATAATATCATTTTTGGCTTAGAATATGCATTGTGATTATTTATAGAAATATCATTATTTTCATAATCATCATTTTGAAATAATCTTTTAAGAAATTCCCCATTGTCTACTTTCTCTTTTTTATTTTTCATATTTTGATTATTTTGATTATCGTTGTAAATTATTGTAGATGAAGGATTTTTATGTTTTAACATTGAAAATAATCTTGTGGCAGATGTTTTCTCATTTCTCATTTTCTAATTTATTTTATCAATCTAATTTAATAAATTAAATAGTTTAAATCAGTTTTAAAATTCAAAAAAAGGTTACTTGTGGGGATTGGGGATTGGGGATTGGGGATTGGGGATTGGGCCCAATCCCCAATCCCCAATCCCCAATCCCCAATCCCCAATCCCCAATCCCCATGTAAAAACTTAAAAAAACAAAATTAATAATAATCAAATATTGAATATTTTATTTAAAATTATGAATTATATTAAATAATATTTAAATTTTTATTTAATGAAAAACAAAAACAAAAAAGTAAAAATAC
>Ga0247610_10008439_pt1 | contig 10474 bp, 15 predicted proteins | sample 174DNAGHGhighgp2_FD_193483 | JGI IMG/M metagenome (GOLD analysis project Ga0247610, IMG submission 193483) | Sheep rumen microbial communities from Palmerston North, Manawatu-Wanganui, New Zealand - 1742 DNA GHGhigh gp2 | ecosystem: Host-associated > Mammals > Digestive system > Stomach > Rumen... | reverse complement strand
CATTTATCAAGACAAGTAGGATATTGTTCAATATCAATTCTACCAAACATCAAAGGCGATACTTCACCTCTTGCAAAATTCGGATATATAGGTGCTACATGTGCCATTTATTACCCCCAATAACTTCTTAATGTGCTATTTACCCAAAAACTATCTTCAATAATCGGGTTTGATTTTTCCCTTGCGTTTTTAGTTTTTGCGATAGGTAAATATTCACCTCTATATAGGTCAATTAATACATTTGTTTTCTCGGTTGAATTAGTCAACAAATAACACATCTCAACCGCTAATTTACAAGCAAGAGCATCTATGAAATAAGAAGGGTAATATGTCGGGTCAATACATCTTGCAACGTACACTAAACCAAATTCGGAAGCTCTTGAAAAGATATAGTTGCCCTCTCTTATCCATCTATGGTTTCTGTCCATGACATCAACTATCTTTATTAAATCTGAAGGCAGCTCAAAATAATTGCCTTCTTCCCAAGCAGGTTTCTTGTCGGACAAAGTTAATAAACTTCTTTTAATAGCAAAAGTCCAGTCTGTTTCAGCTAATACGCTATCTAAAGATGATTGATACATCTTTCTTGCGGCTTTTGCTTCCAAAGTATCATCTTCAATATTATAAATCTGATTAGCTCCCAACATCCCGAGAGCTTTATTCATTATTTCTAATTTGCTCATTTTAAATCCTTAAAAAAGGGGGCTTCATGCCCCCTCAATATTACATTGAATAGTAACAAGTAACTTTGATTGTTCCTGTTGCAGCAGCACCTAAGATTTTAGCAGTAACGATAGTGTCATCGTGTTCCGTGTCAGTACCTATAATATAGCCTAAGCCGTCAGGTAAAACACCAACTGCAGAACCTGCAGAAGTTGTTGTTGCACCGTCAACATATTTGTCAACGTCTCCGGCATCACCTATATCAACAGAAGTACCTGTGCCCAAAGCATCAAAAGCGACAACAAAGTTTTGGATTACAACATTTTTAGGTAATTTAAAAAGGTTGACAACTGTGTTTGCTGCCGTTGAGTTTGCTTCATAAGTAGCCGTTACACAATGCAAAGTTGCATCTGTAACACCTTGAGAAAATACAATGCCTGCTTTTAATTGTGCATCATAAACATTAGAATTAACTGTAGCCATTAGTTACCTCCTTCTTGTCTTTCGTCAGTTATAATAACTGATTCATCAGAACGTACTTTAATAACTTTCGCTTCTTCTAAACGTCCTGCACCTGCATTGATTTCGTAGTAGATTTGTTTAGAGTAAGACTTGTCTGCTCTTTCTTCAACTCTCAAGAACAATTCTTCCAACATACCGAAACAGATACCTGTTTTTTGGAATGCGAAGTAATCAGCTATGTTGTTAGAATCAACGTTAATGATACCGTCAGGAAGAACAACAAATTTGAATCCCATCCAAGTATCAATTTCGCCTGCAACAAGAGCTTTGATTGAGTTGTAATCAGAGTTAGTTACAACGGTTGTACCTAATAACTGTTCAAGACCTGTAGCAGAACAAACAAAAGTTCTGTCATAAGTCGGAACACCTTGAGCATTTAACAGTTTTGCAGCACGTCTGATTTTTGTAGTAGTCAAACCTGTATTTGTACCACTTGATAAGAAGTCAGCTGCAACAGTTTTAGCTGCAGGGAACGCAACAGATGTAGCACCTGTTTCACCTCTGTAAGCCGTACCGCCTAAAGCATCATAGATTAATTTATCCATCTGAATACCAACAGATGAAGAAATACAATAAGATGTTTCAGACATTGGATCAGAGAACTCTTGTAATCTTAAAGAACGGTCAAGCATTCTTGCATCGTTATAAGTTGCAATATCAATACGAGTTCTTGACAAGTTCGGGTCATTTTGGGGTGTGTCAGGGTTTACGGTTGTTTTTGCTGACATTTCCCATTTGCCGATTTGGTCTTGATAAAAACATTTACCTGTAATATCAGGTTTAACGTAAACTCTATCATACAATAGAGAACGTTCTTGTCTTGCTAAAGGAAGAATTATACGAGAATAATCCTGTCCTCTAACTTCAAATTGTGTAGAAGTCATTTTTAAATCTCCTTAATTTTAGTACCTACAATGTTTTCCTGTTATCCTTTCGGGCAGAGATTTAAAATGCTTTTCAAGGGGCTTAATGCTCCTGGGCGACTGCCGTCGCACGTCGCCTGCGTAGTGCTTCGGTCTTGCTCAACGCAAGCCCTCTCGCACCGGCTTCGCTTGCTTATCCTTGCATTTGCATTAATGAATTAACGTATGCTACACGGGCTTTTCTTTCTTCTTCAGGAACGTATGTCAAATTATGCTCACGGCAATATTTTGCATCATTCCTTCTGTTTCTTGAGCCTGCCCAGTAGGCATCCGACGGGTCATTCAATATCTTGTCAAGTTCGGCTTTGGCTTCTTGAGGGGTCTTTGTAAATCCTCCGGCTTGTCCTTCAAAACCACCCAAACTGCCCTCTGAAATCGAATTACCCAGTTTTGATAATAGTTTTATAAATTTGACGTCATTTCCTATTTTGTTGTTAAAATATTCAAACTCCTCTTTAGAGCCTGACATTTTTTCTAAAAAGTTCTTTGCTGTTTTGAGGTTTTCATCATACTTCATACCCCATTCAGCTTTCAGAGCTTTTGTCGCTTCTTCGGCTTCAGCATTGAATTTTTGTATCTTTGAATTTTCATAATCTTTGAAATCTTGTATATGCGCATCAATTAGAGCTTGTGCAGTTTCATTCGGGATATGATGCTTAAACATCAATTCTTTCAATCCCTTAAAATCGTTTCCTTCTTCAGCTCCTTCGACTTTAATGTCGTAACCGTCAGCAGTTTCGGGAACATTAAAAGCCTTGTTATAAAATCCCCAAGCGGTTAAATCTTCAGGGCTTTTCGGCACGGGGATTTTATCCCTTCCCATAAGACTTTCTAAACTTAGATAACTTTTTGCTAATCCGTTTGCATCAGAAAACTTCTGTATGCTCGGATGATTTCTGTATTCCTCACTTAGATTTGAATACCAAAACTCTTGTTGTTGTCCTGCCCCTCCGGCTGGTTTAGGTGTTTGAAATTCTTCAGTTACCCCTGTGCCAGTTGTCATTGGTTCGTCTGTCATAAATCCTCCTATATTGACCTTTTATAATACTGTGCAATGATGTCAGGTGATAAATCATCTCTCATCATTGTTTTAATAGTTAAAATAACATCCCTCTTGCCTTGAGAATAACAAATCTCTTGAGGGTCAAAAGATAATAAAGCTGAATCATAACCGCAATAGCTTTCAAGAAAAGACATAACAATCGGGTATTTTGTTTGTATGTCTTTAAAACTTTGGGTAAGTTCCGCAATATCATTTTTGTTAGTAATATCAAATTTACTATGCTGCTTCTGTTTCGCTTGCAATTTTATCTCCTTCGGCAGCGTTTTTATAAACATCTGCCCCTTGTTGCAATAATGCCATTTGTTGCTGTTCCTGCATTGCTTGGGCTCTTGTTGCTCTCAATTCCTGTACTTCTTGGTCTGAACGCAATATCTTAGCCGATACTCCCGAAATATCAAATATGTCATTAACCGCTTGGTCTGTATTAACTTTGTCTAATACATCAGGGGTCATTGTCGCTATCTGTCCGGTTATTGATATTGCATTAATAATGTTATTCAGTTCTGATTGTCTTTGTGTTTGAACTAATCTTCCTGTGAACTTAACTTCAAAGTCAGGTTGTTCTAACATAACATCAGGCACTTTTGGCAGTCTGTTATCTTCATAAAGAATGAATACAACTTTTTCTATTAGCGGTTGTAAAACATCGTTCATAAACCTACCGACAGCAGGTCCTAATAATGTCATTTTTTCTGATATTCTTTCCATGACTTCAGGCACAGTCATTTGTTTTGTTATATCCGCAAAGGCTTGGAAAGTATCATAAAACATCAGTTTTTTAATAGCATTTTGATAGTATTCAAGTTCTGCTAAACCTACCTGAATGTTTCCGAAATTGCCTAAAGGGAATATATCATCTTTTGGTGATATTTTTCCCCTTTGGTAATAATTGATTTGTCTGGGGTTAAAGTTCGGAATACCTAAAAACGCATCATCAGGAATTGCAAGAGCTGGGTCTGCTGATTTCATTGATGCTCTTAATACCGTATCGGTCATAGTATTTACTAACCTTACATAAGGCAATGCCTTCATAGCGGGCGAATAACCGTAAACTATTTGAGGTCTTTTATAAAATCTGTGCGCAACGCAAGGCATAGAGTTAAAACCTGATTCCTGCATAATCTGTTTTGTTTTGCAGTCAACCCAAACCATACGAACAGGCATATTTTGAGTGTCTATTTTATCAATATCTCTTTCAAGCCTTTTGCCGAAATAACAAATAAACTTGTATTTTTTATCCTCGTTTCTTCCTGAAGCGTAACACTCTTTAATTTCTTGTGAGCATTTATCACCGAAACGGCTTAGTGCCTGTTCTGCCGTATATTCAAACTCAAGATAAAACTCTGACGGTCTTTCTCTTGCATCCTCTGTTAAGTATAGTTTTTTGATAGGTATATTATAAAAGCGAACACCATCGTCAAAATCTCTTTCACAAAATAACCCTGCCGTGCCGTAAATACCGCTTGACTTGTAAAATATAGGCATTTGGTTATAAAAATTACTCCTTGATAAAGTGAGTAAAACTTCATCCGATACATCCTGCATCCATTCAACAACTTGTTTGTTGTCTTTGAGTTCGGGGTTTGGATGCTCAAGATAAATCCATTTACTTGCTTCCGGTGTTAAATAATTAGCTAAACCTGAAGCTAAAACATCACCGCAGTCAAGCGAGGTTGAATCTAACAAAGTATTTATTTCAGCCCCTTTGTTTTTCTTTGCAGTAACGTTTGAGCCTTCCACATAGAAGTAATTATGTAAAACCTGATAAAAGCTGTCAAAATCCATTCTTGAACTTTTAAGGTTTGAAAAGTTTTTTATAATTTTATTCGCTGATAAATCCATTTTCTAGCCACCTAACAAAGTTTTTTTCTTTAATTCGGTTGTACCTGTATTGCCTAAAGCAGAAGTTTTTATTGTATCTGTTTCAGCCAAAGCTCTGCGTTTATTAGCTTCGCCTGCCTGTTCAGCTGCTTTCTTTTCTTCAGCTTCTTTGTTAAAAGTCGGTGCAGGTGCTTGTTTTGGTTTGTCTTTCTTTGTAAAATCTACACCCATACCACCTAAACCAACAGGCATAAATAAAGTTTTTAAAACATTTCCCATATCTTTACTCCATATACTTAACTACTACATCTGTTTCATACCCAAAGTGTTTTAACACTCTTAAAACCTTTTGGTCTGCATAACCTATATTGCTTGCTATACGAACAGAGCCGCAATTATTTTCTTTTGCGACCCCCTCAATATGTTCTATAAGTTCTTTAAAAAGTTTTATACTTCCTCTGTATTCGGGTTTTATATACATAAACAACTCTGATACAGTAAAACCGCCTCTAAAATCAGGAATAATGCAATAAGCCATAATCCCTTTTCTGCCTTCAGGGATATAATATAAAATTTGGTTTTGGTCTGCTAAAGCATTAAATAAAATTTTAACGCTTTCTTTTGCTTCATCTGAAGGAAAGCATTTTAAGTCGTCTTGCGCCGTATTTAGCCAATACTCTATTTCTTCTTTAATATCCATTAGTAACCTGCAATTTCAAACAATGATTGAGTTCTTTGTTGTCTTTGTATTTTTTCTCTGCGGAAAGTTTCGTTATAACTTATTTGCGCATTAACCGGCGGAATAGCGACTTGTTCAGTCATAGCGAGAGCATCAACGCAGTCAATGTATTCTGATTTTATTTCATCTTTTGTAACTCCGGCTAATTCTGTTTTAAATTCTGCGAGCCATTCCGCATTATCAGGGAAATAAACTGTATGTGCTTTAAATCTCGGTTGAAGTATTTTAATACGTTCTAATTTAGAGCCTTGTTTTGCGTGTTCAAGAGGTACTACGTTAAAAAAGCAATTTCTTTTTTGCATCTCTTGATTAAGGAATGGTTCTATAACTTGCACGTACCATCCCTTTTCAATATGGAATGTCCTTAATCCGTATTTGCGGACACAATCAAATATTTTGTCGATTGTTTCTGCACTATCCCATCTACCGTATAAACAATCTAATATAAACCAGTAGTTTTCTGCATCAACCCCTACAATAGTTATAGCTCTGTAACAGCTTTGAGGATTTGTTGAAGATGCGGGGTCAAGGCAGGCATATAAATTACACCTGCCGATTAGATCATCTTTACGTTGAGGTGAATAATATCTGTAATCTTCGTCTTTAAATATTCTGCTTTCTTCAGCAAGGGCTTGGCACATTTTTTCAGCGTACCAAATATCAAGTTTTCCCATAGAAGCATAATTTGCTCTTTCTTCTTCGATTTCTTCAAGGCTTTGTTTTTCCTTCCAAGTAGGAACACCGTCAACCATAACCGGTATTTTAACGGTGTTAAATTTTAATTGTTCAGCGTTATTTATTACTCTTTCAATAACGCATCTTTCGCCCAAATTATTTCCTATAAGAAAAATTCTTGCAGTTTTGCCCAAGAAAATAATATCTGATAAAAACCAGTTCCAGTCTGTTTCCGTAACAGTTTCTGAACGTGCATCGTCATGATCTTGAATATCGTCTAAAACAATTACTTTTGGTCTTCTATCTTGGTTTGACAGACCTCTAATAGATGTCCCTTTACCGTATGCTTCAATACGAACATTAATAATCTCTCCTTTTTCATTCTTAACATCAACCGAGAAGGCTTGAGAGTTTTGTTCTTTTATTGAAACAAGATTATGCCTTATTAAGGGGTTATTTTCATATTCGTTTATAAGTTCTTTTAGTTTATTGCTTGCAAGTGTTTGGTTACCTTTTATAATTACGATAAAATCTCTTTTTTTATCAGGATAAGCAAGGCAATAAAGCGGGAATGTTCTTAAAGCGTATGAGGATTTTCCGCTTTCACGGAACATTTCGACTGCAACGTTATGGTTATCTTTTAGCAATAAATCTGATAAATCGTAATGGAATTGTGGAGATTGTAATTCCGTTTCAGAATCGTTTGAAAGAACGACCGAACGGAAATTAACAAGATTACTTCTTATCAGTCTTTTTTGTTCGTTTGACAAGTTCATCTGCTTTTCTTTCGGTTTCTTCTTCAAACAAAGAATAAGTTTTTATTGTAGTATCAATCTTATCTTTCTTAAACCCTGACATTTCAACGGCTTTGTTAAATATGGCAAGCAGCTCCGTTGATGAAATTTCTTTATCGTCTAACTTTTCATCAATTAGCTTGAAAGATTTATCAAGAATAGAGTTTTTAAGCTCCTCAAGTGTTTTCTTTTTGAGGATGCCTAAAGACTTTGCTTCGCCTGAAGGTTGATACTCTGATGTAAATCTTTTACCGCATTTATTTCCTTTTTCAAATGGCATAGCCGTTAATTGTCCTTTCGGGTCAACGTTTCCATTATCATAATACGGTATGTTTCAGGTGAATTAAAGTGTTAAAATGTGTGATTATTTTTTTGTCAATAAAAGACTATAAAGCCCTGTGAGGATTTATTAAGAATAACAAAAGAGATAATAATGCTTTTTTAATCATATTGTATAGGGTCGGGTTCCCAATTATCTTCTTTCCCATTTTCTAAAACATCCTTTACATCATCAAGCCTAATTTCAAGTTCCCTAACTCTGTTGTGTAGTTCTTCATTTTCTGATTTTATCCGTTTGATTTCGTCTGTGTTTAAGATAGGATAACGCAATTTACAAGCCTTTGGCTCGTATGTTTCGATTTTGTTTTGTTCGATTTCATCACAAAATTTAACGGGGTTTCTTTCTTGCCAAATACCTAAAGCAAAAAAACAAAACAATATTAAACCTAATCCGATAAAATACAAAATTACAGATGTTAAACAACTTTTTAAATCATTTTCTGTTTTCAACTTTTTCCCCCGGCACAAACAAATAAACTAAAAGCACAACTAAAGGAATTAACCCGACAAAACTAAACCAAAGCCCAAACATTTCACCTGTAAAAAACGGCAATTCTTTTATTATATTTTGCTCGAGCAAATTAAAAGCCGTAGCCGTTACAATCTGCCACAAGACAAATATAAAACCAAACAGAACAACAATTAAAGCAAGCGTCCATGATACAATTTCATTTTTGAATATATTTAGCCCTCTTTTTTTATAGTTAAATAAAAGGATCATCCACACATATAAACTTAACAGATATAACACAGAAAAAAATGGGCTTACAGCACTTGTCAATATAGTTACAACAACAGATAATAACCAGTTTATAAAACAGCATCCTATTAAAACTTTAAAAAATTCCAATCTTCCAATTTCGCCTTTATAACTTTTAAAATCCATAAATATTTTCCTTTCTATAATCTCACTTTAGGAACAACTCTCCCGAAAATTTGTAATTCATCTTCAGGCTCAATATAAAATTCATCATAATTTTTATTCAAAGGTATAGCTTTAGCCCGTTTACCTAACAAACAAATTTCTTTAATATAACATTCCCCGTTGAGTTTAAAAGCAAAAGTCTGACCGTCAACAAAAGATGTTGCGGATTTATCTAAAATAAATCTGTCGCCATCTTCCCATTTTGGAGACATAGAGTTTCCGGAAATAGTTAACAATTCGCAATTTTTAGGATTAATTTTTGTTCCTCTGTCGGTTCTGAATAACCGCTCATCAAGTGTAATAAATTCCTTTGCCCCATCATCATATATTTCAACACCGTAACCCGCTGAAAATACTACATCGGGATAATAGGGGATTGTTACTTGCTTAATATCATTAGACAAAGTATTTTTATTCAAAAATGCAGAATCGAGGGCATTTTCTTCCCATTTTTTTAATGGTTGTTTTCTTGTAACACGATTATAAGCAGCTTGCTTGCTGCCTAAGCCTAAAATTTCTGCAACTTTTTCATAAGTAATTTTAGTTTTTGTTTCGTTTTGTAAACTTTCAATTTTTTCGTCTAATAGCATTATTTACACCTTTCGGATGAGATATGATTTATTTTGATTAGTTTTTGTTGACAAATAATTAGTTTTTTTGTATAATAATTTTGCTAGGTTAAATTATTAGAAGTAAATACAAACGTAATACAACCTAACAAAAAGTTCAAGAGGTAATTTAAAAAAATGTAAAGCGACTAGAGGCGACCTAGTATAAATAAGCGGTAAACAAGGCTTTTACAGGATTTTAAAAGACAAAGGAACTATAAAAATCGGGTTTCAAGTTAGAAGGTCTTACAAAATAAGCCAATCTTGGCTTGGCTCGGCTATGCTCAAATTTTGCGTAGAGTGATGAGGCGACAGCCTCAAACTCGAAGGAATGAGGACAAAAGCGAATAATAGTCCGCCCCGCAAATGGCGGGGATAGGGCGAAATGAGCGACTTGTCAGAGTGAAGCAATAATTTGATTACAAAACTTATTGGACTTTGAAAACAGAATAAGACGTAAAGAATCGGTGGTAAATACCCAAACGGGACTGAATATACAGCGGAGAAAAACCGACTGCAACTCTAAAAAGAGCACCGTCGTAAAAGGAAGAAAGTTTTAATCAGCTATCCGGTAATTCCGGATAGTTGCCATAAGACTTTTGAAAGGAGAAAAAATATGGATTATGTAACTCATACATGTAAAAAATGCAAATGTGCATTTATAGCAGAAGATTATACTAATGCGCAGGACATTCCGCCTCAATGGCGTTTTTGTCCGAAATGTGCAGAGGAAAAGGGTATTGACTATGCATCACAAACCCCTAAAAAAAATCGAACACCGGAAGAACAAAAAAGAATTGATGAACGAATGGCAAAATTAAAAATTATTGGTGCTGAAAAATTAAGAGAATACCATCGCAACAAAAAAGCAAATTTATAATATTGCAAATGCCCCACAGTTAATTTTTGATGTTTGTTTAGTGTTATTTATCATAAAAAATAAAGTTTTAAATTTAAGGGGTTTTAAAAAGGATTTTACCCGATAACAAATTTTTCTAGGGCGGATTTATTAACATTAATTTCTTAATCTTAATTCTTGAACATATAAAATATCTTCCGCCCTTTTTCCTAGGTTTAATGACATATCCTAAGGGTGCATATCAAACACATATCATTAAGCAAAAATGCACCCATTTTTTTGAGTTTAATTTTATTCAAAGGGCATCCTCCTTTCTTATTAAACATAGTCCATAAAGAATGCCCTTTTTCTTTAAAAGAATGATCCGAGCCGGCGGAGTAGAAGACAGGCTGACAGCCGAGAATAGAGCGGCATTTTTCGATAACTAATAAGGAGAATATATATGCAAAAAGAAAGTTTTAAAGAATTTATAGCAACGTGTGCATTGTTCGCACCGTTCGCAATAATGGTTATTATGGGAATTTTGGGAGATTAAAAGATGTT
>Ga0247610_10008437_pt1 | contig 10474 bp, 7 predicted proteins | sample 174DNAGHGhighgp2_FD_193483 | JGI IMG/M metagenome (GOLD analysis project Ga0247610, IMG submission 193483) | Sheep rumen microbial communities from Palmerston North, Manawatu-Wanganui, New Zealand - 1742 DNA GHGhigh gp2 | ecosystem: Host-associated > Mammals > Digestive system > Stomach > Rumen ... | reverse complement strand
CGGAGTGCCAAACAAAAAATCATTTTTTTTGTTTGCAATCCCGAAACGCAGCCTACCTTCGCCCCCAGGCAACGGTAGCGCAAGTTGAGCGGAGTGCCAAACAAAAAATCATTTTTTTTGTTTGCAATCCCGAAACGCAGCCTACCTTCGCCCCCAGGCAACGGTAGCGCAAGTTGAGCGGAGTGCCAAACAAAAAATCATTTTTTTTATTGGCATTACAGGAATACAGCCTGCCATGGACCCAAAGTCAACAGCACATCATTTATTATACACGACAAGACAAAACGGGCGTTTTTCGTTTTTTTTGGTCCGATTCGATACATTTGTGACAAGAATGTAGTAACTTTGTGTGTTTAAAACATTGACAACAACTTAACAACCATATCAATACTAGAATCAACAATGTACAGAACCAAGACTAATGGCGAACTTCGTCTTGCCAATGTGGGCGAAGTCGTGACTCTGGCAGGCTGGGTACAGCGCACCCGCAAGATGGGTGGAATGACCTTTGTGGACCTGCGTGACCGCTATGGCATCACTCAAATCGTGTTTAACAACGAGGTGGACGCCGACCTGTGTGAGCGTGCCAACCACCTGGGACGTGAATATGTCATCCAGATTGAGGGCACCGTTGCCGAGCGCTCGAGCAAGAACGCCAACATCCCCACTGGCGACATCGAGATCATCGCCAGCAAGCTGAATATCCTGAGCGAGAGCATCACCCCGCCGTTTACCATCGAGGACAACACCGACGGTGGCGACGACCTGAGAATGAAATACCGCTATCTGGACCTGCGCCGCAACGCCGTGCGCCGCAACCTGGAGCTGCGCCACGACATGGCCATCCTCATCCGCAACTACCTTGACGACAAGGGCTTCCTGGAGGTGGAAACGCCCATCCTGATCGGTTCCACGCCCGAGGGTGCCCGCGACTTCATCGTGCCCTCACGCATGAATCCCGGCCAGTTCTACGCCCTGCCCCAGAGTCCCCAGACACTCAAGCAGCTGCTCATGGTAGCGGGCTTTGACCGCTATTTCCAGATTGCCAAGTGCTTCCGCGACGAGGACCTGCGTGCCGACCGCCAGCCCGAGTTCACGCAGATTGACTGTGAGATGAGCTTTGTCGATCAGGAGGATGTCATCGAGGTATTCGAGGGCCTGGCACGCCACTTGTTCAAGAAGGTGCGCAACATCGACCTGCCCGAGAAACTGGACCAGATGACCTGGCACGACGCCATGCGCCTGTACGGCAGTGACAAGCCCGACCGCCGCTTCGGCATGACGTTTGTCGAGGTGGACGACGTGCTCAAGGGCACGGGGTCGTTCTCAGTGTTCAACGAGGCAGCCTACATCGGCGCCATCTGCGCCCCCGGCTGTGCCGAATATACCCGCAAGCAGCTCGACGGCCTGGTGGACTTCGTGAAACGTCCGCAGGTGGGCGCCAAGGGTCTGGTATATGTCAAGTTCAATGCCGACGGCACCGTCAAGAGCAGCATCGACAAGTTCTATGAGCCCGAGGTGTGGCAACGTCTCAAGGAGAAGATGGGCGCCAACGACGGCGACCTCGTGCTCATCATGAGCGGTGACAACGCCAACAAGACCCGCGTGCAGCTGTGCTCACTGCGCCTGGAGATGGGCGAGCGCCTGGGTCTGAGGGACAAGAACAAGTTCGAGTGCCTGTGGATCGTGGACTTCCCGTTGTTTGAGTGGAGTGACGAGGAACAGCGCCTCATGGCGACCCACCACCCGTTCACCATGCCCAACCCCGACGACATTCCCCTGCTGGACGAGCATCCCGAGCGCGTGCGGGCCAAGGCCTACGACTTCGTGTGCAACGGCATCGAGGTGGGCGGCGGCAGCCTGCGTATCCATGACGGCAAGCTACAGGCCAAGATGTTTGACATCCTGGGCTTCACCCCCGAGCGTGCTATGGCCCAGTTCGGCTTCTTGATCAACGCCTTCAAGTATGGCGCACCTCCCCATGCAGGACTGGCCTTCGGCTTCGACCGCTTCGTTTCCATCATGGCAGGTCTGGACAGCATCCGCGACTGCATCGCCTTCCCCAAGAACAATAGCGGCCGCGACGTGATGCTCGATGCACCCAGTCCCGTGGACCAGAGCCAGCTCGACGAACTCTACATCGACGTGGACCGCGAGCGACTCAAGGCCGAGAATAAGATTTAATTGAGTTACGAGTCCCTGGTTTCTAGTCCCCAGTTGGCCTCCACCGACAACAGGACAAGAAACCAGGGACAATAAACTAGAAACCAATATGCGGATCCGAGAAATCACCGACGCCATCGAGCAATACGCACCGCTGCGGCTCCAGGAGGAGTGGGACAATGCGGGCATCCAGGTGGGTGACCCTGAGGGCGCAATCACAGGAGTGCTCCTGTGTACCGACGCCACCGAGGCTGTCGTGGCCGAGGCCATCGAGCGCGGCTTCAACCTGGTCATCTCGCACCACCCGCTCATCTTCCACGGCCTGAAGAAAATTATGGGCCGCACTCCCGTCGAGCGCACCGTAGCGATGGCCATCAAGCACGACATCACCATCTACAGCGCCCACACCAACATGGACAGCGCATGGCAAGGCGTGTCGTTCCGCATGGCCAGCAAGATCGGGATGACAGGCGTGCAGTTCCTGGACAGCAACCAGGTGCCCCCCTATGGCGAGCAGGACAACACGACAGCCGGCTGCGGTGTCATCGGCGACATCGAGCCTATGCCTGCCCGCGAGGTGCTCAAGCGTGTCAAGGAGGCATTTGAGGTGGGTGCCGTGCGCTATAGCGGCGACGGCAACCGCATCGTCACGCGTGTGGCTCTGTGCGGCGGAGCCGGCGGTTTCCTGCTCGACAAGTCGGTCGAAATGGGCGCCCAGCTCTATGTCACCGCCGACATGCGCTACCACGATTTCCTGGACTACGGCCAGCGCATCGTGGTGGCTGACATCGGTCACTACGAGAGCGAACACTACACAAAAGAGATTTTTTTAGAGATTATTCAGAAAAAAAATCCTACCTTTGCAGTCGCTTTCGCTAAAAACGAAATCAACCAAGTCAATTATCTATAATGGCTATTAGCTGTTAGCGACTAGCTGTCAGCCAATTGACGCACAGCTAAATGCTAAAAGCTATAGGCTAAAAGCTAAAAAAATTATGGCAACACAGAAGAAAGAACTCACCGTTGAAGAGAAACTGAAGGCACTCTATGACTTGCAGCAGAAACTCTCGGAGATTGACGCTATCAAGACCCTCAGAGGAGAACTACCCCAGGAAGTGCAGGACCTCGAAGATGAAATCGCTGGTCTGCACACCCGCGTGAACAAGTTCCAGGACGAGATAGCCGCCCAAAAAGACGAGATGGCCCGCAACAAGGAGATCAAGCAGCAGGCCGAGGCCATGATCGACAAGTACACCGCCGATCAGGACAACGTCCGCAACAACCGTGAGTACGACTACTTGACCAAGGAGATCGAATACCAGAACCTCAACATCGAGCTTGCCGAGAAGAAAATGAACGAGGCAGCCCGCAAGGCCGAGGCGCTCCAGGGCGAGATCGAGAAAGCCAAGGAGATGTGCACCGACCGCGAGCACGCCCTCGAGGAGAAGAAGGGCGAGCTCAACGAGATCGTCTCCGAGAACAAGCAGAAGGAAGAGACCCTGCGCGAGAAGGCCAAGAAGCAGGAGAACAAGATTGAAGAGCGACTGTTGACCGCCTACAAGCGCATCCGCAAGAACACCCGCAACGGCCTGGGCATCGTGGTGGTGCAGCGCAACGCTTGCGGTGGCTGCTTTAACCGCATCCCCGCCCAGCGCCAGATGGAGATCAAGATGCACAAGAAGGTCATCGTCTGTGAGTACTGCGGCCGCATCCTCATCGATCCCGAACTGGTAGGCATCGCTCCCGAGGAGGCCAAGAACAAATAAGTCTGGCGCACCACCGCCAGCCGGATAGTGGACCGCAAGTCCAGAGGACGACCCGTCGCCCTTGAACATCGGACTGTGCCACTACAAGACACCGCAATGGCAGCAAGCCCCCTGTGGCAAGCCGCCATTGCGCTTTTTTCATCACCACTGGGACACGGGGACGGTTCTTTTGTCCCATTTTTGTCTTAAAATGGGACAAAAGAACCGTCCCCGTGTCCCACCCAACTTTTTTGTCTGAAAATTTGCTGCCGTGTGAAGGGAAAAGTGTAACTTTGTTGTCGGCCTTTTCCCAATCAGGCATGGCCGACGATTACCAGAAACTGAGCATCCCTATTGAACAACATGAACGGAGTAGGAAAATTATATTTCAAGTATGGCACCATGGGGTCGGCCAAGACCGCCCTGCTGCTCACTCAAGCCTATAACTTTGAGGAGCGCGGCATGCAATACCTGTGCATGAAACCCATCATCGACGACCGCGAGAACGACAACGTGATACGCTCTCGCATCGGCATCGAGCGCAAGTGCTCATGGATCTATCCCGAGAGCGACCTGTATGAGATGCTTAAGGAGATGTTCGAGAAGACCCTTGTCGTCAAGGACTGGATTCTCATCGATGAGTCACAGTTCCTCTCGGCGGCACAGATCGACCAGCTCGCGCGCATCGTCGATGACTATGGCGTCAACGTGGTGTGCTACGGTCTGAGGACCGATTTCCAATCCCACCTGTTCGAAGGCTCACGACGACTGATGGAACTCGCTGACACCATCGAGGAAATCAAGTCTACCTGTTCATGCGGCCGCAAAACCATCATCAATGCCCGAATTGACTCCCAGGGAAACATCGTCACCGACGGCAACCAGGTCGAGATCGGCGGCGATGACAAGTATGTGGCGCTGTGCCGCCGTTGCTGGCGCAACCGCCGCATCGAGAGCACTAGCCGCAACACCATCAAGTTTGAGGACGAATAGCCTCCCCACGGGCTTGGACTCTACCTGTTCACGAGAATCAGGCTATTTATTGGGCATCTGTGCAAATGTTTATCTGATTCTGCCGGGCTCCTTGGGCCTCTCGCCCTAAGACTTATTTGGGTCCTTGATATTAAACGATAAAAAAAAATACGAGAAACACAAATCCTCCCACTGGTGATTGATATTTGGGGATTTCTTGATTTGTGTTTCCTGTATTTCTTGTTTTCTCTTATCTCAACAAAAGATTGTCTTTAAGTTTGATCACTTCTTGGAGGGGACAAAGAAGTCGAGCAGCCAGTTGGCTATCGTGAGTGCGATGCTGAAGGCGATGGCCCAACCCAGGTTGGCGACATCGAAGTGTGGAGCCAGCAGCCAGGCACACAGCAGCACCATCAGCCCGTTGATGACAAAGGTGAACAGGCCCAGGGTGAGCATGTTGATGGGCAGAGCCAGCAACTTGACCACGGGCTTGATGCAGGTGTTGATAAAGCCGAGAACGATGGCGATGATGACGGCCCACCACCAGGGGGTCACGGTCACTCCGTCGAGGGTATAGGCAGCGATAAGCACCGCCAGGCCCGAAATGATCAATCTTGTCAGCATGATAGTATCTTATTTTTTATATTATGTGTCATTGTCTGATGAAATAACGTCCAGTGGGCACATTTATTTTAACAACCGTGCTAATTCTTGTAGCAAATCGGCGAAATACGGAAAAAAGCAGTAATTTTGCGGCAAATTTTCAAAGTAACCATTATGACAGACAATGCAAGAAAAATACTGAACACCGCCCAGGACTATGTGATGATCACCCTGGGCCTGTTTTGCTACGCCTTTGGCTTCACAGCTTTTATCCTGCCCGAGAAAATCGTGATCGGCAGCGTGACAGGTTTGTCATCGCTCATCCACTTCTGGCTCGGCTGGAACGTGGCCGTTACCTACTATGCCATCAATATCATCCTGCTGTGCATCGCCTTCAGGAGCGTGGGCAAGCAGTTTGTGTTGCGCACGGTCATCGGTGCCACCATCGCCACGATCATGATCGGCGTGCTGCAACCCATGTTCCCCACCCCCATCATTGAGCAGCAGACGTTCATGAACGTCATCCTGGGTGCCGTGCTGTGCGGGCTGGGTCTGGGCGTGGTGTTCACCCACAACGGCAGCACTGGCGGCACCGACATCATCGCTGCCATGGTGGCTAAGTACAGCACTGTGTCGTTTGGCCGCACGATGATGTACTGCGACGTGCTCATCATCTGCTCGTCGTGGCTGCTGTTCCACTCGATCGACAAGATTGTGTATGGTCTCATCTTTATGGTCATCTACTCGGTTTCGGCCGACCGCGTTATCAACAACACGCGCCAGAGCGTGCAGTTCCAGATCATCAGCAAGAAGTGGCAGGAGATTGCCGACAACGTCATCAGCGTGGCTCACCGCGGTTGCACCATCCTGGAGGGCACAGGCTGGTACACCAAGGATCCTGTCAAGATTGTCATGGTGATGTGCCGCAAGCATGAGAGCGTCAATATCTTCCGCATCATCAAGGAAACCGACCGCGAGGCCATCATCACCCAGAGTAACGTCAACGGCGTCTATGGATTCGGCTTTGACGAACTCAAGGTGCGCGTCCACAACAAGAAAGACAACAAGGAACACACACGGACGAAAATTTCGTCTGAAAATTAATTGTAAAAAATCAAAATTTCATTTTTTAGGGCTTTTTAGCTAATAATCAAAAAAATTTTGGGCACAAGAAGTTATTTTTGTGCCCAAAATTGCATATTTTTGAAAAAATTTATATTTTTGCACGCTTTTCGTCTCTCCCCACGATTTAAAAATATCACAAAAGCGAACTATTATCATACCAACATTAACATAAACTGATGAAGAAATTTTTAATTTTAACCTCTTTATTGCTTGCGACACTAGCAGCAATGGCAGCGCCTGTGACACCGAGCCAGGCCCAGCAGACTGCCGCCCAATTCATGCAGCAACGCCGCCCCGGTGTTACTGTACAGTCATCCCCCGTGTCCCGCACCCCCCGCATGATGAACGGTCACGCATCGGTTGCCCAGCCCAACTATTATATCTTCAACACCCAGGGCAACAAGGGCTATGTCATCGTTTCGGGCGACGACCGCACGACCAGTATTCTGGGTTATACCGACAGCGGCAGCTTTGATCCCTCGCAGATGCCCACCAACATGAAGGCATGGCTGGAGAACTATGATAAGCAGATTGACGCCCTGGACCAGATCGGCATCATCGACAACGGGTTCACGGTGCCTCGTCCCACCCGCAACAGCATCTCCCCGCTGATTACCAGCCACTGGGACCAGGGCGACCCCTACTGGGGACACTGCCCCGAGTTTATGGACCTGGACGAGAACGGCGACACCATCGGCGAGCTGGCTTACACCGGATGTGTAGCCACCTCGATGGCCCAGATCATGAACTACTACAAGTTCCCGATGTACTGCAGCCAGATGATTCCGTCCTATGTTGTCACCTTCTACTGGAAGGAAGAGTACGGCGCATTTGAGACCGACCCGCTCGACCCCATCATGTTTGACTGGGACAACATGCGCGACAACTACACCGGCGCCGAGACTCAGGCCGAGAAGGATGCCGTGGCATGGCTCATGCTCTATGCCGGTTGCGCCGCCCACATGCAGTATGGCTTGAATGCATCGAGCACCAGCGACCCCTATATCCCCACGGCGCTCAACGACTACTTCAACTACGACGCCAAGCTGGTTTACCGCAGCGACTACGACCAGGCCCAGTGGGAAGAGATGATCTACCAGGAGCTGGCCGCCGGACGTCCCATGATCTATAACGGCCGTGCCGGTACCGGTGGCGGCCACTCGTTTGTGTGCGACGGCTATGCCTATGGCGACTACTACCACATCAACTGGGGCTGGGGTGGCCTTGGAGACGGCTACTTCGTGCTGTCGGTGCTCAACCCCTATGCCGGCGGCATCGGCTCGACCACCAGTCTGGAAGGCTACAATATCGACCAGACTGCCGTCATCGGCATCCAGCCCGGCTACAGCGGCCAGCCCGAAGAGGTGGACCACCGCTTGACCGTGTTCAACATGTACTACTCGGGCACCCGCTCGTTTGACCGCAGCGACGACGGCTCCTTCAAGCTGAACAAGCGTCGCCAGATCAAGGTAACCGCCGAGGACCACATCGACGACGGCACCCGATACCTGCGAGGCATTGCACTGTATGACCTCGAGAACAACTTCATCGAGCTGATTGCACAGACCTACTATGGCTCCAGCTACACGTCGATTACCGACAGCTGGCCCGACAGCCAGAGTTCGATAACCTACCCCTTCGGCAAGGATCTTGCCAACGGCTCCTACAAGATCATGCCCGTGAGCAGCGTGCAGGGCAGCAACGAGTGGAAGCCCATGATCGAGAGTGACCGCTACTATGTCGAAGCGATCATCAACGGCAACTCGATCACTATGGCCGACCACCCCGTCGTTGACCTCCAGTCCATCAACTTTGAATTCACCGGCGGCGAGAAAGTCGGCCTGGCCGAGCAATGCCACGTGACGGTGAAGAACAACAGCACCGACCGTTACAGCGGACGTCTCTTCCTCTATGTTGACAACGAGAACATCGACGAGTATGGCGAGTACACCACCGTCGTTGAGGCCGAGATTCCTGCAGGCGGCACCAAGGTGGTGACCTTCAACTTCACCCCCAAGAACGCCGGCACCAAGAGTGCCCACCTGTCCACCCACGACACCTCGTGGAATCCCGCCATCCCCGGTAGCGGTTCGGTATCCATTGCCGGCACGACGGTATATCCCATGAACCTGACCGTTGACATCAACGCCATCGGTGCCAGCGAGGACATGAACATCTATGACAGCTACATCAAGTTCAAGGTCGACGTGACCAACCACAACACCGAGGGCGAGTACAACCGCTACATCCTCGCTCCCCTGTTCATCGTTGACAAGAACGGCAGGGGCAGCATGGTGACCTACCTGAGCCGCAACGTCGTGATTCCCGCAGGCGAGACCCAGACGTTCTACTTCGAGTTTGACAACCTGGCCTTCGGCTCGGTATATGCACTCAACATCTACGGCCGCAACGAGAACGACTCCACCAAGAATCTTGTTCCTCCCGGTGGCTCCAAGTTCTATACCATCAACCGTGGTATGGTCGTTTGGGACGGTCAGGGCAACCGCACCGGCCTCAGGCCCTATGACGGCATCGCTGTCCCCGACAATGCCGCTGCCGTGAACATCGAGGGTCTCGACCTCACCTCGATTGTCCCCAATGATAATCCCAACACGCTGTACTACATGGGCAGCCAGGAGAAGTCCATTCCTGCCGGCCTTGAGGGCAAGAACGTCATCCAGAACCATGTAGCCCAGGGCGACATCGTGCTCAAGCACGGCTATGACTTCTATGCGCCCTTCCGCTTCATGGCCGAGAACATCAGCTATGAGCGCCAGTTCATCCTCGGCCGCCACGCCGGCATGCAAGGCGGCTGGAACACCATGGTACTGCCGTTTGCCGCTACCAGCGTCACTGTCGATGGAGAAACCATTGACTGGATGCACAGCAAGACCGACGACAAGGGGCTGTGGATCTGCAACTTTGACAAGGAAGAGGACAGCACCGATGAGGCCAAGCTGCTTGCCGGATATGTGGGCAATAGCCTTGAGGCCAATGTTCCCTACTTCGTGGCCCCCTATGACGGCGCCAACGGTACCGACATGCGCGGCAAGACCTTCGTCTTCAGTGCCAACGACGTGACTGTAAAGCCCAACCCCACCGCCATCACTAGCGGCACCTACCACATGGTGAACGGTAATTATGTGCAGATGCACGTCGAGAATGCCTACTTCATGAATGCTGTAGGCAGCCACTTCGTGAAGGCTGCGGCAGGCACCGTCAACGCCTTTGAGGCCTATGCCGACAACGTGAGGGAGAGCGATGCCGGCCAGTTCCAGATCATCCTTGATGAAATTGCCGAAGGCGGCTCTGTCGTGATGCTGGGCGATGTGAACAATGATGGCCGAATCAGCATCCAGGACGTGGCTGCGCTCGTCGATTTCCTGCTGTTTGAGGACGAGTCGCTCATCAACATCGATGCTGCCGACATGAATGGAGATGACAAGGTCAGCATCCAGGATGTGTCAGCGCTCATCGACTACCTGCACTTCAGCATCTAGAGCCGGCTAGCGGACAAGACAGCATCTGTCACCCGATATACAAGCAGGCGCACCGCCCTGATAGCGGTGCGCCTGCTTGTATATCGTCGGTAGAGGATTTTAACGCAACTTCAGCGGGGAAGCCGGTGTGTAGCTGCGGTCGATGAGTTCCGAGCAGCGGTGAGTGAGGATGTGCACGCCGTCATAATAGCTGTGCAGGTCATGGATCAACGTGCTGTCGTTGCTGAAGTCCTTCACCCTCGCCTCGCCCAGTATCTCGCACATCAAGGCATGGTCCACGGGCGACAACCCCTGCGCACGGAAACGCGGCGGCACGATCACCACATAGTCCACATGGTTTTCACGCAACAGTGCGGCGATCTCGCG
>Ga0247610_10008436_pt1 | contig 10474 bp, 7 predicted proteins | sample 174DNAGHGhighgp2_FD_193483 | JGI IMG/M metagenome (GOLD analysis project Ga0247610, IMG submission 193483) | Sheep rumen microbial communities from Palmerston North, Manawatu-Wanganui, New Zealand - 1742 DNA GHGhigh gp2 | ecosystem: Host-associated > Mammals > Digestive system > Stomach > Rumen ... | reverse complement strand
GAGTTTGTGGTTGACAAGGCCCCGTCTTACAAGCAGTTTGTCAATAACATGCAAGAGAAGATGGCAGATCCTGAGTTTACCAACGACATGCAATCCCTTCTGCGTCCAGGCATAACATTCAATGCGAGTGATGCTTATCCGCTGATTTATGAAACCTTTATAGACAAGATGGAGGGAAAGAGAGATTGAACTATCTTGCTAAGCAGAATCCACAGAAGTTAAGGGATAAAGCAGATAAATTATGTAAGACAATTCTAAAAAATATGGATATTTTGCAAGAACTATTAAATAATATCAATGCTATCCTTCAAATAGAGGAAGCTGATAACGAGCGAGATAAGAAGAATGGAAATTCGTTAAATCTTTTTTCTTCTCTAAACCTAAAAACGAGTGAATTAATACATTCAAGAATGATTGCCGAACTCCTCAATCCAAATAGTTCTCATGGCAAAGGATCGATATTTTTGAAAAAATTTATTGAACTCCATGATTTTGAGTTTACTTTTGATGTAGAATCTGCATCTGTATCCACAGAGTTTGATATTGGTCCAATATCAAAGAATTTTTCATCAGGTGGTCGAATTGACATATTAATTAAAGACGCAAATAATCATGCATTGATTATTGAGAACAAAATATATGCAAAAGACCAGAAAAACCAGTTGCTTAGATATGCTAATTATGCAAAAAGCAAGAAATATGATTATTGTATTGTCTACTTAACTTTAGATTGTCATGAACCACCAGAGTTTTCCACCGGTAAAAATCCTGATTATGAGTATGTAATGTTTTCATATGAGGACGACATACTTCCTTGGTTGAATCAATGTATGAAGCTGTGTCCTCATGAATCTACATTATATTATTCGTTGTTTCAGTATTCACAATGTTTAAAAGATTTATTAAATCTTATGAATGAAGAGTATAAAAAAGCAATTATAGATATAGCGACCGATGACAAGAATGTCAAATCTGTCCTTGCTTTGTATAAAAATGAACATAGAATAAAAAAAAGAATAATTGATGATTTTGTTGATATTCTATGTTCAAAAGCGAAAGAAATGGGTTTTGTTATAAATGTGGATGATAAATTTGGTGATGATGCCGAAACGTTTATATCATTTTGTATCCCAAAACAATCTGATAAGTGGGCTTTGTTTATTGGAAGCGATAAAAGGTATGCGAAAGATGTTTATTTTGGTATATACCTGTTAGCCGATAAAACATCAAGAATTAAAAAAGCAGACTTGACAAACATCCCTCGCCTTTGGACAGTATTTGAACAAGAGAAAAGTTGTCCATGTGGTTGGAGCTATTTTTGGAGTCGCTCAGGAGAAAAGTATTCGGGAAGATGGTATGATTGGTATGACAATGAAACCATAGAAGCTATGATAGATAGAAGTCTACTAGATTTTATTGTGGGAAACATTTTTTCACCGATAATAAATAAAGGTGTTTTCAAAATTCTAAATCGATATTGATAAGAACACTTAAACTATTTGCCATTGTCAATGAGCATCACAACTCAACTCAGAAAACGAATGACTCTTGATGCCAATATGAACACAAATGACATCGAAGATCGTTTTGAACAAATAGCAAAGATGCTGTTTGAAAGATTTGCTATTCAAAAGGGTGAGAAGAAGTATCTCTTTAAAGAGATAGATAAGTTAAACAAAAATAGGTCTCTACAGCAATGTGAGACGATTAAAATTTACGTATGAAAGAGAAAGTATTGTTATCCATTATCTTTGCATTATGCAGTTATAATTCCTGTGGTTCTAATCCTAATAGAATTGCCTGGATAGAGGAACGGTTTGCAAACAGCATCATAAACGACGGGATAATTCACAATGAATTTCTATTTCCTATTGAAGGATTTGTATGTATACACGACAAGTTATACATACAGACTTATGGGGGTGAACTAAATCGCATACGATTGAAGAAGACAGATGAAGGCTATATGATTACTAATTTTGAATATTTAATCAATTTGCAGATATGGCCAAAGTGGTTAGTCGAGAAGTATAGCAAATCACAGATATTTTACAATCTTGAAGGTGATAAAATTACAATTAACATCAAAGGACCTCATATCAAGGAAGAATATTGTTATATTAGTAATATCGGAGGAAGCAAATATGGTAGCATTCTTGAAATAAAGGGTTGGCTTTTGGATTTGTTGCTTGCAAAGGGGGCTGAACCTTGGCCAAAAGAAGAACGGTTCTGAGAGTTCACAAGCCAAAAGCGGGGACGGTTCTTGAGAAGGATCACGGGGACAAAAGGATCAGAGATCAAAGGATCACGGGGACAGGTTCAAGGATCACGGGGACAGGTTCTTGATCCCTCCAGCAATGATCACCCCCGTGATTGAACGCCGGAAGTTCCTCTTCGACTGTAGGTAAAAGAAACCGCCGATACTCTTTTTGCGGGGTGCATCGGCGGCTTTTTCGTTTGTAATGATACGTATCAGAGCAGATTGTCGCTCTCGATGTCCTTGAAGTACTTGTAGGTCGAGACCTTCAGTTCGTCGGCAGCCTCTTCATCGCTGACGATGATACCGTGCTCATGCATCTGCAGAGCAGAGATGGTCCACATGTGGTTGATGGCTCCTTCGACGGCGGCCTGCATGGCGCGGGCCTTTGCATGGCCGTTCACTAGTATCATCACCTCGCGGGCATCCATCACGGTACCTACACCGACGGTGAGTGCGTGTGCCGGCACATTCTCTGGCTTGCCACCGAAGAAGCGGCTATTGGCAATGCGCGTGTCGGTGGTGAGCGTCTTCATGCGAGTGCGGCTGCGGAGCGACGAGCCTGGCTCGTTGAACGCGATATGCCCGTCGGGGCCGATGCCACCGATGAACAGGTCGATGCCGCCAGCCTCCTCGATCATCTCCTCATAGTGCTTGCACTCAGCCTGTAAGTCGGGAGCGTTGCCGTTTAGGATATGGATGTTCTCCTTGGGGCAGTCTATGTGGTCGAACAGGTTGCGGGCCATGAAGGCGTGGTAACTCTCGGGGTGTGCCTCGGGCAGGCCGACATACTCGTCCATATTAAAGGTGAGCACATTCTTGAACGACACCTTGCCGGCACGGCAGGCCTCTACCAGAGCATTGTACATGCCTACGGGAGAGGAACCCGTAGGCAGACCGAGTACGAACTTGTGGTCCGGCGTCGGATTAAACTCATTGATACGCTTGATCACGTGGTTTGCGGCCCACTGTGACATTTTCTGATAGTCAGACTGGATAATTACTCTCATAATCGTTTCGTTTTTGGTTCGTAAAACTCTGCTGCAAAAGTACAAAAAAAACTTATTCGCAAAACACGCATTATATAGTTTTTAAGGATTTTTTTATGTTTCCAAGAAAAAACTTTCCACAGAATCCTTACAATCCGTGTTTTTTTCTTAACTTTGCACCCAAATGAAAGAATTTGTAATTTCACAGGCCAAAGCCGAGACTGCAGTGCTGGTAGGACTCATCACCAAAGAACAGGACGAGGCCAAGACCAAGGAATATCTCGACGAACTAGAGTTCCTGGCAGACACAGCCGGAGCCCTCACCCTTAGGCGCTTCACCCAAAAAGTGGGAGGCCCGAGCCAGACTACATATGTGGGCAGTGGCAAACTTCAGGAAATCAAAGCGTACATCAAGCAGCAACAGGATGCCTATGACGAATGGGTGGACGCCCAGGATGCCTCACTCTGGGCTCAGGGCCTGCTCGACGAGTCGAAGGCACCACAGCCCGTGGGCATGGTCATCTTCGACGACGAACTCTCTGCCAAGCAGATGCGCAACATCGAGAAGGAATTGCAAGTGAAAATCCTCGATCGTACCTCGCTGATACTCGACATCTTCGCCATGCGCGCACAGACTGCCGAGGCCAAGGCGCAGGTGGAACTGGCACAGCACCGCTATATGCTGCCCAGGCTGCAACGCCTCTGGACACACTTGGAGCGCCAGGGCGGCGGTTCAGGCTCAGGCGGCGGAAAAGGATCCGTAGGCTTGCGCGGACCTGGCGAGACGCAGTTGGAGATGGACCGTCGTATCATCCTGCAGCGCATCACCCTGCTCAAGCAGCGCCTGGCCGAGATCGACAAACAAAAGACCACCCAGCGTAAAAACCGCGGCCGCCTCATCCGCGTCGCCCTCGTGGGCTATACCAACGTGGGTAAGAGCACCATGATGAACCTTCTTGCCAAGAGTGAGGTGTTCGCAGAGAACAAACTCTTCGCCACCCTCGACACTACCGTGCGCAAGATGACCATCGATAACCTGCCTTTCCTTCTGGCCGATACCGTAGGTTTCATCCGTAAGTTGCCTTCCGACCTCGTAGAGTCATTCAAGTCGACCCTCGACGAAGTGCGCGAAGCCGACCTGTTGGTGCATGTGGTGGACATCTCCCATCCCGACTTCGAGGAGCAAATCCGCGTGGTGGAGAACACGCTGAAGGAACTGGGCTGTGCCGACACCCCCTCGATGATCGTCTTCAACAAGATCGATGCCTATACCTGGGTGCCGAAAGAAGAGGACGATCTGACCCCTGAAACGAAAGAAAACATCACCCTCGCTGATCTGGAGAAGACATGGATGGCGCGCTCGGCTGAGAGTGGGCATTACCTGGAATGCCTGTTCATCTCGGCCCGCGAGAAGGAGAACATAGATGAATTAAGAGACGTGCTGTACAAGCGGGTGCGCGAACTGCACGTCCAGAAATATCCATATAACGATTTTTTATATCAAGATTATGAGTGATTACAGAAACTTAACACAGACCGAGATTGAAGTATTAGAAAACAATGTCTGCTGGGCCGAGGACTGGCAGCGAGTGATGGTGGCTGAAGGCTTCAAACCTTATAATTTTCACCGCGTCATTTTCTATGGCGACATCCGATTAGGGGAGTTTAAGAAGCAGGTGGAGGTGAGCAAGGGCTTTTTCAAGCACTCTGGCATTAACGATGCTACCCTGCGTAATGTCACCGTTGGCAACGACTGCCTGATTGAAAAAGTTGGCAACTACATTAACAACTATACCATTGGTAATGACTGTTATATTTCTAATATATGTACGTTGGAAACGACTGATGATGCCACCTATGGCGAGGGCTCGGTTATCTCTGTCCTGAATGAGATGGGCGACGGTAACGTGACCATCTTCCGCGAACTGAACAGCCAGTTGGCCTCCTTCATGGTGAAGCACGATCGTGACAAACAGTTGAAGAAGGCACTCCTGCAGATGATTGAGGACGAGTTGAGGGTGTCACGTCCCGATCGTGGCTATATCGGCAACAACGTGAAGATTATCAATGCCAAGGACATTACGAATACAATTATCAAGGGCGACTGCGAGATCAGCGGCACCTCGCGACTCTCAGAATGCACGGTGATGTCGTCGACAGATGCCCCGGTGTTCATCGGGACGGGTGTGATCTGTGAGAACTCAATCATCTGCGACGGTTGCTCGATTAACAACTCCGTGAAGATGCAGGACTGCTTCGTGGGGGAGGCCTGTCAGATTACCAATGGCTTTACCGCCGAGGCCAGCCTCTTCTTTGCCAACTCGTTTATGGCCAACGGTGAGGCCTGCGCTGCCTTCTGCGGCCCGTTCTCTGCCTCGCACCATAAGAGTTCCCTGCTCATCGGTGGTGAGTTCTCATTCTACAACGCCGGCTCGAACACCAACTTCTCAAACCATGCCTATAAGATGGGTCCCTTGCATTACGGCACCCTGGAGCGAGGCACCAAGACTGCCTCAGGCGCATACATCCTGATGCCCGCCACGATAGGAGCCTTCAGTGTGTGTTTTGGTAAACTGATGCACCATCCTGACACCCGCAACCTGCCGTTCTCGTATCTGGTGGCCTATGGCGATGACTGCTATCTGGTGCCAGGCCGTAACATCACGACGGTGGGACTCTACCGAGATATCAAGAAATGGCCGAAGCGCGACAAGCGTTCGAAACTCTCCAAGAAGAGTATCATCAACTTTGACTGGCTATCGCCCTTTACCGTGGGGGAGATCATGGAGGGCATCAATATTCTGAAGGCTCTGCGTGAGGCTTCGGGCGACAACGTATCGACTTATAATTTCCACGAGTACGTCATCAATGCCTCATCGCTCCGCAAGGGACTGAAATATTATGATATCGCTCTGCGCATCTATATGGGTGCCGTGTTGAAGCGTGCCCAAAAGGAAGGTTTCTTCGGAGAACCAAAGAGTGAGGTGGGAAAAGGCCGTTGGGTAGACCTGAGCGGACTACTTTTGCCCGAGAGTGAAGAACAGCGCCTCGTCGATGACATCAAAAACGGCACCATCGAGAACGTTCAGCAGATACTCGACAGATTTGCTGATATCAACGACAGTTACAGCGACTACCGCTGGGCCTGGTCGTACCAGATGATTCTTGATTACTACGGGCTGGAGGAGATCACGTCTGCCGATGCAGAACGTATTCGTGAGGACTACGTGAAGGCTCGTCGTGCTTGGATAGCCGAGATCCGCAAGGATGCCGAGAAAGAATATCAGATGGGTGATGTGGAGCAGGAGGTCTATGAAGATTTCCTCTCCAAATTGGATCACGAAATAGATTATGAGAATTAAGATATGAAAACAAGGATTTTATTAGTGATGGGTGCTTTGCTGGTACTCGGAATGAGTTCCTGCAGCAAGTACAAGTATGAGTCAGTGAAGGGGGATATGGCCGAGACGCGGATCTATACCCTCGAGAATGGACTGAAGGTCTATCTGAGTGTGAACAAGGAGCAGCCGCGTATACAGACGTATATCGCCGTGCGTACTGGCTCGAAGAACGACCCGGCGGAGACGACCGGGCTGGCACACTACCTGGAACACCTGATGTTTAAGGGAACGGCTAAGTTTGGAACCAACAATCCCGAGGCCGAGGCTCCTCTCCTCGACGAGATTGAACAGCGTTATGAGGCTTATCGCAAACTCACCGATCCTGAGGCCCGCAAAAAGGCTTACCACGAGATTGACTCCGTCTCTCAGGAGGCTGCCAAGTATTTCATCCCCAACGAGTACGACAAACTGATGGCTGCCATCGGTGCGGAGGGTACAAACGCCTACACATCGAACGACGTGACCTGTTATACTGAGGATATCCCTGCCAACGAGGTGGAGAACTGGGCCAAGATCCAGAGCGACCGTTTTATGAACATGGTGATCCGTGGCTTCCATACCGAACTGGAGGCTGTCTATGAGGAATACAATATCGGACTGTCTAGCGACCAGCGTAAGTTGTACTACACCATCAGTAAGATGTTGTGGCCCAACCATCCCTACGGTACGCAGACCACCATCGGTACTCAGGAGCACCTGAAGAACCCGTCGATCACGAATATCAAGAACTATTTTAAGAAATGGTATGTGCCCAACAATGTGGCCATCTGTATGAGTGGCGACCTGGATCCGGACAAGACCATCGCCATCATCGATAAGTATTTCGCTGAATGGAAACCGGGTGATGACGTGAGTCAGCCTACATTCGACCCACTGCCAGAACTCTCACAGCCTATGGATTCCACGGTGATCGGTCAGGAGGCTGAACAGGTATGGGTGGGTTGGAGAGCCCAGAAGGCCAATACCCTGCAGGCTGACACCCTGCAACTGATGGAGAATGTGCTGAGCAATGGCAAGGCAGGACTCTTCGACCTGAACCTGAACCAGACGATGAAGGTGCAGAGGGCTTATGCTACCCCCGAACTGTTGCACGATCATGGTGGTTTCATCCTGATGGGTTCCCCCAAGGAAGGTCAGGCGCTGGAGGAGGTGAGAAGTCTGATGCTTGCTGAGATCGACAAACTGAAGAAAGGTGACTTCCCCGACAATCTGTTGACCAGCATCGTCAACAACATGAAGCGTAATCACTATGAACTGATGGAGAGAAATGACGGTAGGGCCGACATGTTTGTCGATGCCTTTATCAACGAGGTGGACTGGCAACAGGAAGTGGGACGTATCGACCGAATCTCGAAGATCACCAAACAGGAACTGGTTGACTTTGCCAACCGCTTCTTCACGGATGGATATGTCACTGTCTTCAAGAAACAGGGCATCGATACTACCCAAAAGAAGATCGACAAGCCTGCCATTACCCCGATACAGGCTAACCGTGACCAGATGAGTGACTTCGTGAAGGAGATACAGGAGGCGAAGGTGGATCCTATACAGCCTCGTTTCGTTGACTATGAGAAGGACCTCAACATCAGCAAGACGGGCAGCGACCAACCGCTGTATTACGTGAAGAATCAGACCAACGGACTCTTCGAACTGGTATTCTACTATGACTTCGGACAGAGTGCTGATCGTCGCTTCGATGTGGCTTCCGACTATTTCAAACTCCTTGGAACCGACAAACTCTCTGCTGCCGAAGTGCGCCAGAAGTTCTATGAGTTGGCTTGCGACTGCTACGTCAACGTTAATGCAGAGAATATCAGCGTGGGACTCTATGGACTCAGTGAGAATATGGAGCCCGCCATCGCCCTGTTGCAGGATATGCTGCAGAACGCCAAGGTAGATAAGGATGCCTACAACGAGATGGTGAACGTGACTCTGAAGAACAGGAACGATGCCAAGAAGAACCAGCGCACCTATTTCGACTTCCTTTACAGATATGGTTCTCAGGGCGAGCATAATGCCTATCGCGACATGATGACAGAACAGGAACTGAAGCAGACCGATCCTCAGGTGTTCGTGGATCTGTTGAAGGGCCTGAGCGAATATCAGCACAGGGTGCTCTACTATGGTCCTCTGGATGAGGGTAAGGTGTCTGAATCAGTCAGCAACTTGTTTGCAAAGGACCTGAAACCCGCACTTGAGAACAAGCCTTATCTCGACCAGTTGGCCAACGAAAATGAGATTTGGATTGCTCCCTACGAGGCTAAGAATATCTACATGCGTATGTACCATAACGAGGGACGCGACTGGAATCCTGACGAGTCGGCAGTACGTGCCTTGTTTAATGAGTATTTCGGCGGAGGCATGAACGGTATCGTGTTCCAGGAGATGCGCGAGACGCGTGGACTGGCTTATAATGCATACGCTCTCTACAATCGTCCGAGTGTGAAAGGGCGCAAGGAGTCGTTCATGACTCATATCATCACCCAGAACGACAAGATGATGGACTGCGTGAACCATTTCAATGAGATCCTGAACCAGATGCCTGCCAGCGAGACTGCTTTCCAGATCTCGAAGGATGCCCTGACCAAGCAGTTGGCCAGTGAGCGAATCACCAAGATGGGTATCATCTGGAACTATATCGCTGCCAAGAAACTGGGCATTGACTATGACATGAATGCCAAGATTTATGAGCAACTGCCCCAGTTGACACTGGATGATGTGGTGGCTTTCGCAAAGAACCGGATAGCGAATAAGCCCTACCGCTACATTATCCTTGGCGACGAGAAGGAACTTGATATGAAGGCCTTAGGCCAGATTGGGCCTATCAGAAGGCTCAAGACAGAGGAGGTCTTTGGTTATTAGGTTATCCTAGGGGAATCCTAGGACTGCCTAGGATAGCCTAGGACTGCCTAGAATACTAAAAGAATAAAAATAATAAAAGTTATGGCTAAAAACGTAGAATTTAAGTATGCCCCGATGTTTCAGGTGGGCGAGGACAAGACGGAGTACCGCTTGTTGAGTAAGGAAGGTGTGACAACCGCCGAGTTTGAAGGAAAGCAGATTGTGAAGGTGTCGAAAGGGGCACTGACGCTCTTGGCCCAGCAGGCCTTCCACGATGTGGAGTTCATGCTGCGTCGTGAACATAACCTCCAAGTGGCCAAGATCCTCACCGACCCTGAGGCCTCGGAGAATGACAAGTATGTGGCCCTGCAGTTCCTGCGCAATGCAGAGGTGGCTGCACGCGGTATCCTGCCGTTCTGTCAGGATACGGGTACTGCTATCATCCACGGTGAGAAGGGTCAGCAGATCTGGACGGGTTTCGAGGATGAAGAAGCCCTGAGTCTGGGTGTCTTCAATACCTTTACCCAGGACAACCTGCGCTATTCGCAGAACGCTCCGCTGAATATGTACGACGAGGTGAATACCCGTTGTAACCTGCCTGCCCAGATTGATATCGAGGCCTGCGAGGGTGCTGAGTATAAGTTTGTGATGGTGGCCAAGGGTGGCGGCTCTGCCAACAAGACCTACTTCTATCCGATGACGAAGGCTACTATCCAGAACGAGGGTACGCTGATTCCTTTCCTTGTGGAGAAGATGAAGAGCCTCGGTACTGCAGCCTGTCCGCCATATCATATTGCCTTCGTGATTGGTGGTACATCTGCTGAGAAGAATCTGCTCACCGTGAAACTGGCTTCCATCAAGTTCTACGATGGTCTGCCCACCACTGGTGATGAGACAGGTCGTGCCTTCCGTGATATCGATCTCGAAGAGAAACTCTTAAAGGAGGCTCATAGGATTGGTCTGGGTGCCCAGTTTGGTGGTAAGTA
>Ga0247610_10008435_pt1 | contig 10475 bp, 8 predicted proteins | sample 174DNAGHGhighgp2_FD_193483 | JGI IMG/M metagenome (GOLD analysis project Ga0247610, IMG submission 193483) | Sheep rumen microbial communities from Palmerston North, Manawatu-Wanganui, New Zealand - 1742 DNA GHGhigh gp2 | ecosystem: Host-associated > Mammals > Digestive system > Stomach > Rumen ... | reverse complement strand
ATCGCGGCACACAAGTGCTTATATTTTATTTAATTGTCATTGGCTCAGTCTGTAGAGCAGGCTCTACTTTTTTCTGAACCGTTTCGCTTCGCTCCAACGAGGGAGCTATCGCGGCACACAAGTGCTTATATTTTATTTAATTGTCATTGGCTCAGTCTGTAGAGCAGGCTCTACTTTTTTCTGAACCGTTTCGCTTCGCTCCAACGAGGGAGCTATCGCGGCACACAAGTGCTTATATTTTATTTAATTGTCATTGGCTCAGTCTGTAGAGCAGGCTCTACTTTTTTCTGAACCGTTTCGCTTCGCTCCAACGGGGGAGCTATCGCGGCACACAAGTGCTTTTTTATATTACATTTTCAAAACGAAACTATAAAGCCCGTAAGACCATTCTACAATATCAAGATTTTTAGTCAATAATAAGTTTTTTTTAACATTATACAAATTTATTTATCGTTTTTTGAATTTTTTGCTTTTCGGTTTTGCTTATTATTCTTTCTGGCAAACTGTTTAGGTGCTTGATTGAAAGCGGTTTGCACCCGTCTGACGGAATAAACATCAGGCATAGCCTGTAGACTGTTCATTACCTGTTTTAAGGTGTCGATATTATCCACTTCTATCCCTAACTCAATAATCCCTAACTGGTTATTGCGTGATTTTACATTTGCAAAAACGATATTTGTATTACTGTCAGACACAGCAGAGATAATATCTTTCAACAGCCCCTGTTTTTCAGCTGTTTCAATTCTGATACTTGTTGTATAACGTCTGTCGGAGCTAACTCCTGACCATTTTATATCCAACAATCTGTCCGGCTCTATATCATCAAGAGTTTTGCAATCCAATCTATGGATAGAAACCCCTTTTGAACGTGTGACCACGCCAACAATAGGTTCACCCGGAATCGGAGAGCAACAACGTGCAAAGGAATACAACATCCCTTCCAGACCTTCAATATCTTTCTTTTTAGTATAGTTATGTGCATGACTAAGTTTTGGCTCGTCAGCTTTTTCAGGTTTTTTGAGTTTATTAACTATCTTGTGGACTGTTGTTTCACCGTATCCGAGCGCCGCAAAAAGGTCGTCAGCCGAGACATAATTCATTATTTTTGCGACTTTTTCAAACTCACCGTTTTTAACATGCTCGTCGAAAACCGCTTTGGTGAGCTCATGTTCAAGAGTACTTTTACCGAGTTCAATATGGTCTTCACGTTTATTCTTCTTAAACCATTGTCTTATTTTAGACGATGCCTGTTTTGTCACTACAAAATTAAGCCATCCGATTTTTGGAGCAGGCACTTTTGAGGTAAGAATTTCAACAATATCCCCGTTTTTAAGTTTGGAATCCAGTTGAGCAATCCTACCGTTAATTAATGCTCCGACAGTTTTATGACCAACATCGGAGTGAATTCTGTATGCAAAATCCAGCGGAGTTGCATTTTTTGGTAAATCTATGACATCCCCGTTTGGAGTGAACGCAAAAACCTGATCCGAGAACAAATCCAGTTTTACCGTATCGACAAAATCTTCCGCATCTTTTGTTTCATCGTTATATTCAACAAGTTTTCTCATCCACGAAAATTTCATATCAGAGGTGGAATCAGCCTTCTGTGAGCCTTTTTCTTTGTATCTCCAGTGCGCTGCGATACCGTATTCGGCAATTTCGTGCATCTGCCAAGTTCTTATCTGGACTTCGAGCGGTTTTTTATTCGGCCCGATAACAGATGTGTGCAAAGATTGGTACATATTCCCCTTCGGCATTGCGATATAATCTTTAAACCTGCCTGGGATTGGTTTGAATTTTGAGTGAATCAACCCGAGAACTTCATAACACTCTTTTTCGGTATCAACAATTACACGGACAGCCGTAATGTCATAAAGGTCGTGAAACGCGACATTTTGCCGTTTCATTTTATTGTAAATACTGTAGTAATGCTTTGCTCTGCCTGTGATTTCAGCATTTATACCGCTCTTTTTAACATCTTTTTTTAGCTGTGAAATCAGCAATTTTACGGTTTGTTCCCTTTCCGTTTTCTTTTGTGAAACCAATTTCGCAATCTCATAATACTTGTCGGGATAGAGGTATTTTAGGGATAAATCCTCTAATTCAGCCTTAATTTTACCGACCCCGAGTCTGTTCGCAAGCGGAGCAAAGATATCAAGGGTTTCTTGCGCAATTCTCTGCTGTTTTGCCGGCGCCATAAAATTAAGAGTTCTCATATTATGGAGTCTGTCAGCAAGTTTTAAGAAAATGACCCTGACATCGTTCGCCATAGCAATGAACAAACGGCGGAAATTCTCTGCCTGACGTTCTTCTTTTGACTTGAACTTCAATTTCCCGAGTTTCGTAACCCCTTGAACAAGATTGAGGACATCATCTCCGAATTTTTCGCTTATTTCTTCAGGTTTTGTATTTGTATCTTCAAGAATATCGTGTAAAAAACCCGCCATAATGGTATGTTTATCCGCTCTCAAACTGAGCAGAATCTTCACAACTTCCACGGGGTGAATGATATATGGCTCTTGCGATACTCGGAACTGACCGTCATGAAGCTTTTGCGCAAACAAAAAGGCTTGCTCGATGTCCTTAATATCCTTCTGAGAGCGGTTTTGTTCTTCCAGGGTAGCTCTAATATCGTCAAACAATTCTAATTGGTTTATTTGTTCATTCATAGTTTATATAATAGCGGTTTTTTTCACTTTTTTCAAGTGGGTAGGGTAAATATACTAAAATACAATTAAATATACTTATCTTTCATAGTAAGGATAAAATTTTTTATTGATCTGTCATAGGTTCTTTCGCCTGCGGCAGTAAAAAAGCACCCCGGAATTTCTCCGTTTTCTCTGTGTTCTCTCACACAATCACAACATACCCCTCTGTTCCCGCAAGAAGTGTAAGTACACGAGCAGCCTATTTTATTCTCTTCTCTTTTACATTCCATTATTTTTGTCCTTTCTGTTCTTTTGCAAAAATACATCCGCAATAGTTTTGTCTGTATAAATTCAACTCCTTTGAGATTTGATTAGTTTTTAAAAATCCGTCTTTCTTTTTAAAATCGATATCTAAAAACTTCAAATCATATTTTTCGGCAATTTGGTTCCCGACAAGAGTTAAATTCTTAAAATTCTTATGAGGGCTTATTATCATTGATGTTGTGAAATTATTAATTCCTAATTCTTTAGCCTTCTTTGCCGTATCGTTCAGCCTTAACTCAAAACATTTAATACATCTTGCTCCGCCTTCAGGCTCGTTTTCATATCCTTTGACATAATCAAGATATCTCTGCGGAGTATACGGTTCAATTATAAGCTCTGTCCCAAAATGTTTGCATAAGGTCTTTTCCGCATTTAACCGCCTGTTATACTCATTTTCCGTATCAAAATTGTTATTTGAAAAATATACAACAACCTTATACCCCATCTCTTTTAACAGTGTTATCGGGTAGCCTGAACATATTGCACAGCACGCATGTAATAGAACCTTATTTTCCAAGAATTATCCTTTCCAACTCATAATATGCTTTCGCCCCATGGTATATTTTACCATTAACAATAATTGATGGCGTTCCGTCTATTCCTTTACCTATCGCATAACTAATATCATCTAATATTTTTTTCTTTGTCATATCAGAACTAATATCTTTTTCAAATTTAATTGGGTCAAGCCCCATTTTTTTTGCGGTCTCAATCGCCTCTTTGTCGTTTTCCGGCGGATTTTCAAACAAAACATTCACCATATCCCAATATTTGCCTTGGTTTTCGGCAGCTATTGAATATTTTGCCAACCTGCCCGAGGATTTATGCATCTGCTTTTCAAGATACGGATTTACATTTTTATCCAAGGGTAAATTGTGATGAACGATAAGTATTTCTTTGTGGTGTCTTATCAGTTTATGAAGCATAATATTATACGAATAACAAACAGGACATTGAAAATCGGAAAACAGTTCAACCTTTATTTTTCCGTTAGGGTTTCCCAAAATATTTCCGCTGATTTTATAAGGGTTGTGCTTCATAAACATATAATGTTTTATAGATTGTTTTCTTGATGCAAACGGCATCTCAATATATGCCCAGCTAATAAAAGTTCCGATTATTAACATTGCTGTTATAAAAGGTTTTGTGTATTCTTTCACTCCGACAATAAAATCATTTACACTGTCTTTTAAACTTTTTATCAACCCGCCGTTTTCAAAATCTGTCGCAACAATACCAATCGCAAGGTTTATAAAATATGTCACAAAACACAAAATACAAATTTTATTTATTTGAAAAATACTCACTAATGCAAGCGTGACAGATATTGCAAACGAAAAAAATCCTAATGTTGAAATATATGATAGAGGATTTTTAAAAACATTCAAAAAACTCAACCCTTTGATTTGTTTAAGTTTATCAACATACAGGAGCATTAATATAAACAGGTACAGAAACAATCCCCAATAGGTCAGCGGAATTCCCGCAAAGACCGCTTTTGAGGTTTGAGCAACAGCATCACAATCAACAAAACTGTTTATACTGCAAAAACTTGAAGCCGCATACGGATTGTAATTTGATTGATAATATACAACCCCTAACTCCACGCAACACAATATTCCCAATATTGTTAAACCGTTCAACAGTTGTCTTTTATTCATCTTTTCTTCCACTTTTAACCTCTATTACACTATATTATTAATGTTCATAATATTCAATTAGCCTTTTACTGATCAGACAACTTTTTATAAGATTTAAAAATATTAAAAATTGTTATTTGTTCAGTAATGAACAAGGTTGCCCCATTTCTTTGAGCGCAGGAGCAAATGGAACAAACACTTCTCTATTTGAACACAAAGGGAAGGGAATTTGAGTCCGCCCTGACGAAGGGAGGACAGCAGGCGTGAACGAGTTCACGAGTTCTAAGGATACAGGCGGATGGCTGCATATTTTTGACAATTATATAATCTAAATTTCTCAGTCACTAGAAGTCCTTATATCTTTCTCATCGCCACCCATCCCTAACCCTTCCCTACGCAAAGGGAAGGGACAAAGCACTTCTAATCAGATTTTATGTTGAAAATATTTCTTAAATATTGTTACAAAAACCTATTATTAATATAATCACTATTGAATATTTAACTTTATATTTTAAAATAAAGGAAAGGGAAATGAAGTGAATATCTTCAGCTGTGCCGCAGCCGTAATAGCCGGAACACCTTACGTTTAACAATGTTTCGCAGCAAAGCATTGTCACTATGAAATAGCTGATTAAGGAATTTATTTGTGAGCACTAATATCACATCAGTGGGCTCTGTTCGTGCAGGTTTGTGTCCTCACGGGCTTCCTCCGGGAGCGTGTCCGATATGCTCGGGTATGTCAGGAGGCGGGCAAAAAGTTAAAACAGCCGATTTTACCGCAAAGCCGGGTGAAATGAGTTGGAATGAGTGTGCCGCAATAGGTGCGTTTCTTAAATCTTTACAAAATGCCAGAATGGCAAAAGAAGCCGATTATCAGCAAAGATTAATAAATATCGTAAATTTTGAAAAAAATCTTACAAAATCAGCGGAGAGATTAAATCAATTTATTCAAACAATGAGCCAAAACGCTTTCACAAAACCGCTTGCGTTTATTGCTCAAAAATTGGTTCTACCGGTTATAAATACTCTTAAAAATATGCCGGTAACAGTATTAAATACCCTTGCCCAATTCTCGGGAAAACTTGCGGATATTTCCGATAAATTAGCGGCTGTTTACGGAGAATTAAAAGCGGCAATAAATAAAAAGGTTTCGGATTTAGCAAAAAAAATCAAGAAAAAACTGTTCTCAATTTTTTCACTCTTTGAAGCCGAAAATGAATCGGATGAAAATGAGATAATGGTTGCTTTTGAGAAAAAATTAGATAAGTTAAAAACAATATTGGAGAAAATTTCAAATAAAGAATTAGAGGAAGAAGCAGAAAATGAAAATTAATCAAGATTTAGAGAGTCAAAGGATAAAGCGAAATCAAACTCAGACCCAGATGAAAATATCTCAATCGGTAAGGGAAGGAGTTTTATTGAATTCAAATATCCCTTTGAAGGAGTCATACAACTCTTTAATGATAGCAGACAGGGTAGAAATGCCGGATAAGTTGTATGAAAAAGATACAAAAAAGGAAAAGAGTATATTACCTGTTGCCGGTATAACCGTCGGGTTTATGGGGGTTTTAGCGGGGGTTACTGCTCTTTTTGCAAAATCCGCAAAGGATGCGGTTGATGTTGAATTACCCAAAAAACTTCCGTCTATGACAAGAAATGTTTGCGTTAATAAAGAAATTGATCAGGCAATTTACCGTCTTGTTGCAAATCCTACAAAGAAAACCGCTATGGCTGCCGCAGGACTTGCGGTATTCAGTTCAATGGCATTTATGGGTAAAACCTTTTGTGAGGGGTTTAAAGATGTGTGGGTCAAGAAAAAAGAAGCTGATATACATAAAAATTTGCAGGAAAACCTTATCTCTGTTGAGACGCAATCGTTCTCGGGAAAGATGCAAATAATAAGAAGTATGCTCTCTGAAAAGGCCAAAGAATTTAACGGAGCTTTGGCTGATAACGAAAGCGTTAAGCAGGAAAACTTTAGCAGTCTTGTCAGTTTTAAAGGAAAACGAGAAAAAGATACTAAAAAGGGCGGATTTTTGCATAATTTAGGTTATATGGCACTTGGTGCTGTATCGACTGCTGCGATTGTCGGGTTGGGGTACCTGTCTATGAAAAATCTCCGCTCAGGCAATGATGCGATGAAAAGAGGGGTAAATAAAGTAAAAGAGGTCATAACAGAAATTGCAGAGAATACAAATAATCGTACGGTTGAAGATATGGGCAGGGAAAATTATGATTTGGCAAACAAAATTGACAGAGAAAAAATCGGAAATTTATTTGTGGACATATCCGCAGATACAGATTTTGTAACCCAAACTGCCGAAAGAATGAAATGGGAAAACGCACAAGAAAAAGAAGAGTTTATTAAAGAAAATTTATTCAATATAAACAAGTCAACCGAAAAGGCTAACAGTGCTCTCGGCGGGTCAGGACAAGACAGAAACACGTTCTATTCCCACGTATCCGATTACAAAGCCTTCTTCTATAATTGGCTTATAGATTCGGATAACAAGCAGTTTAAGAATTTGTTCTTCGGAGTTACTGGAGCCACGTCTGCCGCATATTTAGGGCAATTAACCGCAGGTGCAGTAAAAGATGTTCAGGTAAAAAAATATAATGCTGATACCGAATTAAATCTGCAAAAACGGTTAGTTTCAACCGAATTGAAGAATTTTAAATCCAAGAAGGATTCGTCAATTCAGCCATTGTGTGATGAGTTTTACAGACAAAAAAATAACGGAAAATCAAAAGAAGAATTAAAAGTCGTTGCCGATAATATCTTAAATGAGATAAAGAACGGTGCGCCTTATGTTTACAGTTAAGGATTAAGTATGATTAACGGAATAAACGTACAAATGCCTACGGCAGACAGAAATTATTGTAAATTTGACGGAATAAAAGTGCTTTATTATTTGAGTAAAAAAGAAGAAGCACTTCCCGAGTTGTATGATACTCTGCAAAAATCAAATGATGAGGGTGAAATTTGTGAAACAATTTATATTGCAGACAGACTCATTGAAAACGGAGTTAAGGGGGTGGATAAATTGTATCCTGCTCTTTCGAGGTTTAATGATACTAAATCACCGAACATTCAGACTTTTCTTGCAGGAGTATACAGAAAAACAAAAGTTCCGGATGCCTTTGGCCCTTTGGTAAAGATGTTAATTCAAAATTCAATAAATCCGCCAAAGGAGCCTCAATCATTTGATCCGAATGAGGAAATCGGAGGAGCAATTTTAGAATATCTTGCTTAAAAAAAGAGCAAAATAAAACATCACACAATTACGACATACTACGTTATGCCATGCATATGTGATGTATGAACACTAAAAACCATAATAAATTAATATGTAATGACTCTTGAGTTATTTGTGCCCACTTTTTCAAAGAAGAGCAACAAACATGCCAGTATATACTTTAAAAGACCCATGTAACTCCTTTCACGTATCGTTAATCTATGCAGAATACTTTTTGTGAAATTACCGAGTTATTCTATCCTCATTTTACAATTTTTTTTGAAAATTTCAAGTGTTTTCCATGAAAATTATTACATAACTTAATAGTGTCAAATCTACACTATAACTGAATTACAGGGAGTTTTAAGTGAAAGGTTTATTGCTTAATTTTGAACACTTCCGTTAACATATTCATCTTCAAGTTCAATAAGTTTTTCTGCGGTTGGTAATTTAAATCCGAAGGTTGAACCTTCACCTAATTTTGAATGAACAAAGACTTCACCCTTGTGGTGATTTTCAACGGAAATTTTGACAAGATGCAGTCCTAAGCCTGTACCTTTCACTGTATGAGCGCTGTTTTCAACACGGAAAAATCTTTCAAACACACGTTTTTGGTTTTCTTCCGATATTCCCGGTCCTTCGTCCGTTACCGCCAAAATTATGTAATCATTCATTTTTTCTGCGCGTACTTTAATGACAGAATTATCCGGTGAATACTTTATTGCGTTGGTTAATAAATTCATAAGTGCTCTCATTATACTGTCATAATTTATAGGAATTTGAGGAAGATTAGGTTCAATCATTACAACCAATTCCAAATGTTTTTCACGAGCCAAAATATTTGCACGATTGACACATTCTTGAACAAGCTCGGATATATCTCTCATTTCTTTTTCTAATTTAGTATTTCCGGCTTCATAACGTGAGAAGTCAAGGATATCATTGACCATATCGTGAAGTCTGATTATTTCCTTATTCATAATACCGAGGAATTCTTTTTGAGTATTTATATCAAATTCTTCTCCCATAGAAGCGAGTGTGTCTGCATAAGTTCTTAAAACCGTAACAGGAGTTCTTAATTCATGTGACACGTTAGAAACAAATTGAGAACGCAACCTGTCCATTTCAACCTCTTTTGTGACATCAATCAATACAATAATATATCCGACATAGTCCCCGCTGTTTAAAAACATAGGAGATATAACTGTTTTTAGTATTTTTTCGGATACCTCTATGTTAAACTCCAACGGCTTATCCGCCATTTGAGAAATAGGAGTATTTTTGAATTCTTCTATTTTTTCTTTAAAAGCATCAATTCCGTTGTTGTCACAATATTGCTGCAAATTTGTGTTTAGAATTTCACTGTCTGATACATCAAGTAAACTTTTTGCGTGCTCATTTACAAGTAACACCATATCTCTGCTGTCACAAACAATGACCCCGTTAGCAATACTCATAAGGATTGCTTCAAACTTATTCCTCTCAAGCATTAATGTTTCAACAGAACTTTCATTATATACATGGAGTCTTTCTGACATATCATTAAATGCTTTATATAGCTCTCTGACTTCTCGGCTTGCATTTTTTATCTCAATCTTATAGCCAAATTCACCTGAGGATAACCTTTTAACCCCGTCATATAAGGACTTCAACTCACGTGTTGCAATCAGTAAATTCATGATTATTATAAGTCCTATTGTTAGCCAGCAGATAATAAACGCTACAAGAAGTGATAGTCTTGTCATAGCTGTAACTTCATCAATAATTTTGCCGGTCAGTCCAACCGTTACCGAACCGATGATATGCTGACCGTCGGTATTATAACTTATTATCGGAGATGTTACTGTAATTCTCGGATGGCGTTTTTTGTTTTGAGATAAGTCTTTACTTGAAAAAATAATATTTGCATTATTATCTTTGTATTCAATATATGCCATATCATCGTTTGAATCTAAAATAGATACGGCATGCGTTCTCAATGCATTTTTTAAATTTGCTTCCGATAGCCCTCTTGTCAACTCAACTGTTTCAACTGCAAGAGATTTAGTTATTATTTGACCAAAATATTTATAACATTTATTAAGGTTATCATTTATGCTGAACATCGCAAGAGCGGATATCATAACGATTAGCACGGTACTGAAAAATATACCGAGCAAAACTAACCTTCTCTGAGCAGACATTCTACTAAATACATTCATACTTGTATTTTATCACTTAATAAGATATAAGCAAAGGGGAGGGTAAATGATGATATTAATGAAGGCACTAGGATACTAGGGCACTCGATATTTACCCTCTCAGAGGGAGAGGGTAAATTTTCATTGTGAAGGCTTTGCATGAACAATAGAAAAATGGGTGAGGGGCAGATAAAAAGATATTCCTAATATCTTAATATCTTTTTATCTACTAAACAAAAAAGCTCTCATTTTGAGAGCCTTTTGCTATATTTTGTCGGGTTTCACCCAACCTACTACTTTTGCAAAAAGTTAGTGATGCGGGTGAGGATGTAAGTTGCCCCTAACCCGCATTCTGATGAAATCAAAGATTTCAAGAAATTCCCATTGGAAGGGAAAATCTCAAATCCTTCTTAGTGCCTTAGTGCCCTAGTATCCTAGTATCTTTTC
>Ga0247610_10008433_pt1 | contig 10476 bp, 4 predicted proteins | sample 174DNAGHGhighgp2_FD_193483 | JGI IMG/M metagenome (GOLD analysis project Ga0247610, IMG submission 193483) | Sheep rumen microbial communities from Palmerston North, Manawatu-Wanganui, New Zealand - 1742 DNA GHGhigh gp2 | ecosystem: Host-associated > Mammals > Digestive system > Stomach > Rumen ... | reverse complement strand
CGATGACCGGCATACTGCGTGTAGCGGATGGTCATGTTGATGGTTTGAGGTTTGATGTTTGAGGTTTGATGTGTAGGGAGCGTCCAGCCTTGGTCGATGATTTCCACAATGGTGCGCAACGGACCATAGGAGATGACGCGCTGCGTACGGTTCTTCACGGGATCAATCATTGTAGGCTCCTTGCCGTCCCATCCGCGAAAAGCACCCAGTCCGAAGGTGTTGCCTACCCATAGCACATCATCGCCATAACCGGCTTTCTTCTGATCGGCCGATGTATAGAACTGTGTGGCCTCTAGCTCCAGGCGTTTCTGGAACTTGCCGTAGAGGTCGAGTGTCTGACGCTTGTCGAAATAGATGCGGATTCCGTTGAGCTCGCTCTCGAAGTCCACACCGTGATGATGCAGCAGGTTGTAGGAATTGGCACAGTCGCCACGCACAGTGAGACTCGACACGAAGTTGTTGTGCTTGTTTTTCTCCTTCACCTTGTCATTACGCATCAGCATCTCGGCATACACACGGGCAGGGTATGTGCGTGGCTCACCCTCGCTGAAAAGAGTAACGGTATAGGTTTTCTGCTCCTTTCCTTTGAGGTCAGAGAGGAAACAGAGTTCGTCATACTGTTCATCTAGATTGATATCATCCAATTGGCAGGGAATCTCCTGACCGCCACAAGTCACCAAGGCAGAGTGCACCTCGCCATAAGCCTGAAGTGAGAGAACTACGGGCTGGTCGGTCCTGTCTGTGGACATGGGGTTTTTTACACTGATGCTCAACGTCTTTTGGGCGCTTATGGCCATAGGCATACAGAGCGTAAATGCTAGAAAAAGATACTTCATGATGTTTTAGTTTTTGTACAAAAGTAACAGAAAAGCGTGAATTGTATGGCATAATTAAAAAAAATTAGGTTAAAATTTGGATTATTCAAGATATTTTAGTATTTTTGCATTCGAATTTAACAAAATCTAAAATCTCCATACGTTGAAGAAGCTCTTTTTTCTGCTCCTGTTGACCATGATGGCATGCATTGGTTGCCAATGGAAATTCCAATCTTCTGACGAAACAGAGAAGACTGGCGATATTGTCGTGGAGCGCTTTGACCGTATGGAATACCTCTATCTTACATCTGGTGATTTCGCTGCTCTGCAGCAGATGAAGACGCTTTATCCTATGGAGACAGGGACACTGATTGAGGATGTGCTTAAACTTGGTAGGGTAGATGACTCCGATATCAACACGCGTTTCCTGATTTTTTTTCAGGACAGTACGCTGCAGGCTCTGATGCAGGGTGTCAATGAGCAGTATGCTGATATTGATGACCTGAATAAAGATCTGACGAAGAGTTTTACTTGGCTTACGAAGCATATTCCAGGATTGGAGATTCCGCGTATCTATACCCAGATAGGGTCGCTGGACCAGAGTGTCATCGTGGGCGACTCGATGGTAGGTATCTCACTCGATAAATATCTTGGTGCCAATTATCCTATCTATCAGAAATACGGCTATACAGAGGAACAGCGTGCTATGATGACGAGAAAATTTATTGTGCCCGATTGTCTTGGGTTCTATCTTCTGCGTCATTATCCGATGCCTGATGGGGCTGTCGACTCTGCCGAACTGCGTCATGAGCACATGGCGAAGATTCAGTATGTGGTGAATCAGGCTATGCAGCAGCGTATCTTCAACAACGAGCGTATCCGAGAGGTTGAGAAATACATGCTACAGCATCAAGAGGTGGGCTATGATGAGTTGCTGAGTGCTAAAAATCATCAATAGTCACTATTATTTAGTTATAATTCTTACGTTTCTCGCAGATTTTTCGTATTTTTGCTTCAAATTTTGCAAAGATATGAAAAAGCTGATTATAGGTACAATGATGTTAGCAGCTGTCGGGCAGTTGACTGCTGCTGGTAAATTAGATTTAAAGGAAATTACAAAAGGAGAATTCCGTGAGGCAACGATAGCTGCTGTCAACCCCATGGCCGACGGTGAGACGTATGCCCAGATATCTGCTGATGGCAAGCAGATTGTGCGGTATTCCTTCAAGACGGGCAAGCAGGTGGCTGTGCTCTTTGATGTGGAGAAAGCACGTGGTGCCAAACTCAAGAAGATTGACGGTTACGTGATGAGTCCTACGGGTCAGCGACTGCTGATCCAGACAGAGACGAAAAGCATCTATCGCCGTTCGTTTACGGCTGTTTATTATATCTATCATGTAGCCAATAATAAACTGGAACCGCTGAGCGATGGCGGTCCGCAGCAGACGCCAGTGTGGAGTCCTGATGGTGAACAGGTAGCTTTTGTACGTGACAACAATATCCATCTGGTTAAACTGCTCTACAATAATTCCGAGAGTCAGGTTACCAAGGATGGTAAGTTTAATGAGGTGATTAATGGTATTCCCGATTGGGTCAATGAGGAGGAGTTTTCGTTTAACTCGTCAATGGTCTTTACTGCCGACTCGAAGCAAATAGTCTGGATTCGCTATGATGAGAGTCAGGTGAAGGAGTATTCCATGCCGATGTTTCACCTGGATGCAGGGAATAAAGGCGCCTATGCTTATACCTACAAGTATCCGAAAGCAGGTGATGATAACTCGAAAGTCAGTTTGATGAGCTATGATATCAAGAGTCATCAGACCCGCCAGATGCAACTGCCCGTGGATGCCGACGGTTATATTCCTCGTGTCGTCCCCACAAGCGACCCTGCCAAAGTGCTGGCTTTTACACTGAACCGTCATCAGGACTGTTTGCGTGTGTATGCTGTGAATCCGTTGAGCACCACGTGCAAGCTGATTATCGAGGATAAGGTTGATAAATATATCAATGAGAATGTGTTTGCCAATCTTGTGGTAACAGATAAACATCTGGTACTGACCAGCGAGCGCGACGGCTATAATCATATGTATTTATATAATCTGAATGGTCAGCTGATACGCAGCGTTGGCGATATAGAGAAAACTGGTACTCGCCTCGGAGGCGTTGCTCATACCATCGTCACAGATGTCTATGGTTATAATGAGCAGACTGGCGACCTTTACTTTGCAGCCCTTAATGGTAGCCCATCAGATCAGAAAGTCTATGTGTCGCATAAGGATGGAAAGGTGGCATGTCTGACAGAAAAGCAGGGCTGGAGCAAAGCCATCTTCTCGGAAGATTTCAAGAATTTCCTCTGCGAATGGAGCGATATGAATCATCCCACTGTCTATACGTTATGTAATAATCAGGGAAAGACGCAGGCCACCCTTGTTGACAATAAGGAACTTTTGAATAAATACACCAGTTATGATATGGGTACGAAGGAACTCTTTGTCTTTACCACACCCGAGACCAAACTCATGGGCTATATGGTAAAGCCAGCTAATTTCGACCCCAATAAAAAGTATCCGGTCGTGATGTACCAGTATGGTGGTCCTGGTTCACAGCAGGTAAAGAATGCCTGGGGCATTGGCATGAGTGGACAGGGAGCTATCTTGGAGCAGTACCTCTGTCAGCAGGGCTATATCTGTGTATGTGTAGATAATCGAGGTACTGGCGGCCGTGGTGCTGAGTTTGAGAAATGCACCTATCTGCGACTGGGTGAACTGGAAGCACGCGATCAGGTGGAAACAGCTTTGTGGCTGGGAAAACAGTCGTATGTGGATAAAGACCGAATTGCCATTTGGGGATGGTCGTATGGCGGCTGGAACACGCTGATGTCTATGTCGGAGGGCCGTCCCGTCTTCCGTTGTGGTGTGGCTATTGCACCACCTACCTGTTGGCGCTTCTACGACACCATCTATACTGAGCGCTTTATGCGCACGCCGAAGGAGAATGCGTCGGGTTATGACGAGGTTTGTCCTATTGCCCGTGCAGAAAAGTTGCATGGCGCCTTGTTGCTAGTTCACGGACTGGCTGACGACAACGTGCATTATCAGAACTCGGCAGTCTATATGGACGCCCTTGTTCAGGCTGATAAAGATTTTCGTCAGTTGGTCTATACCAACCGTAATCACAGTATCAATGGCGGCAACACGCGTAATCACTTGTTCCGCCAATGCATCAATTTCATGAATGAGAACTTGAAATAAGATATAGGATATGAAAAGAGTAACCTTACTGTTGATTGGCTTAGCCGTATGCTTTACGACTGATGCAAGGGTCAGGCGTAAGCCAGTCAAGCCATTGCCTACAATCGAGATTATTACGAAAGTGAACGACTACTGGCAGTCGCACCACACCCCGAAGGTACGTTCCTTCTGGGATGAAGCTGCTTACCATACGGGAAATATGGAGGCATACAAACTGCTGGGCAATGCACGTTGGCTGGCCTATAGTGATGCCTGGGCTCGTTATAATTTCTGGCAGGGTGCCCGGGAGAAGGACCCAAGGAAATGGAAGTATGCTAATTATGGTGAGGGACAGGATTATGTGCTCTTCGGCGATTGGCAGATATGTTTCCAAACATACCTGGATATCTACGAGATGCAGCCAGATGACTATAAGATAGCACGTGCGCTGGAAGTAATCGACTATGAGGTACGTCTGCCACAGACGGATTTCTGGTGGTGGGCAGATGCACTATATATGGCTATGCCTGTGTTTACTAAATTATATAAGGCGACAGGCGATGTGAAGTATCTGGATAAGCTCTATGATAACTTCAAATGGGCTGATGAACTGATGTACGATAAGGAGGAACAACTCTATTATCGTGATGCAAAGTATATCTTTCCCAAGGTAAAGACATCCACTGGCGGCAAGAGTTTCTGGGCGCGTGGCGACGGATGGGTGCTGGCCGGACTGGCAAAGGTGCTCAGCGATATGCCTGCCGACTATAAGAACCGTGCGTTCTTCCTGCAGCGTTTCCGTGAACTGGCTCAGGGCGTGGCACGTGTGCAGCGTCCAGAAGGCTACTGGAGCCGTTCGATGCTCTGTGAGGAGGATGCACCAGGACCTGAGACCTCGGGCACGGCATTCTTTACGTATGGCTTGCTATGGGGTGTGAACAATGGATTGCTGGATGAGAATACGTATGAACCAGTTATCGTGAAGGCTTGGAATTACCTGGCACTTACGGCTTTACAGTCGGATGGAAGCGTAGGCTATGTGCAGCCTATCGGTGAGAAACCCGATCCTACGAAGACGGTCAACGCACGTTCGCAGGCCAATTTCGGTGTGGGGGCTTTCCTCTTGGCTGCTTGCGAACATCTGCGCTATGAGGATGCCAAGCGTAGTCGTCCTTCGCTGACGGTGACCATTGAGAATCCCTCTGCAGAGTATCGTGAGCAGGTGATTGAGTTGGATGCCGACTCTATCTATAAGAAGATACATATCCACGGTGGTCGTCAGTTCATTGTATGCGATGTTGCCGGACTGGAAGTGCCTTATCAGTTGACATCTGATGGTAAGGTGCTTATCGAGGCGGGTGTACGTCCTAAGGGCAAGCAGACCTTTACTATTCGTCGTGGCACACCAAAAGTTTATAAGACAGTATGCTTCGGACGTATCTTCCCTGAGCGTAAGGATGATTTTGCATGGGAGAACGATCGTGGTGCATATCGTGTCTATGGACCTGCCCTCCAGAAGACAGGAGAAAAGAGCTTTGGAACAGATGTATGGACAAAGAATACGCCCGAGTTAGTGCTCGATCAGCGCTATTGGATAGAGGATGTGGTGATGATGCCCGAGGTAGAGCGCCTGCGTCAAGAGAATCGTCAGCGTGGTGACTCTCTCTATCGTCTGAACTCCTATCATCATGACCACGGACGTGGCTCGGATGTGTATCAGGTCGGCGCTACGTTGGGTTGTGGCGCACCGGCTCTGATGGTAGATGATGAGTTGGTTTATCCTTACTGCTTCAACAGCTATCAGATGTTGGATATGGGTCCTTTGCGCATGCGCGTACAATTAAATTATAAGCCCACCGTGGTAAATGGCGATACAGTGACAGAGCATCGTGTCATCACCCTTGACAAGGGGGCAAACTTCAATAAGATGACTGTATGGTACGATGGCATTACGATGCCAGTGGAGCTTGCTACAGGTGTGGTAATCCATTCAGAAGCCAAACAAGGCATTGTGCTGGGTAAGGACTACGTGCAGTATGCCGACCCAACGGATAATGTGCCTGTCAACAACTGCCAGCTCTTCGTGGCTACGCTATTCCCGAATGGGGTGGGCGAGACGAAGTTCCTGCCAATGAAGAATAAGCGTGGAGGCAACGAGGGGCATGCCATTGGTATCGTGGATAATTATTCCGGTGAGCCATACACCTACTACTTTGGTTCTGCATGGTCGAAATTTGATGTTCGCACGCAAGCAGAGTGGCAGCAGCGCATTGACTGGACCATGCGTGGTATCAAGGAGCCACTCGTGGTGAAGGTGAAATAGAATTGAGCTAAGTGCTGAACGGGCTGCGTTCGCATCGAGTCTTTTTTCAATAGCTTTATTGCACAGTATCATTCAAATGTGCAGTAAAGCTATTTTTTTGGTCATAATATTTGCATAACAATTCTTTTTTTCCTATATTTGCAAATGAGAATCTAATAGTTGACCTAACCTGACCTGTAATCTAAATATACCGCTTATGAAAACAATGAGACTACTATACCCAATACAAATGATGTTAATGGCATTATTCACGGCCTGCGCTTATGATGATGGTTATGAAACAATGACAATAACAAACGATGAGGCACGTGAACTAGTGGACCGTTACTATTATCAATGTGATACGTTGGATGCTGTTGATTTACCCTGTGGACTGTTGTCTATTGGTGACTATGCTTTCTTTGGATCCAGCGTTGCGTCTGTAACAATTCCTTCCGAAGTGAAATATATTGGTGTCAGCGCCTTCAATTTTTGTCCTAACCTCACATCATTGAAGGTCGATGAACGCAATCTTGTATTTGATTCTCGCAATGACTGTAATGCGATTATCCGCACCAGTGATGACCGTTTAGTCTATGGCTGCAGGACAACGGCTATTCCACCGAGTGTCCGTGCTATTGACGACTACGCATTCTGTGGTTGTGAGGGGCTTGGGCAACTGGTGCTCCCTGCAAATATAGAAAGTGTTGGCGATGGTGCCTTCTATGAGTGCAGTGGACTGACGTCAGTAGAGCTTTCGTCAGGCATGCAGTCTGTCAGCAGTCTTGCATTCTCTGAGTGTCATGATCTGCAGTCTGTTATCATTCCCCAGAGTATAAAGACAATTGGTGATGGTGCTTTCCTGCATTGTGAGAACCTGTCAGAGGTATATGTTAATAGTGATGTGCCGCAATTATGCGGTTATGTAGCATTCTTTAATACCACTGCTACCCTCTATGTGCCGCGAGGTGCGCACGACGTTTACGCGTCAGCTCCAGGTTGGCGTGATTTTTCTAATATTATGGAAATGTAACACACAAAGAAGAAGAGCAACCTGTGAAGGTTGCTCTTTTACTAGGTTATCTGCGAATCACTTATTTTCTGAATTTACAACTGACGTTGGTGCCATTGCCATCGATAGCACGTACGATGTAAAGACCCGTCGTTAGGTGGCTCACGTCAAGACGGGCGCGTCCACCTTTCACATGGACCATTGCCTGTTCCATCAGCATGCCGTTAGCATTGAAGATGTTAACTGTAGCGATGCCGTCTTCGTCGCTCTTCACCATTACCTGTTGGTTGCCATAGATCACACGCAGACCATTGGCCGAGGCGATGAGAGGTGTCTCGATACTGTTGGTTACAGTCTGTTCAACAGGAATCATGTAGGATGACTGTCTGTTGGCCTTTGCTATCGTAGCAACGTTCATGGCATACACATTGGATGAGCCGTCGGGATAGCGTCCGATGGTGGTGTTGGCATCGTGCGCGCCATAGATGAAAGTATCCGTCCAGCTCTTGTCAGCAGCAGTCAACACGAGTTGCCCGCCGTCACCGTCAATCTTGAAAGAGGCATGCAGTCCATTATCAGTAGTCTCGCGCTTGTCGCACCATATCAGCAAATGGCCCTTGGCGGGGATAATGGTCTGAGCCTTTGTGCTGCCTTTGGTAATCTGATATTTTGTGGGTTTTGAAGCGTTATCAGAGAGGTACATACCTTCCACGTCGATAGGCTGTTCGGTTGTGTTGTAGAGTTCCACCCAGTCGCCTTTCTTGTAGTATTCATCCACAAAACTGTCATTAGAACCGCTCACCTCGTTAATACGTACGGGGGTGATACCATCCTGTTTCTTCTTGGCATCCGTCTGGGCTGTGAAGTGAGCCGTCAGGTTGATATTGCTTTCAGGCAGGTCTATCTCCTCCTTATTACTATAGAGTGCGCCATCCTTTCTCCATGAGTGGAATTCATAGCCGGCTGGTGCCACCGCTTTCAGTTTGGCTGGGGCGAAGAGTTTACCGTTGAATGTGCTCATAGGCACTTCGATGCCGTTGATATAGAGTTTTGCACCTTCCACGTCGCTGTTCAGTGTCACCTGTCTGGCCGTTGTTGATGAGAGGTTGAAGGCGTAATAGTTTTTCAACGCATTGATAGCGTAGCTGAGACGATTGCGGAAATTATTCTTTATCTCGCTGGCCTTACTACTTGCCGACCCTCCATTCAGACGCATGGCAGGCTGCACGCGGTCCAGCAGCTCATCGATGATGCTGTCGCAGCGTGACGACTCAAACACGCTTCCGCCCATGATGCAATAGGCATCGATGAAGCGGCGGCGGAAATCCTCGTTCTGCAGCAGGTTCCTGAAGAGCGTTACCAGTCGGATGCGGTCGTGAATACGTCCTAATGATGCCGGGCGCAACTGGTCAAACCAATAGTCCTCCTTGTTGAAGAACACGTTAAACTGATCAGACGTATTGAAAGCGAAATCGAGGTCGAAGATGACGAAGCGGAAACGGCCGCCGTCGCGATAGCGATAAGCTTTCACGTTGTTCTGAGGATAGTCGGTGCCGCCCAGATACATCTGTGCTGCCATATAGTTGATGAACTCATCAATATCCAGCACCCTGCAGATTTCCTCGTAGGTGTCATTATTTGCTGCGTCTGGCGAGAGCACGTCAACCAGTTCGTTGTAGGCATCAGGAGTGCCGCATTTCTGCACGTAGCCAGAGTCAGGCGACATCTCAAACTGGTCTATCTCGTCCTCATCCCATCCGTAGTTGGCATAGACATAGTGCTTGTTGTTGGGCTCGCGCATATTGAGCACACCTATATAGTTACCATTGATAAACTCGTGCACGGGCTGATACCCCTGACAGTCAATGTCGATGCCAGAGCTTTCCAGTATCACTTGGATGGCAGGATCCTTGAAACGCGCATTGGTGTCGTTACCACCATTACGAATCTGTAAGGTGCGGTTGCGGATATAAGGCTTCTGTTTGAAGAAGGGGTAGGGCAGGTTCTTCTCGCCCCCCATCTCCTTATTGCCTTTCAGCTTGAAGGAATGAGGCGTGTAGGCACGACTCCATCCGCCACACATCTCAAGATTAACATCCTGATTGAGTACCATGTTGCCATTACCATCGAGGAAAGAGAAGTTCACAGGGCGCTCCCAGTCCATGTTCCAGTTGCATTTATCATCCTGTCCGTTGCCAGGACGTCCGTTAGGTCCTTTCTCGAAGACACCAATCTCTGAGCTGTAAAGGAAATCGGGATCAGTCACAACAGCCACCACGGGCAAGTAATAGTTCCTGTCGCGCAGGATATAGGAACGTGTGGTGACGCGCGAAGGCAACAGGTCGCTGCTAAACAAGCGGAAGCGGAAATTGCGGGTGTTATCGATAGTAAACTGTCCCGATGTGCTAATCTGGCCGTTCTGCAGTGTAGGCAGCGTGCCGTCTGTAGTGTAGCGCAGCGTGCAACCGCCAGGAATGGTGACGTTGATTGTCAGGCTGCCATCAAACAGCTGTGAGGGTTGGTCAACCACAGGAGCCGCCAGTTGTTGTGTCAGCAGCGTGATGCCGTTGTTCGATGCGCCAGGCGTAGAGACTCCAGTATAGCCCCATGCGCCCGTTTGGTCTGTGGCACGTGCATAACTGATACGTTCCAATGCAGCAGGATAGTCTTGCGAAACAATGACATTGTCGTTTTCGTCGGTAATGCAGATGGTACCACCATCAGTATTCAACTTGAAAGGAACCTGGTCCGGACGAAGGGTGGCTGAGTCAAACCAGATGAGGCGATAGCCATTAGCAGGGACAACACCCATCATCTGTGGCATTGTCCAGGGGCCCTCTCCGTTCATGGGGTCACTGATTTTCAGTCCATTTAGTTCCACAGGCCTGTCAGTAGGATTGAATACCTCTATCCAACCGTCAAAGTTGAACGCAGGACTGATGTATTCGTCTATATTTGCCGCCATTATCTCGTTGATAAACAGAGAACTGGCCGTGGCAGGATTTCTTGTGACGGTGATTGTCATCCTCCCTTTTGTGCCCGATCCGTCGAGGGCAGTAGCGGTGATATGAGCCGTACCAACAGCATGTGCTGTGATGAGTCCCTCCTGATTGATTG
>Ga0247610_10008431_pt1 | contig 10477 bp, 7 predicted proteins | sample 174DNAGHGhighgp2_FD_193483 | JGI IMG/M metagenome (GOLD analysis project Ga0247610, IMG submission 193483) | Sheep rumen microbial communities from Palmerston North, Manawatu-Wanganui, New Zealand - 1742 DNA GHGhigh gp2 | ecosystem: Host-associated > Mammals > Digestive system > Stomach > Rumen ... | reverse complement strand
CTGCATACGAATCGATGCAGGATCGCTCTGGTAGGCGGGCAAGAACGGGTGCGTGCCGACGCATGTCAACAGGTTCAGCTTGTGCGCCTTTTCAAGCTCCAGAAATTCCGAGAGCAGATTGCGGTGGATGCGATTTTCCCACAAGTCAATTAGAGTCTGCTGCCGCGATAGGTAAAACCTGGAAAGCGATTCCAGATCTGTCCCTGCGTTGCGGGCAACTTCCTTTTCGATAAGCTCCAGCTGCCGCACGAGATGCTCCGAGAACTTTTGAATCAGATTCTCGTCAGAAAGCATCTCGATCAGTGGCGGAGAAATGCTTAGGTTGAGCGTCCCGGGGACGCCTTTTTCCAAAAGGCGCCGCATCGCCTGCACTAGCGGCAGGTAGGTTTCGGCAATGGCCTCGAACAGCCAGTTCTCTTCGAAAAAGCGCTTATATTCCGGATGCCGCACAAACGGAAGATGTGCGTGCATCAGGAAAACTATTTTACCGGGGGCACCCATTGAAGCGGATTACTCCGTACGCTTCACGACGATCGGCACGATGGTCGTCGGGAAATCGCCATCCTTGTCGGTTGCAAACACCGGAATGATCTTCGTGCTATCGGGAAGGTCTTCTTCGAAGCTGAATGTGCCATCCGGATTCAGCGGGAACGGTTCGCCACGAACCTGCAGATGGGCATCGGGGCGGGTGCCGCCGTAAACGATCAGGCGGGTCTTCACCCACAAGAAGAAATCCTTGCCGTAGTTCACGGAGTCCTTGGACACTTCGATGTTGTTGGACTGGAGAGCCGCACTCGAAAGGGCTCCCGAGAACATCGACTCCGAAGAGCTACCGAAATTGCCACCCAGCTGCTTGAGCCAGGATTCAGCGGTCTGGCTGGAGAAACCGGAGCTCATGAAGTTGCCGAGCGTGTTTCCGCCAAGGGAAGCCTTTGCAAAGGCATCGTCTGCGGCAGGAGCGGCGGCGGACTTGTCAAAGGTCATCACCGGAGCCGATTCGACAATCGGCTTGAAGTTCTTGCCGGACACGGAACCGAGAACGGCGACGCAGGACTTGCCGGCCGTATTTTCGACATACCAGCTGCGAGCGTTGGCGGGCACTTCGATGTCACGGAACTTGCGCTTCTTGCTGCGCTGCACCGTAAGGTCGCCGGCGACATCGAACAAGCGAAGAACGATTTTCCCCTTACCCTTCTTCGCTTCATTGATTCTACTTTCAGAAACTTCCCAGAAGGCATGCATCCAGTTCGGATCCTTCTGCATAAGCACCAGGTATTCGGCGTCGAAGGACTGGGCCATCGAAGCCACTTCTTTTTCGGAAGCCTTGGCAGACTTGGCAGCGACCGTCTTGGTTGCGGCAGCCTTGGTAGTTGCAGCCTTTGCTGCAGTAGTCTTGGATGCGGTCGTCTTGGCAGCTGCAGTCTTTGCGGCCGTAGTCTTCTTGGTGGCAACCTTCTTCACTTCGGCAGAGATTTTGGACACCTTTGTCGCGGCAGCCTTCTTCACCTTGGCCACTGCCTTTACAGCCTTTTCTTCAGCGTCCTTCATCGTCTTGATCGTCGCAGTCTTGGTTGCGGCTTTCTTTGCGGCAACCTTCGCCACCTTTTCCTTGGCAGCGGTTTCGGTCGCTGCCTTAACCTTCTTGACCTTGTCGGTCACCTTTTCTGCTATCTCTTTTACTTTTTTTACAGCCATGCTAGGCCTCCTTCGTTAAAAATCCTAACGGCGTTCCATTCCCCACGTGGCAATGCCTGTCAAGCCGAGCCGCAATCCAATAAACATTTCTTCCCACTGCGTATCGGTATCGGCAAAACGTTTACCACCTTGCAAGGCGACATCGAGAGTCGTCCCCTTGCGGCCAAGCGGGAAGCCTCCACCCAAGGAGCCACCCACTTCATACACATCCTTGATATACCAACTTCTGTACCACGCACCGGCACGATAATTGATACGGTTCCAGTACGACTCGTAGAAAAGCGGACTACCATCACATTGATAACCCAGGGCCACCATGACATCCTTCTGCGTTTCGGTCACTTCAGGCATGTCCCAGCCTCCAGCGATATTTTCGACATCCTTGTCCCAAGCGCGCCACATCAAGTCAAGCATCACGTTGTGGCGCTTGGCGAGGCGGTAGTTGATTCCTGTCGCAAGCTGAGCGGGGACTTCGACTTCGCGCGTGTAGCGGTTTGCCGCAAGCGTATCGATTTCGCTAAACCTAAAATTGTAATCCAGGACATTTTCCAAGGTGTAGCCTGTCGTGAAGGAGAAGAAATAGGACACCATCTTGCCTCGATACTGCAGTGCTGCCGTGTAATAGAACGGGTGGTCCTTGATTTCCCAGGTTCCGTCGACATAGTCCGAAATCTTGTAGTTCCCCGTCGCCCAGGAATCTTCGTCTGCGACATCGTCCGTATTGGCACCCAGGGTCAGGTTTCTCGAGGTATTGCCCATGACCATGTGCGCAGAACCACCCAGCGAGAGCGAGCGGAAGAACGGAATACGAACCGCATAAGTCGGCACGAGTTCATAGACGCTGCCCTGGTATTCCAGCTTGACATCAGAGGAATTCTTCTTGTTTTCAAATTCTTCGTTGAGCGTCGACGAATAGTGCTGCCACAGCGAAAGGCCCACGGCACCAAAGGTTCCCATAGGAAACGACAGGTTGAACGACGGGAGAGCCAATTCGGAGAACGAATAATGGTGTCCCCTCTTGCGGGCCTCGTCGAGTTCCATCGAAAAGTTCAAGTTGAAAACGACCTTTGCATCAAATGCCAGACGCGCCGGGTTTACCACGGAAAGTCCTTCGGCGTCACCGGGTTTCGCGTTACCGGCAAATCCACGACCAGCAGCAGAGGCCGTCCCGCCCATCACCTGTTCCTGGCCGAGGGCATCAAGGCCAATCATCGACGCACTTGCAATACCAGACAAAAATCCTAAAGCGAGCAGCAACTTTTTCATTCTTCATCCCCCCGCTTGGAAGCAAGCCAAAGTTTCAAGGACATCGGATTTTCCATAGATGTCGAGAAATCGTAACGGGCATAATCGAAATAGGAGAAGTAGAGACGAACCGTATCGCCTTCAACCGTCCTATAGTCACTATAGGTCGTGTCCTTTTCCTGCAAGAACGGGTAGCCCAAGCGCATAATGAATTTCATTGAACGGCCATCGCCCGCCTTGTTTACAAAGTCACGCACGCCATTTGTCAGCTGAACCGTAAGAGAGTCGCCATCGTGGAACACCAGATTCTGGTGACCTTCGTCCAAGACGACCTCGTTGTTCACTCGGTAAGATTCCATTCGACGGATAACCATATCGGCACTATCCACGTAAGATCCGACGACTACCTGAATAGGCAGTCCAAGTTCATTTTGGCCCTTGGAATCGTCACGAGCCATCGTGAGTTCAGCGTGAATCACCGTCTGGCGGACATCAACCTTGTCGCCTTCGGTATAGGGGAACTCGTCACCATAAAAATCAGACAGAGCTTCCAAGATCGGTTCAGGCGGGAGCTCCACCACGATCGAATCGTAAACGCCGCCGTGCAAAACGGGACACTCCTCGCAATCCTCTTCGCTGCTGATGACATTCGCCATGCGGGCCGGGTTCGGCGAAACCGCATTCACCGAATCCGCATAAAGGGCTAGAATCGGCGGATAGTTCGTCTCGTCGCCGTAGAACCTGTAGGTGCGGCCCGCCTTGGGGGCCGAAAGGCGCAGCTGCAAATGGGCGGCCCCCTTCACCTTTTTCAAGGATTCCACCAGGGCCGACGGAAGCTCCATACGAAGAGCCGTATCGCCCTTGGGCACCCTCATCTTGAGCGTCACGTCCTCGGAACCATCCGCTTCCCAGTCCAAGAGACTCTTGTACCAAGTGCTGTCGGTAATGTCGGCGATGCTATCCAGGAAATCTTCGTCCTTTCCCAGTTCCAGTTTCCAGCTCACGTTCACATCGATTTCTTCGCCTTTGGGCACGGAATCCTTCGGGAACTGTTTCGCCTTATAAAAGGGGCGCAGCCAGAACATGGCAAGGAACGCGCCCGAAGTATCAGACTTGTTCAGGCTCTTCATAAAACTCGAATCCGGCAAGAAGCCGACATCGAGCACCAGGTCATGAGTCAAGTTCGAAGCATGTCCCAGAATCGCATAGACATCGGCAGATTTCGGGAACGTACTCAGGTGCGTTTCGACAGACATGGGCTTCAGGTTGCCGATGCTAAGGGTCTGCACCTTGTAGCTGTTGGGCAATCCCCGATCCGAGAGCCATTTTTCGAGCCCATTGTCATCAGATTCAAAAAAACACGATGTCAAGACGGCGCACAGTAAGACCGAAACAATCGAAGCAATCCCTGCTAAAAAACCAAACAACTTTTTTTTCACGAAAGACTCCACATGTAATCTTCTAAATTCCATCGTAAAATATAGAAAAAAGAGCCTTTGGGGACTTTCAAAATTACTACATTGTAAGCACTATGCAGATTACTAACGCTTCTCAACTTACCGGTGTTTTCCCCGCGTTGTTCACCCCGCTCAAGAACGACGACCCCAAGAACCTTCGCAATTCCATCGACTACAAGAAGATGGAAAAGATGATTGACGACCTTATCGCCTCTGGCGTTTCCGGCATTCTTCCCGTAGGTACCACGGGTCAGAGTGCGACCGTCACGCACAAGCAACACCTCGACATCATCAAGTTTACGCTCGACTACGTGGGCGGCCGCGTGCCCGTGATTGCCGGTGCCGGCAGCAACTGCACCCGCGAATCGGTCGAGATGATTGAAGAAGTCCTGAAGATTGCAGAAGTTCCAGTCCTCTGCGTCACGGGTTACTACAACAACCCCTCGCAAGAAGGCATCGAAAAGCATTTCAAGACCTTGAGCTCCGAAACGGGCGCGAAGATTATCATCTATAACGTTCCGGGCCGCACCGCTAGCTACGTGCACCCCGACACGCTGATTGCCCTGTCCGAAGACAAGAACATCATCGGACTCAAGCAGGCAGTCGATTTCCGCATCGGTGAAAAATTCCACGAAGACACTAAGCGCGTCATCAACGAAACAAAGAACAACGACTTTGCCGTTCTGAGCGGCGAAGACGGATTCTTCATCGACATGCTCGAAATGGGCGGCACGGGCCTCGTGAGCGCAACCGCGAACATCCCCGAAGCGGCCAAGATTTTTGTGGACCTCTACAAGGCTTACCTGGCTGGCGAATTCCAGAAGTGCGACGACCTGCAGGACGCCGCCCGCGACTACGTGGAAGCAACCTTCTGCCGCAAGAACCCGATTCCTCTGGGAACCATGTTCAACAGCCCGCTGTTCCAGCCGATGACCAGCGTCAAGGATACCGCCCGCGGTGACGAAGCCGTGGCCCGCATCATGAAGCTTATCGACGAAAAAGCCACAAGTTTGAAGAAGTACCACATTTAGACGAAAGAACGCCGCGGCGCGGCAACAGACTTTAACAGGAGAATACAATGGCCAAGAACAACAAATCCATTAGCGACATTGTCTGCGACTACCTCAAGAAGCAGAAACTCGCTCCTATTCCCGTACAAACCTTGAACGAAGAAGCCGAAACCACCCGTTACTTCGGCGGTGAGCTCAAGGAATTTATCGCTGCGGCCAAGATTCTTGGCGCCAAGGGCGTTTTCGTCGAGACGCTTTACCTTGAAGAAGACGAGTTCTACTACGACAGTGGCATGGACGACGAAGAATACATGGCTCTCTACGGCAACGACGACTGCTGCGACGGACAGTGCAAGTGCGGCAAGTGCGAAAGCAAGAAGTCAAACAAGAAGGTCAAGGAAGATGACGACGCCGATGTAGACGGCGTCTGGTTCGAACCCGAAGACCTGGATGGTCTCGACCTCACGCTCCTCAAGCCGCAAATGGCCAAGTACCTCGACCGCGTTGGCGAAGCCTGCGGCGTGCGACTCACGGTACCGGGTGTCGACCACCTCGAAGTGGAAATCTTTGCCGACTGGTACGACGACTTCGCCGAACTCGTGGACGAAGCCTCAGAAGCTATTGAAATCAATCCGACCGAAGCCCTGAAGCAAGCTCAGGCCATTTTCGAAGCCGAAGAAGCTGAACTCGCCAAGGCCGAAGACAAGAGCGTGAAGAAAATTGCGGCTCATCCGCCGAAGTCTTCTAACAAGAAGGCTTCCAAGAAGAAGTAATTCTTCCGCGTAAGCAAAGTAATTGCATACAAGCTAAAAGGTCGCGAGAAATCGCGACCTTTTTTACAATAGCACAAATTAGTCTGCGTTTGTAAAAAGTTGGATTAGCGAAGCAATTCATCAAAAACGCTGAATAATCAAGCAAGACAAGGCGCGAGTCCCCGTAGCGTACTAAAACGTACGTGAGGGGACGAGCAACGCTGTATTGCGCAGATTAGTCTGCGTTTTTACCCGTGATAGAGGTTGCCGGACTGATAATTCGGTTCCGTCGTCAAGTTCACGCCCAACCTGCGGAACACGCCCACGTCGACCTGCGAAAGAATCACACTGGCATGCACTTCGCAATGGCGAAGTTCTGGCAGCTTTTCAAGCGCAATCTTTGCGTTGTAATCGGTCAGTGCGCAAACAGAGAGCGCAACCAAAGCCTCGTCCATGTGCAGGCGCGGATTTTTGTGGCCGAGCTGTTTCGTTTTCAGGTTCTGAATCGGTTCAATCACCATGGGCGAAAGCAGGCGAACTTCGTCGGGAATTCCAGCCAAGTGCTTGAGCGCATCCAGCAGCATGGCGGAGCATGCCCCCAAGAGCGACGACGTCTTTGCCGAAATGATGGCGCCATCATTCAATTCGATTGCAATGGCAGGGCCGCCCGTCAGTTCAGCCTTTTGGTTCGCGGCAGCAATCACAGGGCGGTCGGCAGTGCTAATCTGCGCCTGCTCCATAATCAGTTCCTGCTTGTAAATCTGGTCCTTGTCGGCGTTTCCCTTGCGCACATCACAAAGCGTGTTGTAATAGCGGCGAATGATTTCTTGCTTGGCTGCGGCACATACAGCATCGTCGTCAACGATGCAGTTGCCAGCCATGTTCACGCCCATGTCGGTCGGGCTCTTGTACGGGGATTCGCCCAAGATGCGAGTAAACAGGGCATTCAGCACCGGGAAGATTTCAACATCGCGGTTGTAGTTGATAGTCGTCTTGCCGTAAGCTTCCAGGTGGAACGGGTCGATCATGTTCACGTCGTTCAAGTCGGCGGTAGCAGCTTCGTACGCAAGGTTCACCGGGTGCTTCAGCGGAATATTCCAAATCGGGAAGGTTTCGAACTTCGCATAGCCCGCCTTGACACCGCGCTTGTTTTCGTGGTAAATCTGCGAAAGGCAAACAGCCATCTTTCCACTACCGGGGCCAGGTGCAGTCACCACCACGAGTTCGCGGCTTGTCTCGACAAATTCATTCTTGCCGTAGCCGTCGTCGCTCACCACCAGCGGTATGTTGCTCGGATAACCCGCAATCGGGTAATGGCGGTAAACCTTGAGGCCGAGGTCTTCAAGCTTTTTCTGGTAGGCAACGGCACTCGGCTGTTCCTGCCAGCGGGTCAGCACCACGCTGCTCACAAAAAGGCCGTAGCCGCGGAACGCGTCAATCAGGCGCAAGACATCTTGATCGTAGGTAATTCCAAGGTCACCGCGGACCTTATTTTTCTCGATATCGCCAGCGTTAATGGCGATGATGACTTCGGCCTTGTCCTTCAGCTTTTCGAGCATGCGGATTTTACTGTCGGGCGCAAAGCCGGGCAGCACGCGGGATGCGTGATGGTCATCGAACAGTTTTCCGCCAAATTCCAGATAAAGTTTTCCGCCGAACTTCGCAATGCGCTCGGCAATTTTTTCGGACTGCGTCCTCAGGTACGCGTCGTTGTCAAAGCCTACTTTAAACATCTTTTTTGTCCATCTAAAAATTATCTGCACAAAAATAAAAAAAAGATGTTTCCCGCGTAAGCTCTATATAGTCGTTCTAGCTCCAATCGTCCGGATAATCGTGTTGATGATTTCGTCGCGTCCACCCTTAAGGCTCATCTTGTTCCGGTACATCAGGGCATCGGCCCGTTCAAAGACCGCCGAGACGCACTTGTCGTGATCCTTGTCGAAAACGGAAATGCCACAGGCAACCACCACCTTGTTTTCTTCGGCATTGCGCTTCACCACTTCCATAAACGTCTTTTCAAGATCATCGCGACTGCTAAAGTCGCTCCCGCGCAGAATCGCCACGAACTCGTCGCCGCCCACACGGAACACGGGACTGTGCTTGAATGTATCGCACACCAGTCTCGACGCCGACCTGATGTAGTCATCGCCGGCCTTGTGTCCCTGCGTGTCATTTACAGTCTTGAGTCCGTTCACATCGCAAATAGCAATTGCAAATTCGGGGCACTTACCCGCTTCGATCTGCGCGTTGAGACTGCGTTCGAATTCGCCATAAGCGTTCTTGTTCTTGATTCCCGTCAAATCGTCACGGCGAGCCTGTTCAAAAACGAGGCTCATTTCTTCCCTAATCTTCTGTTCGCGACGAACCTGGGTGTCCACGTTGGTCACGCTAATCACCAGATGTTTCTTGTCGGAATACATCGCCGTCAGGTTTACATAGATGGGGCCATTCGGAGAGTTCAGGCGATAAGTCAACGAGAACGATCCATCCTCGTCTATTTCCTTCAACAGGGTTTCCCTATTCAAAGCAGACTGTATCAGGGGAACGTCGTCTGCATAGACAACCTGCAGAGCGTCTTTCTGCAACTGGTTGAAGAAATCTTCGCCTTCATAGGCAATGCTCAATTCGGCAAACAAGCGTTCCTTTTTATACTGGGCGAAGTGGTTCGTATCTAGATCCACCATGTACAGCGCATCGTAGCGTTCGGCGAGCGCCATCACAATCTGCCCATATGCTTCGTTCTTCAAGATCTGAGTCCTCAGTTCCTGTTCGCGGCGAATCTGCATATCCACATTGGTCACGCTGATAACAAGATGCTCCTTGTCGGTATAGGCCGCAACAAGCTTCACATACACAGGTCCCTTTGGAGAATTGAGACGGTAAGTCAGCGTAAATGCCCCGTAATCGTCCAATTCCTTCAGCAAGACATCCCTTGTAAGGGCATCCGTCACCAACAGCACATCTTCTTTATATACAGCCTGTAGGGCATCCTTTTTCAACTGGTTAAAGAAATCGTCTCCTTGCCGAGCGATGTCCAACTCACTAAACACGCGTTCAGCCCTGTACTGCACAAAGTGTTCCGTTTTTAGGTCCACCATGTACAAGGCATCGAAACGCTGAGCCAGGGCCATTGCTATTTGGCTGTAGGTCACACCCTTCGACGCGTTCTTTTCTAGTTCCAGTCGCTTACGTTCCGGCTCGTCGATATTGCTCACGCCAATAATGAGGTAGTCCTTCCCCAGGTTATGTGCAATGATCGCCTTCAGCTGATACCAAATCGGCGCCCCCTCAACCATTAGGCGGTACTTGAAAATAAATGATTTGCCATCTTGAACCGCATCCAGTAGCGTTTTTTGACTAATGCTCTTCGCAAAAGCCGCTTTATCTTCAGGATAAACAACGGCCTCCAAATTGACTTTCGTATCGGCCCAAAAGTCACTCGTCTCCGAGAGTTCCAGAGACCGGTGACCGCCACGGAACGCATGCATCGCATAGTTGCCCGTAGCAACATCTACAAAGAATACGCACTCGTAATCGAGCGACAAGGCAGAAGCCGTATCGGCAAAGTTCAGCTTACTATCCATTAAACACCTCTGGACAATATACTTTGCTAAATTATATAAAAAAAACAGTCGAAAGAATATTGTAACCTAAAAATATGTTCCTTTTTGGACAATTTGAAACCCAAAACTGTTTTATCTCCATAGAGATTTCTTTCACCAGCAGGATACACGGCAAATGCCAACCACTAGGACATACCCCATGGACAATTTCTGCCTTATTTTGACTGCAGTTAGAACTTAACATGCCACACCTTTGTCGCCCTTATCGCCTTTTTCGCCATTCAAGACCACGCCGATGCTGTCACTTGCCGTCGACACAGATTCGGACCGAGGTCGCCCCCTTGACATAAACCTGATTACCTTCGTTGTCCTTGCTACAATCAGGAAGCGCACCGAGGGAAAGTAGAACGATGGCATAATCAATTTTCAATTACTGCAAAACCCACAACTGATCAGGCAAAAACAGATGATTCAAAGGGTTCACCCAAGTGGCTAAGACACCCCTAAAAATGGTCTTTTTATTCAAAAAACGCCAATTTTTACCAAAAAGCAAATTAGTTTATACGTAAAGAACGGAATTTTTTACATTGCCGTCCTTTACAAACAAGATTATTTTGCTATATTTGGTGCAAAACAATAAAACAAACCCCATTTTCCCTGAAAAACGGGAAAATAAACATAAAGAGGTTAAAATGGCAACCGTTATCCGTCTCGCTCGTTTCGGCAAGCGTCACAACCCCATCTACCGCGCAGTG
>Ga0247610_10008430_pt1 | contig 10478 bp, 6 predicted proteins | sample 174DNAGHGhighgp2_FD_193483 | JGI IMG/M metagenome (GOLD analysis project Ga0247610, IMG submission 193483) | Sheep rumen microbial communities from Palmerston North, Manawatu-Wanganui, New Zealand - 1742 DNA GHGhigh gp2 | ecosystem: Host-associated > Mammals > Digestive system > Stomach > Rumen ... | reverse complement strand
TAGCCGTTTCCGCCAACCCGAGCAATGGCGGCACGGTGAGCGGCGGCGGCACATACAACCAAGGCGCATCATGCACGGTTCATGCCCAGGCCGCAACGAATTACCAATTTTCCAACTGGACGGAAGGCGGTACTGTGGTTTCGACTCAAGCCAATTACCAATTTATCGTGAACAGCAACAGCACTTTGGTGGCGAACTTCCAGCAGCAGACTACCGACCAAACTTTCACCGTGAACGGCGTTTCGTTTACCATGAAGCGAGTGCAAGGCGGCACCTTCTGGATGGGTGCGCAAAGCACTAACCCCAGTGGGCAGAACTACGACAGTGAGGCATACGACAACGAAAGCCCCGTGCATAGTGTGACATTGAGTACCTTCTACATGGGCGAGACCGAAGTGACGCAAGAACTGTGGCAGGCCGTGATGGGAAGCAACCCGAGCTATTTCTCAGGCACTAACCTTCCTGTGGAGAGGGTGAGCTGGAACATGATAGTGGACGAATTCCTTCCGGCCTTGAATGCGGCTACAGGCCAAAACTTCCGCCTGTCCACCGAGGCCGAGTGGGAGTATGCCGCCCGAGGGGGCAACCAAGGCCACGGATACAAGTACGCAGGCAGTAATACGGTTGGGAACGTGGCTTGGTATTCTGAAAACAGTAACAGCCAGACGCATCCCGTGGCCACGAAGTTGCCTAATGAGCTTGGACTGTACGACATGAGTGGCAATGTGTGGGAATGGTGCAGTGACTGGTATGGCAACTATAGCAGCGGTTCGCAGACCAACCCGCAGGGTCCTTCATCCGGCTCGTACCGCGTGTTGCGCGGCGGTAGCTGGGACGACAACGCGAGGTTCTGCCGAGTGTCGTACCGGTCCTTCAACGGCCCCGACTACAGGCGCTACCGCGGCGGGTTCCGTTTGTGTCTTCCCCAGTAAAACTCATTTAAGATCAACTTTAAGCAGAGGAGTCTTCGGTGGAGCCAGACAAGGCCGCAGAGGGACTAAGCGGCTTGGTCTGGCGGAACGGAAGACTCCTGATAAACGGACTTACTATGCAAGTTAAATTGTTTACAATCCCACTTTTTTGCAGCGTATAGTTTTTAGAACCTGTTCTTCCGCATTTGCAATGCGGAAGCCGTGAATATCAGCATTTGCAATGCGGAAAAACAACGATATGCGGCTGCCGTGGTACGACAGCCCTGTGGTCTGGGCAGGGTGTTGTAGGGCTGTCACACCGTGGCAGCCGCAGGATTAATGGGAAATTCTAGGGGCATTTTTGGCAATTCGTGTTTGTTGTGTTTGGTATTGGGCGGCAGGATGAATCATGGGGAACGCGATGGTGGGAGACGCGATGAATCGCGTCTCTACAAGGGGGATGGTATTAGAGGCTTTTGTTTCTTGGACTAATTTCTTTTGCTTCTTTACTCTATTTGTAAATTCGCGCCATGGAATGTCATATTGTAGATTGTAAAGATTATTTTTGGCAAATAGATTATTCTTCCTAATTTTGCACCATAAAAGCTCAATACATGCAACCCATGAGACTCTATACCGCAGGCATCGCCGACTTTGAAAATATCAGGCAAGACGGACGTATCTATGTCGATAAGACAGACTTAATCTATAGGCTGTCGCGAGAATCACGCTTTGTTTTTCTCAGCCGCCCGCGCAGGTTCGGCAAGTCGCTGCTTTGCAGCACCTTGAAGTATTATTTCCAAGGCCGCAAAGACCTCTTCGAAGGCCTCGCCATCGCCGAGTTGGAGAAGGACTGGAAACAATATCCTGTATTGCACTTCGACATGAGCGCATGCAAAAACCAACCTGACACCAATGAAATCACCAGAGCCTTGGAGAATGCACTCAAAGAATATGAGGAACTGTACGGCAGAGACGAAACAGAGACTTCGCCAGGCAAACGCTTCATGGGAATCATCAAGCGTGCCCATAAAATAACAGGACTGAAAACTGTCGTCATCCTCGACGAGTACGATGCCCCGATGCTCGATTATCTCAACAAACCCGAAGAACTGGTACAAGTGCGCCAAATCATGCAGGAGTTTTACCAGACGGTGAAAATCTGCGATGCCGACGAGCAGTTTGTCTTCATTACGGGCATTACCAAGTTCAGCCAGTTGAGCATCTTCTCCACCTTGAACAACCTGCGCAACATCTCGATGCTACCTCAGTATTCCGCTCTTTGCGGCATCACCAAAAGTGAATTGACAGATTACTTCGATGAAGACGTACAATCCTTGGCCGAGCGTTATAGATGCACAAAGGAAGAAATGTACGGAAAGCTCAAGCAACAATACGACGGCTATCATTTCTGCGATGGATCCGAAGACCTTTACAACCCGTTCAGCCTGATGAACGTGCTCACCGACAAAAAGATGAATTCTTATTGGTTTGGCAGTGGCACTCCCACTTTCCTCTTCGAGGAGATGCGGCGTTTCAACACCAACCTGCTCGACCTGCCTCAGCTACAAGTGCCCTCCACGCAGTTCGACGTACCCACCGAAGGGATGACCTCGGCCTTGCCCCTGCTTTATCAGGCAGGTTACCTCACCATCAAAGGCTACGACTTCGCCAGCGACCTCTACACGCTCGACTTCCCCAATGCAGAAGTGAAAGTAGGCTTTATGGACAACTTCATGAGTCGCATGATGGGCATCCCCAACGGCAATCCGCAAGGCTTTGCGGGCATCTTCTACGCTTCGCTTCTCAAGCACGACATTGAAGCTGCAATGCGTGCCATGCAATCCTATTTCGCAACGATCCCATACCTCGAGTTTGGTGAAAAGGAACTGGACGAGATAACGAAATATGAGGCTTATTATGAGGTGTTGACCTTTGTGGTGTTATCAGTAATCAACTGGCGCACTTACACGCAAGTGAAAACGGCTCGTGGGCGAACCGATTTGGTGGTCTTCATGAACGATGCCACCTACGTGATGGAGCTGAAGATGCACGGCACAGCTGAAGATGCCTTGGCACAAATCGACTCTAAAGAATACGCCATTCCCTATCAAGCCGAAGGCAAACCCGTGGTGAAGATAGGCATTGCTTTTTCGAAAGAAAGCAAAACCGTGTCGGATTGGAAGATTGTAAATGGATAATTAATTGTTAATATGATGAAAATGAATAATTTACGATTTATAATAAAATGTGGGCTACTGCTAATAGCCATGCATTGCAGCACCGTATCAGCCCAAATCGTGCAATACGGACGTGTTATGGAGATGAACACGGGAGGAAAGCCCTTGCCGGGAGTGTCGCTTACGATACCCTCGGCACACGACTGCCAGCCTACGGCTACCGATGCCAACGGCAATTTCCGTCTGAGCTTCGGCGAGCATAAGACCGGCGATGTCATCGTTGGTCTCAGTGCCAAGAAACACGGCTATGAGGTGGTCAACCATCACATCACCCGTGATGGTTATACTTTGACAGACAGGGACTCGCTGCGCATCGTCATGGCTCCCGTGGGCAAAATCGCTGAGGCCCGTGCCCGCTATTATGATTTGCTTGAGACGGCTTGCGTGTCGCACTACGACAGCACCCGCGCCTACCTCAACCAACAATATGCCGACCACTTCATCACCCAACCCGAACTGGACTATTGGATGGATGCGGCCGCAAAAGAACTGCAGTCGGCCTACCTTCACCTCGACGACTATGCCGACCGCCTCGCCCGCCTTAACGACGATGACCCCGACACCGAAGCGCAAGCCTTGCTCGGTCAACTGCTTTCGGGACAAACGGATGCGGTTGTGGCCTGTATCACCTCCGACAATGAGTACACCGTGCTCGACGATTACCTCGTCTTTGCCGGAACTTATCCCATGGCAGAGGAAGCCCGTTTTGTGGCTTCAGGAACCTACGACCTGCTCAACATCCCCGAGGAGATGGTGCCCGACATCACTGTGTTGGACAACTACAGCCAGCAATATGAAAACAACTTCATGGCCTACGGACCGCGCTATGCGCAATGTTGCCGCTACCTCGGCACACTCTTCATGAACACTGGCAACAACATCATGGCCGCCTTCTGTTTCCGCAAGGCCATGTTGATGTATGAACTACTTGAGGAAATGGGTGAAATGAGCCATGCCGAGCAAATTATGGAATTGCAGAACCTGCTGAAACGCTTAGAATAGTCATGCGCGAAAGAACCAAGGCATATTTCGACAGCTTGGACGACCGTGAATTGGTGCGACTTCTCCTTGAAAACGACCAGGATGCTATAGAATACGTCTTTTTCATGCGTTGCAACGGCATGTTCGCCCACATCGTCCACAGCGTCTTCCAATCCAACAGCAAGAAAGAGGAATTGGTGACCGATTTTTACCTTTATCTTAGAGAAAACAATTGGGACCGACTGCGGCATTTCGAGTTTAAGTCGGGACTGAACACCTGGCTGACTGTGGTCGCCTTGAGGTTTTTCAAAAAAATGAAGATTTCCCAGACTAAATTAGTCGCCATCGACCCTCTATTGATTGTCGAGACCCAAAAGAACGAGGCGGACGATTACGATATCATCCACGAGATGAGCCGCCTTGAGTTATACAAGGCCATCGAAAGGCTGTCGAAGCCGCGCGAGCGTTATGCCCTGCTTGCCGAACTGACAGGCAAACGCGCCGACGACATCGCCACGGAGATGGGTTGCACGGTAGCGGCAGTATACAACCTGACGAAAAAAGCCAGGCTGGAATTGAAATCAATAATGCAAGAAAGAAAGAAGGACTGACCATGAAAAACGAAAAAATGCAACTGACCGATGAGCTTTTGGCCCGCTATCTCGAAGGCAAACTGACCGATGAGGAAAAGATGACCGTTGAAGCTTGCCTCGCCGAAGACGAGGAGGCCATGGACGTGCTTTTCATGGCTCGTGCCGAAATGGCCTATCAGGACGACATATCACAGCCTTCGGTGTTTGCGCGGTCGATGTCACTCTACGACGACTACGCGCTGGCAGCGGCTTCGGAACGGATGGACTGTGCCATCAGGGCCCAACAGATGGTGTTGCGCAACTACGGCATAGAGGTCGGAATAGATGAATTGACCGAACTGGCCAAGAAACAGGGTTGGTTTGAGGAAGGCAAGGGCAGCGCCTTCGACTTTGTGGGCGAACTGCTCAACCACTACGGCGTGGCAGCCGTCCAGATGCGCAACGCCGGCGTCTACCATATCATGCATGAACTGAGCCAAGGCCACAAAATCATCGTTGGCGTGGATGCCGAAGACGACCAAGCCGAAGCCCAGCATGTGATGCTCGTGGCCGGCATCGACACCACCGACCCTAACGATTTGAAGGTGGTGGTGAAAGACCCGTCGCATCCCGAACACGACGAGACCTATTCCTCCAACGAATTCATGCAACGCTGGCAGCATACGGGTTGCTTCATGGTGGCCACCAAGCAGGCAGCTCCTTTGGCGGCCAACCCGGAGATGCAAAACTTCGACTACCAGCTGGGCTATGTGCGCAAGTTCGCAGATGTGGCCTATGAGGAAATCGTCAAACGGCTTGCTGAAGACGGCATCATTCCGAATGAAAAGGAAAACAGAAGAAAGAAGACCCGCTTCTATGTCCTTGGTGTTGTGGCATTATTATTGTTGGGTGCGGTGGCATATTGCTTATGGCGTGTTGCCACACCGCTGCAAATGAAGATTAATGTTATTGAAGATACGACCTGCCACATTCCAGCCTTACCCTTTGAGGAAGGTACCTTGCGCTGTGAATATGCCGACAATGCCTCCCAGACTCTCAAGGTGGGGGCTGGCAATCCCACAGTGTTCCTGAATGAGATACCTTACAAGTATAAACATACCATGGTGCATGTCGTTTTCGAAGCGGAAGGTTATCAGCGCATCGATACACTAGTGCCAGTGCAGAAGTCGCTCAATCTGGCTGTGAAACGCAATAACGACTTGGGTGTGGTGTTTGGCCGTGTGATTGATTTCGTGACGGGGCAGCCTGTGGAAGGTGCTATGGTACAGCTGCAAGACTTGACTGCCACCACCGATGCCTTCGGCAATTTCAGGATAGAGATACCCTTCGAGAAACAAGACAAGTCGCAGCGCGTGGTTGTCGCCAAAGAGGGCTACCAACTATGGGATGAGATGTATCGTCCTTCCCCAACAGAGCCTTGGATAGTGATGTTGGAAAATGCAAACCAATGAAAAACAGTTAATTGCAATAATTTTTTGAAAAAATGTGGTTTTTTTGGACTAAATGATCCGACTTCAAACCACTATTAAACAAACCAACAAGAAAAAAGTAATTCATTAATCAAACTAATTAATTAAGAAAGGGAAAATGAAATGAAAAAACTAGGTATGTTTTTAGTGTTCGCACTGGCCATGATTTTCGCAATGCCTAATGTCTATGCCCAAAAGTTGACCGACAGGCAAATCAAGAAAGAGGTCAGGAAAAAGGCCAAGCAGCTGAAGAAGGAAGGCTGGACTATCTACGGTTCTCCCTACACCTTGGAGACGGCATTGACAGCTTACTATCAGGATCTCCAAAAGGAGGGTGCCCAAAACATGGTGGGCGTGGCCTCTTCCTTCATGTCGAAGAATGTGGGCAAACAGGCTGCCTTGAATTCAGCCATCAATGAGTATGCCCGTCAGGCCCAGTCGTTTGTCGAAGGCCGTGTCGTCAGCGATATGTTTAACAATGCCTCCGATGCGGTTCCGGAAGAATTCGACAAATTCTATGCCGCCTATCAGTCGATGGTGGTGAAAGAAATCAAGGGTGAACTGAAGGCCAGTTTCTCGCTGATTCGCTCAAAGGGGATGCAGGACGGCAAGGAAGTGTTTGAAATGCAGACCTACTTTGTCTTGAATGAGCTTGAAGCCTCCAAAGCCCGCATGAGAGCCATGGAGAATGCCATGAAAGAAAGCACATTGTCACAAGAATATGCCAGCAAGGTGGCAGGCTTCATCAGAGAAGGTTTCGACTTAGAGTCGGGCGAGTAAGAATTGCGAAAGGACAGCTGTGAAAAAAAAGAGGCGCTAATGCGTCTCTTTTTTTTTGTGATTGGACTAATTTTTTTATCTTTGCGGCTCTATTAGGGTGTAATAAAACTTTACAATATGAATGTTTTTACAAAACGCGCTTCTTTGTTGTTGATAATGAGCTTGATGCTTTGCTCTGTAAGCCTCAGGGCACAGCGTTGGGAAGACATTGTGAACGACAGGGAGACATGGCTTTTCGGTGAAGGCCGAGGCATCTCCATGGAAGAAGCCCAACAAGCCGCCTTGGCCGACCTGACGGGCAAAATCTCAACCACCGTGGCCAGCTCGTTCGACCAGGTTGAGGACGAGAAGACCATGAACGGCGAAATCGATGCCTCTTCCTACATCAGGTCGAAGGTGAACACCTATTCGCAAGCCACATTGTCGAACACCGAGCATTTTGAGAAGGAAGACGGCGACGAGTGGCTGGCTCTTCGCTTTATCAAACGAACCGAGGTCGAAAAGATATTTGAAGGACGCAAGGCTAAGGTGATGGGATATGTGCGCTCAGCCGAGGTGGCCGAAAGCCAGTACAAGATAGGCGATGCCCTGAAATACTATTACTGGGCTTTCACCTTGCTGAAGACCATGCAATATCCCAATTCTGTGGCCTACATCGATGCCAATGACGAGAAACACATCCTTGCCACCTATCTGCCCCAAAAGATGGAAAACATCTTTGACGGTATCCGAGCCATCGTCTCCAACCGCGAAAACGACGACGCCGAGCTATATTTCACCTTTAGGGGACATCCGGTGGTGAACCTGGAGTATTCGTATTACAATGGCAGCAGTTACAGCAACATCTATAGCGTCAAGGACGGCCGCGGCGATGTGGAGCTGTTGGCGGATTTCATCCCCGATTATTTGCAAATCAAGGTGGAGTATGCTTATCGTCAGGATGCCAAAATCTATTGCCCCGAGGTTAAGGACGTGCAGGGGGTGGTGAAAAGCCACACCTTGCGCAAGGCCACTTTGTCTGTTCCGATGAAGAAAACAAAGCCCACCTTGAACGAAGAAAAGCCCACACAGAGCATTACAACCGCTGTCGCAAACGAAGTCACAATGAATGCCGGAAAGTCGGCCCTCCTCGAACTGACCGACGATGCCGCCTATCGTAGCAAGGCAGAAGCCTTTATCAAGGCGATTCGGGATAAAAACCCGCAAAGCATCGACCATTTGTTTACCGCCGAAGGCCTTGTCATGTACAGGCAATTGCTGAACTACGGCACACCACGTATCTATGGCCAGCCCGACTATAAGGTCTATAGGAAAGGCGACGAGGTGGTGGTGCGCAGCATTCCCATGTCGTTCAGCTTCAAACAAGGTGCCCGCAAGTCCATTGTGGAAGACGTGGTGCTTTCTTTCGATGCTTCAGGCAAAATCCACTGGCTGTCGTTTGCTTTGGATAAGGATGCCGCCGACGACATCCTGACAAAAGGCTCCTGGTCCGACACGGTGCGGCAAACCATCTTGAGCTTCATGGAAGACTATAAGACCGCCTACTGCCTCGAACGTACCGACTATCTCAACCAAGTGTTCTCCGATGATGCCCTGATCATTGTGGGTCATGTGCTGAAAACGCTCGAACGGACCGATGACAAGGACAGAATCTCTTACAAGAACAACCAACTGGTCAAGAGAACCCAATACACCAAAGAACAATACATCAAGCATCTGCAAGCCTGCTTCAACCGTAACGAGTGCATCAACATCCACTTTGCCGACAACGATATCACCAAGGCCGGCAAGGGCGGCGAGACCTTCGGCATACAAATCAAGCAGGACTACTATTCCACCACCTACGGCGACTCGGGTTGGCTCTTCCTCGTCGTCGACTTCAACAACCCTGCCGAGCCTACCATCTTGGTGCGCGTGTGGCAGGAAGAACCCGATCCTGAGTTTGGCATGGCCAATTTGAATATTTTGCAATGATATAAGTAGATGAGCAGAATTAGTTTACATAAAAGGCAAGAGAAATTGGCCGTCAGCAATCAGCCATCAGCAGTCAGCCACGGTACTACCGAGCTGATAGCTGACGGCTGATTGCTTACAGCTAAGAAGCTTATAATAATGTCGCTTAATTTTGAACAGTTGCTTATTTACTAATTCTAATATATATGAAAAAGCTTTGTATTACATTGATACTGCTGGCCTTCGGGTTGATGACCCAGGCCCAGAACATCTCGGTGAAAGACTTCTATTATGCCGAGAACGACCTCACGGCCCGCACCCACGGCACCTCGGTGGAAGACCAAAACGGCTACCTCTGCGCCCTCATCAAGGTGGAGACTACCGAAAAGGGTCTGTGGGCGTTCGATGTGGGCATGATGGGCGTGACGAAGACCGAGATGCAGAACGCGGCGCATCCCGCCGAGATTTGGGTGTATGTGCCTTTTGGCGTGCTGTGGATGAGCATCCAGCATGAACAATTGGGCAAGCTGGATCGCTATAGATTTCCGTGCAGCATCGAAAAGGGCTGCACATACGTCATGAAGCTGACGACAGCAAAGGTAATCATTCACTTGGAGGAAACCATCGACCAGCAGTTCCTCGTGTTCAACGTGACACCCAAGGATGCCATCGTGACCGTTGACGGTGAGCCTTGGCCCGTAAACGACGGTCGCGCTGAAAAGATGGTCAAAATGGGGAAACACGATTACCGCATCGAGGCCCAGGACTACCATACCGATGTCGGAAGAGTTGAGGTGAACGATCCCAATAATAAGGTGGAGAGAAACATCACACTCAAACCTGCTTTTGGCTATCTTAAGGTTGAGGGAGACAATGCACTTCTTTCACAAGCCACAGTATATGTCGACAAAGCCAATGGCTCGGCGGCATTGAAAAACGGCATGAAATTGGGCAGCGGCGAGCACACAGTACGTATCATCCATTCCAAATACAAACCCTACGAGCGCACTGTGACCATCAGTGACGGCGAAACCAATACACTGACGGTCAATTTGAACGCCAACTTCTCCACAGTCACCCTCAAAGTGGATGACGATGCCGAAATCTATGTGAACGGCGAACGCAAGGGTATGCGTTCGTGGACGGACGACCTCGAAGCGGGAAGCTATCTCATAGAATGTCGCAAACTTCACCACCGTAATTCACAGCTACAAAAGACCATCACCGAGAATATGTCGGGCGAAGTCATCACGCTTGACCCGCCCACACCCATCAACGGAAGAATGGTCATCAGTTCCGTGCCATCGGGTGCCAAAATCCTCATTGACGGCAAACAAGTGGGTGAGACTCCAATGCAATTACCCACCATCCTCATCGGCGAGCACACCCTGCGCCTCGAAAAGGAAGGCTGCGCTCCCTTGGCCAAGACCATCACCATCGAGGAAGGCAAGACCTTGACCCTCAACGAGACCCTGGACACGGGCCGCAGCATCATGGTGAAGACCGACCGTAGCGGCGACAAGATTTATGTGGACGGCAACCTTGTGGGCG
>Ga0247610_10008427_pt1 | contig 10479 bp, 10 predicted proteins | sample 174DNAGHGhighgp2_FD_193483 | JGI IMG/M metagenome (GOLD analysis project Ga0247610, IMG submission 193483) | Sheep rumen microbial communities from Palmerston North, Manawatu-Wanganui, New Zealand - 1742 DNA GHGhigh gp2 | ecosystem: Host-associated > Mammals > Digestive system > Stomach > Rumen... | reverse complement strand
GCCGGCAGTGCGGCAAAACCTACAAAGAGGCCGTGGCGGGCCGCTGGGCCTTTTCCTGGCCCATTCCCGAAAAGGCCGCCAATATGACGGTGCTGGACGCTTCCAAGGTGCAGGACGTGGCCAAGGAATGCGATTTCGTGTTCTGCGCCGTGGCCATGGACAAATTGGCCACCCGCGCGCTGGAAGAAAGCTACGCCATGGCGGAAACGCCGGTGGTGAGCAACAACAGCGCCTGCCGCATGCTGCCCGACGTGCCCATGCTGATCCCTGAAATCAACGCGGGCCATGCTCCCATCATTCTGGCCCAGCGCAAGCGCCTGGGCACCAAGCGGGGCTTCATCGCCGTCAAGCCCAACTGCTCCATCCAGAGCTACGTGCCGGCGCTGACGCCGCTGAGGGATTTCGGTCTCAAGGAAGTGTCCGTATGCACCTACCAGGCCATCAGCGGCGCGGGCAAGACCTTTGAGCGCTGGCCGGAAATCCTGGATAACGTGGTGCCCTATATCGGCGGCGAAGAGGACAAGAGCGAGCAGGAGCCGTTGAAAATCTGGGGCGAATTGAACGCCGACGGCACCGCCATCGAAATGGCCCAGGCCCCCGTGATCAGCGCCCAGTGCCTGCGCGTGCCCGTTTCCGACGGGCATATGGCCGCGGTCAGCGTATCCTTTGAGCATCGGCCGGAGGAAGCCGAGATCCTGGACCGCTGGGCCAATTACCGCACCGTGGCGCAGCAGCTGGCTTTGCCCAGCGCGCCCACGCCCTTCCTTAAGTATTTCTCCGAGCCGGACCGGCCCCAGACCCGCCTGGACCGCGATTTTGAGCGCGGCATGGGCGTAACGCTGGGCCGCCTGCGTCCCGATCCCATTTTCGATTACAAGTTCGTCTGCCTCTCCCACAACACCCTGCGGGGCGCTGCCGGCGGCGGCGTGCTGTCCGCGGAGCTGCTGTGCGCGCAGGGATATATCCAGAGAAAGGAGTAAGCCTATGGCTTGCCAAGTGTTTGAGGGCTGCTGCACCGCGCTGATCACCCCCTTCAAAAAGGGGAAGGTCGACTATCCTGCCCTGAAAGCCCACATTCAAAACCAGCTGTTTGCCGGCGTGGACGCCTTTGTCGCCAACGGCACCACCGCCGAGCCCGCCGCCATGACGCCGGAGGAATGGCGCGACGTGCTGTCCTTCGTGATTGAAGAGGTGCAGGGCCGGGTGCCCGTGATCGCCGGCACCGGCGGCAACAACACCACCGACGTGATCAAGCGGGCCCATATCGCCAAAGACCTGGGCGCTGCGGCGCAGCTTTGCGTGACGCCCTTCTATAACAAGACCACCCAGCAGGGCCTGATCGCCCACTACCGGGCCATCGCACGGGACGGCGCGCTGCCGGTGATCGTATACAACGTGCCCTCCCGCACGGGGCTGAACATGCTGCCAGCCACCCTGGACACGCTGGCCGACGAAGAAAACATCGTGGCCATGAAGGAAGCCTCCGCCAATATGATCCAGATCATGGACATGGTGCGTCTTTGCGGCGACAGGATTTCCTTCTACTCCGGCTCTGATGAACTGACTGCCATCGTCCGCGCCATAGGCGGCAGCGGCGTCATTTCCGTTGCAGCAAACATTATCCCCGAAGTCATGGTGCGCATGGCCCACGAGCCCATCGAGGATGCAGCCGTCACCAACATGCAGTATCTGCCCTTGATCAACGCGCTGTTTTCCGAGGTGAACCCCATTCCGGTGAAGGCCGCGGCTGGCATGCTGGGCATCTGCCGGAACGAAGTCAGGCTGCCGCTGGTGCCCATGCAGAAGGATCATGAAAAACTGTTGAAAGCTGAACTGCAAAAGGCGGGAATCCTGCAATGAGAATCATTTTATCCGGCGCCTGCGGCCGCATGGGCCGCCAGGTGGCCGCCTTGGCGGAGGAAGGCGCGGTGACCGCGGGGGTGGACGTGCATCCCCTGGATACCCTCGCGTTTCCTGTGTATCCGTCCTTTTCTTTGGTTTCGGAGGAAGCCGACGTAATCATCGACTTTTCTCGGCCCGAAGGGCTCTCCGCCCTTTTGGCGTACGCGTTGGACAAGCGTCTGCCCGTGGTGCTGGCCGCAACCGGCTACAACGAGCAGCAGCTGTCGCAGATCGGGGAAGCGGCAAAGACCGTCCCCGTTTTCCGCAGCGCCAATATGTCCATCGGCGTGTACGTGCTCAAGGCCCTGTCCAAACGGGCGGCTGAATTGCTGCCGGATTTTGACGTGGAGATCGTGGAAAAGCACCATAACCAAAAGCTGGACGCTCCCAGCGGCACCGCGCTGATGCTTTACGACGCGGTGAGCAATCCCGCGTCCATTCCCGTGTTTGGCCGCAACGGGCGCACCCAGAAACGCGAAAAGGCCGAGATCGGCGTGCATGCCGTCCGCGGCGGCACGGTAGCCGGCGAGCATGAAGTGGGCTTCTACGGCCCCGGGGAAACGGTGCTGCTCTCCCATTCCGCCCAGGATCGGTCCATCTTCGCCCGGGGCGCGCTGCGCGCCGCCCAATGGCTGGTCGGTCAGCAGCCCGGCCAATACAGCATGGACGACCTGGCCGCGGCCATGATCCAAAGCGAAAACTAAGGATTTGTATAACAAAGGGGCTGTTGCACTAAACAAAGTGCAGCGGCCTCTTTCTTCTTGATTGACTTCCCCTGCTTCACTCCGTGGGCAGCGGCCGATCGAAGGGGATCCACCGGCTGTTTTTCAGGCACCAGCGATAGTGATCGTAGCGCGGATGAGTGCGCCAGCCGGTGTTGACAAATTCGGCGCTGAAGCTGGCAAAGCAGTCGGGGTGCAGCTGTTCAAAGCGGGTCTTTTCCTCCTGGGGCAGGCTCTTGCACGATTCCGCCAGCATCCTTTCCAGGCTTTGCAGGCCATCCAGCGCTTCCAGGCTGGTGATGCGGGTATTGCTGATATTCAGGTCGATCAATTCCTTGCAGTTTGCCAGGGGCGAAAGATCGGTCACCTTGTTGGTGAATAATTCCAGATACTGCAAATGCTCCAGCTCCCCGATGGGCGAAATATCGGTCAGATGATTGCAGGCCACGATGAGCAGTTCCAGTTTGGGCACATATTTGAGAAACTCAAGATTATACAGGTTGTTATGGCCCAGATCCAAAGCCCGCAGATTGGGGCAGTATTTCAGCGCCTCCAGATCGTCGGCATTCAGCCGGGTATCGGTGATATCGCCGATGAAGGTGGAAAACGCGGTGGCCTGGCTGGACAAAGAATACTCCGCCTTGATGCGCACCTTCCAGGCGATGGTCACCTGGGGGTACTTCGTTGCGATGGGAGCCATCACCTTGTTGCCCGGGCAGCGGTTGCAGTACAGATTCAAATACTCGCAGCCCGCGCACACCTGAAGCACGGCCTCGATCTCCTGCGCAGACGGGGTCTTTTTGATTTTGGTCAGGTTCACTTTTTTGTCCGTATCGGAAAAGACGCAGCCTTCCCAGGCCGCCTTGAAATGAAGATTCCTTTCCCCCGTCAGCTGGTTTTTCAGGTTCAGCAGCTGATTGGGCGTAAAGGACACGTCGCCCAGGCTCATTTCCTCCGGATGATGCTCCTTGGCGTACGCCATGGCCTGATTGTAATTTTTGAATTCCGCGTCGGCACGGGCAAAGGACAGCAGCGCAAAAAGAAGGAACGCCGTCAGCACAGCGGCAAAAGCCAAACGGCCGTATCGGCGGCACATGGATAAGATCATTCTTTTCTCTCCTTTCCATTCATTCACAGCGGAACAGATGAAAAAATTATATCGCAAATCAGCCGCCCTGTAAAGACCGCCGCCACGCAACGAAGCGCTTGTTTTTTTCATTGGCTTATGGTATGATAAAAAAGCAATGTTGCGTGTATTTCTGGAGGTTTGTATGCGTTTTTTCCGTCTTTTCGGCCTGGCCGTCCTGTTATCCGTTCTTTTTATGTCCGCCGCTTTTCCGGAAGGGCTCAATCCCCTGCCGCTGGATCAATTCATGGCCGGGCCCAGGCTGGACAAAGCCAACTTTGATAAAAACAACACGCACTATGAAGACGAATCCATCACCGTTGACATTGCCTACGGCAAATTCAAGGGCGTGCCCTACACCACCGCCCGGATCAAGATCGCCGACGCGTCCCAGCTTCGGACCGTGTCCGGCCGCCAGGCCCGCAATCCCAACGACGGCGCTTTCGGCGGCAACAACGGCGTAGCCACCGGCAAACAGATCTGCGAAGCGGTGAACGCCGTGGTAGGGCTCAACGGGGACTACTGCATCACCGAGGACAAGTGCAAAGTAATGATGCGCCAGTGCAAGCAGATCCGCAACCGGGCCGACGGCGGCTTCGACGTGCTGATCATCGACAAAAACGGCGATTTTACCGCCATCCGCCGCTGCACCGCCGACATGTACAAGGAATACTACAAAGCGCATAAGGACGAAATGTACAACGTCTTTTGCTTTGGCCCCGTGGTGGTCACCGAGGGCCACCGCACCATCGGCCCCCTGTACCAGAACCGGGATATCATCGCCCGGGAAAAAACCCAGCGCGCCGCCATCGCTCAGATCGGACACCTGGAATACATGCTGATCACCTCCGACGGCGACGCCATCGGCAGGACCTGGGGCCTGACGGTGATGGATTTCTCCGAGCTGTGCGAAACCCTGGGCCTGGAGGCTGCGGAGGGCGGCTTCCAATTGGCTTTCAATCTGGACGGCGGCAACAGCGCCGCGCTGATCTACCCCCAGTGGGATCAGAATCAATTGTCCTACGCCAAACTGAACATGCCGGACGTGGGCCGTCCCCTGTCCGATATGATTTGCTTCTTTTCATTGGTGGGAAATTAAATGAGCGAAATTCCTTTTGTTTCCATCCTGGGCCGTCAGGTTTCGGCCTACGCGGTGATCGCCGCGGCGCTGTGTGTTCTCGCGGCGGCCGCTTTCGTCTGCGTTTGGAGCATGCAAAAAAAGAAGCCCCTATGGCACGGTATCCTTTTTGCTTTTCTGTCGGGGCTTTTGGGCCTGTTTCTTGGCCGGGCCATCTATTGCGCCGTCCGGGCGAACAGCGTTTTCTTCGATGAAATCGGCGATTACCGCGGCCTAACGCCCTTTTTCACCATGGAAGAAGGCAGCCTGAATGCAATCGGCATCCTGACGGGATGTCTGCTGGCGGCCTGGGTGACGGGCCTGATCGCCAAAGCAAAGGCGGCGGAGCTTTTGGACTGCGCAGCCATTCCGGGGGTAACGCTCTTTGCGCTGCTTCGCCTGATCGAGCCGGCCAGCGGCCAGGGCTACGGCCCGCTGGTGAATGAGTATCCCCTTTTGTGCTTCTCTCCCCTGTCCATTGCCGGCGGCGGCGATTGGGAAGTGCGCTGGTCCATCTCGGTGTGCTTTATCGAAGCGCTGCTGCTTTTTGCCGTTGCCGCTGCGCTGCTGAAAATCCCCGTCAGAAGAAACGGGGCAAGAGCATTGTACGCCCTGACGCTGATCGCCGGAACCCAGATCATCCCCGAAATCCTCAGGCAGGACAACGTGCTGTGGATTTTCATCTTCGCCCCCGTGACCCAGATGGGCTACGCGGCGCTGCTGGTTGGCTGCCTGGTCCTGGCGCTTCGCGGCGCAGACAGAAAAACGGCCGTCCGGGAAATCGCCCTGATGCTGGCGGGCGTGGTGCTGCTGGTCGGCGCGGAATTCGCGTACGATAAAACCGACTGGCCCCATGAAGCGCTCTTCCCCGTAATGATCCTGATCCTGTCGCTGATGGCGGCCATGACCCTGCGCCGTATTCACCTGTGGGACAAACAGACCATGAACGGGAGGCTGCGCCATGCGGCTTGATTATGAAAAACTGTTTCAGGAAATGCATCCCGGCTTTTTTGACAGGCCCTACATCGCCGGCATGGACGAAAAAAACATATACGAGGAGATGATCCTGCTTCTGGCCGGGTTTGATCCCCTCGCCGTGGAGATCCCGGTGCCGGATGGCATAACCTTTGGCTTTTACCAGGGAGACAGGAAGCGGCTTTTGCAGGTCGTAAATGAAGTGGACCCCGATTGGGTTCCCATCTACAAGCCCGGCTGCCGGGTGTACTGCGCCATGGACGAGGATCGGATCGCCAGCTTCTGCATGCTGGAAAACATGGGCCGTCATCAGGGCTTGCTCTTTGCCGGCCCCGGATGCGTGGGCACCGTGCCCGCCTACCGCAGGCAGGGCATCGGCCTGAAAATGGTGCAGCGGGTCACCGGCATATTGAAGGACGAGGGCTTTGATATCAGTTACATCCATTACACCGGCGTTGCGCGCTGGTATGCCAGGCTGGGCTATGAAACGGTGCTGCGGTGGAACAGGAAGGGTTTCCTTCTCCCCGATCAATCATCCTAAGCAGAAAATCCCCGTTTCTTTTCCCTTGACAGATCAGACAAAACCGGTTATAATGACCAAGCGCGCCGATGTGATGGAATTGGCAGACGTGACGGACTCAAAATCCGTTGAGCTAATCACTCGTGTGGGTTCGAGTCCCACCATCGGCACCAGTTTTCCGGCCTCAGGGCCGGTTTTTTTGTGCAAGCATACGGGGAAACAATTTGCCTTATTTGTTACAAAATTATTAATTTTGTAAATAATGATTATCATATCTTGAAATAATTTACATTTTTAATTATAATTTATGAGAAATGTTGTGCGAAAGCAACGATATTACTGGCAGAGGAGACATCGACATGAAGAAGACCGCCCGCATCTTTGGCCTGGCGCTGGCTTTGGCGCTGGTTTTCAGTTCCGTGGCGTTTGCCGTGCCCGGCAACGTGCATTCCATCGAAGGGCTGCCCGAATTGCCCTCCATTCCCACCATGAAAACCAAGAACGACGGCAAGACCGAAACCATCACCCTGTCCGAGCCGTTGGCCTATCTGAACGTGATCTCCCGGTGGACCTGGATGGATATCATCACCTTTGACGAAGAAGGCACCACCGGCACCTTCTCTCTGGACGAAATCAAGAACGCCCAGCCCGGCATGGATACCTGGCAGGCTGAGGCAACCTGGATCAGCGGCTACGGCGAATCCCGGGAGCAGGTCGGCAGCGACGAAACCGGCTGGGGCGTGTGGATCAACGCCGGCACTTCCGAGGAAGAAGAAAAGAAACTCATGGACGAGCAGGCCCAGAAATTCTACGACGCCGGCCTGGCCAGCAAAACCGGCTCCACCCATTACGGCGAAAAATGGGTGGAAACCTCCAAGGGCGTTTGGGAGCCTGTGGAGGATCGCTCCATCCTGGTGCATGACAGCGCCGATACCATCGAATTTGAAGTGGGCAGCGAGAACGAATGGGGCAAGTGGTACAACGCTTACCGCGTTTTCACCCGCACCGGCAGCGCCTTTGGCGTCTACGACATGGAAGGCTACGGCAAGGCTTTTGAAGGCAATACAACCGACGGCGTAAAGGTATGCTACGATCGCTTCGGCACCGCCATGGAAGCCTTTGTCACCGTCAGCGGCAAGGATTTCCTGGACAGCGGCAAGAAGCCTATCAACGCCGAGGTACATTTCCTCAACGCCCAGCTGGCCGACGGCTCCTGGCGTTGGATCGTGCGCTCCATCAAGCAGATTTACACCGACGGCTCCTCTCTGAACGCCCAGTATGCTTACAACGGCACCTTCGACAAAATGCTGAAGTGATCCCGCGGCTGCTCAGATCAGCCGTATCATATAAAAAGAAGCAGTTTGCGGAAACTGCTTCTTTTTTGCATACGCGCCGGCCGGAGCGGGCCGATCAATGCATGGATGCGGCGCATCGGATTCGGTTCTTCCGTTTGTATTTTGACAGACCGCCGCCACGCTTCCGGCTTGAGCTGTTCCGCGTTGTTTTTCATTTTGCGCGAAATAAGGAACAGCCAAGGCTTCGATCAAAAAGTCACGTCAGGGCCAGATCCATCAGGAACACCACCGTGCAGGCGGCCAGGGCCACCAGGATCAGCCCCTTTTTCTTCCAGGACAGCGCCACCGCCGCGGCCATGGCCGCCAAGCCGGACCAGGGAGACGCGGCCGAGGTCAGGATGGCCGGAAAGGCCATTACGGTCAGCGTGGCGAAAGGCACATAATAGAGGAACGAGCGGACGAACTGATTTTTGATCGGTTTCCTGAGCAGCGTCAGCGGCAGCATGCGGATCAGGTAGGTGACGCCGGCCATGATGAGGATATACGCATAAATATTTCCGTTCCTCATGCCGTTTTCTCCTCTTCCCCGACGGGATGCAGCCAGGCGAAAGAGGCGGACAAAACCACCGTAAGCACAATGACCCGGATGCCGCTGTCCATATCCTTCAATACCGGCGCGAAGGTGAACAAAGCGCTAAGGGCCATGGCGGCCAGGATCAGGACCCGCAGCACCTTGTTATCCTTGGCCGGCGGCACAACGATGGCGATAAACATGGCATAGAGGGCCATGCTCAGCGCCTGCAGAACCCTTGCGGGCAATATGCTGCCCGCGGCCGCGCCAAGGAAGGTGCCGCCGATCCAGCCAAGCGCAGCGATCAGGATCACGCCATAAGAATAAAAGGGCGATACGCTGCCCTTTTGCATCATGGACAGGGCGAACACCTCGTCGGTATTGCCGTAGGCCACGAAAAAGCGATGGAAAAAGGGAAGCTTCGGGTCCATCCTCTGGCTCAGCGAGCAGCTCATCAGGCAGTAGCGCAGGTTGATCACCAGCTGATTCAGCGCCATCACCAGATAGCCGCTGCCCTCCGCGATCACAGTCAGGGCGGCGAACTGGCCGGCGCTGGTCAGGTTCATGGCCGACATCAAAACCGCCTGAAAAACGGACAATCCCCGTTCCATGGCAATGATGCCGAAGGAAAAGGACACGGCCAGATACCCCAGGCAAATGGGCAGTCCTTCCTTCATGCCCCGGAAAAACTGAGCTTTTCTGCCCTGCATGCGTTCATCGCCTCCCCGGCTGATCCACTCGATCGTCCCGTTTTTCCGGGTGCGCTCTGCCAAAGGAAAGCGCTTCCATCGCCAGCTCCCGGTACAGCCTTTCGCAGCTCCATTCCCTGTTGTAAGGGGTCATGACCGCCTTGAGGGGCACAGCGCAGTCGGCGCTTCGCAGGGCCGCCAGAAAGGCGTCGGTGAGCCGGTCGGAAAACCCGGCCATGACCAGCATCTCCCCCGGCACCCGCCCGGGAAGGTCTTTTCCCGTATCCGGATCGGCCCCGCACAGAACGCTGATACGCATTCCCTGCCGTTTGGGCGGCACATCTTTTACCGCGATGCCCAATCCGGCGCACAGCATGCCAATGCGAAACGCCTTTTTCTCATTCATTCCAACGCACAGGATCACAGGGCCCACAGCCATCACCCCCGCGGGATATTATATCGTAAGAAACACGCCAAATCAACGCAAATTCGCCAAAAAAACAGTACAAAACCCTTGACATATCTGTTATAATGTAGCTTGGGGTTTGAGGAACCTCATTCATCCGCAGAAACATGAGGTCGACCGAAAGGAGAATGATTTCCCCATGCAAAGTCGCCGTATTGCTGTGCTGCTGGCCGCGTTTGTGCTGCTTCTTGCCGGAAGCTCCTTCTCTCTGGGCGAATCAGGCCATGGCGGCGCGCTGCCAACGGATCAGTTCACTGCCGCGGAGGTCGGCCCTTTCACGGTGCCAACGCCCCGGGGCGTTCAGGGCTGGGAAGAAAAGCAGCTGCGTCCCAGTTCCTTTGAATATACGTTCAACGATGCGGAAAACGGCGCGCTGCATAAGCTGACCTACGCCGCTTACGATATGCGCGTCGGCGCCTTCTCCGACGATCTGGATTCCGCCAAAGAGCTGAACGCGTACGTCTTCCCCGCCAAGGAGGGCGATGCGGAGCAGCAGGAGGAATATGCGCTCATCAACGGTTTCTGGGCCCGTTTTCAGGCTTCGGAAAGCCAGCAGGAAGGGCGGACGCTGCGCTCCGCATCGGCTTATTATTTCCGGGGCAGCGGGCTGATCCGCATTTCCTATTCGCTGCTTTGCGAAAGTGAAAATGCCCCGGCGGTGGACGTGCATACCCTGGCGCCGCTCCTGAATGACTGCGCCTACAACAGCGATAAGGCGTATCTGACCCCCGAAGACGCGCAGCTGTCCATCGCGGCGAAGGACAATGCCCGCGCCCTGCTGCCCGGCAAGAAGCTGAGCTTTTCCGCCGTGTTTGATAATCCCGTAAAGGTCAACGCCAAAAACGAAAATGATCTGATCGTATGGAGCGCGGCGCTGGCCGATGGTTCTCCCCTGCCCGAGGAGATCACGCTGTCCGATAACGGCGTGCTGGAAGCGGCAAAGGGCTATGCAGAGCAGCAGAACGTGGTGATCACCGCCAAGGCGCTCCGGTTAGGCACCCAGGCGCAGTATCCCGTTTCGGTGCAGCCTGCCGCGAAAAAGATCACGTTCTCATCCAAAAAAGTCAACGTTTATCTGGAAGACCAAGCCGGCTCG
>Ga0247610_10008426_pt1 | contig 10479 bp, 9 predicted proteins | sample 174DNAGHGhighgp2_FD_193483 | JGI IMG/M metagenome (GOLD analysis project Ga0247610, IMG submission 193483) | Sheep rumen microbial communities from Palmerston North, Manawatu-Wanganui, New Zealand - 1742 DNA GHGhigh gp2 | ecosystem: Host-associated > Mammals > Digestive system > Stomach > Rumen ... | reverse complement strand
TAACCAAATTATTTTAGCGGCATCCATAGGTGAACCTCCGCCAAGTGCAATAATTACATCAGGTTCGTATGGACGTACAATTTCCAATGCTTGATTAATTGTTGAAAGTGTCGGATCCGGTTTTACATCAAAAAATATTTGATGATCAATTCCTATTTCATCCAAAACATCAACTATACTATTAACAGCTCCGGAATTAAATAAATATCTGTCCGTGACAATAAATGCACGCTTCTTACCTTGTAATTCACGTAAAGCAAGATCCACAGACCCCCTTTTAAAATAAACTTTTGGTGGAACTTTAAACCAGAGCATATTTTCTCTCCTTTCTGCAACAGTTTTGTAGTTTAATAAATGTTCAACTCCAACATTACCCGAAACGGCATTACCGCCCCAAGAACCGCAACCGAGAGTTAATGATGGTTCAAGTTTAAAATTATATAAATCACCTATTGCTCCTTGTGATGACGGAGAATTAATTATCAATCTACAAGCAGGCATCATCTTTGCATAAATATTTATTCTTTTGTTTGTTCTTGAATCTGTATAGAGTACTGCTGTATGCCCTGCTCCTCCTTTTATCACAAGTTCATATGCTTTCTCAGTGGCATCTTTAAAATCCTTTGCTCTATACATAGCAAGTACAGGAGATAATTTCTCTCTCGAAAAAGGGTCATCCCAATCAACAGATGGCCTTTCAACTAACAATATTTTAGCTGTTTCCGGCACTTTGAATCCTGACATTTCTGCTATTGTATAAGCATTTTGACCAACAATTTTTGGATTTGCAGAATTTCTTTGAGGATCAATCAAAGGAAGTTCTTTAAGTTTTTTTGTTTCAGTTTTATCTAAAATATAAGCACCCCTATATTCAAATTCCTTTTTTACAGCCTCATAAACTTCATCAACAACTATAACTGATTGTTCTGAAGCACATATCATCCCGTTATCAAAAGTTTTTGACATAAGAATTGATGAAACTGCTATTTGAATATCTGCAGTTTCATCTATCACAGCAGGAGTATTTCCGGGACCTACACCTAATGCAGGATTTCCTGAAGAATATGCAGCTTTAACCATTCCGGGGCCGCCTGTAGCAAGAATACAATCAATATTTGGGTGTTGCATCAATTGATTTGATAATTCAATAGACGGAACATCTATCCAACCGATAATATCTTCAGGAGCACCTGCTTTTACAGCTGCATCAAGAACTAATTTAGCTGCCGCAATAGTTGATCTTGTAGCTCTGGGATGCGGAGAAAATATAATCGCATTTCTCGTTTTTAATGCTATTAAAGATTTGAAAATAACTGTTGATGTAGGATTAGTCGTAGGAATAATGCCTGCCAAAATGCCTAAAGGCTCTGCAACAATTTTTGTACCATTTATTTTATCTTCTTCTATTATCCCGCAAGTTTTTGCATTCTTGTGTTTGTTATATATATATTCCGATGCAAAATGATTTTTTATAATTTTATCTTCCACAATTCCCATACCGGTATCTTCTACTGCCATTTTTGCAAGAGGAATACGAGCTTTATCAGCAGCAGTAGCCGCTGCTTTAAATATTATATCAACTTGTTCTTGACTATAAGTTTCATAAATTTTTTGAGCTTTTTGAACCCTATCAATAAGTAATTCTAATTGTTCGGCATTATCCACAATAGTAGATTTGTTTAAAGTTTTTTCAAGTTTTTCAACCGTTTTTTTATTTTTTGAACTTCTTGTTGCCATCCGGTTTCTCCTTTATTACGTTCAAGGCATCACAGATTCGTGAATTATTTCACAGATGCATTATAAACTATTATTACACAAATGGCAAGTTCTGATAGCACAATATCTAAACTTCAATATTATAGCTAATAATAATTTGGAAATAAATCATTTATACAATAAAAAAAACTTAATAAAAAATTCATTCAAACAGATGATTTTCAAGGATTTTCATTTATATAATTGCATAAATACCGTATAATTAATTATAGAATGTTGACTTATAAAAAATAATCATTAATAACAGAATAGGTATGTAAATTAAGGAGAGCTTATGGGCATGGCAGCTTCTCAGGCAAGATATTTAGGCCTGACCGCAAGAAAAACAAATGTAGAATACGAAGGACAGCAAGTAAATCAAGCACGTACTGCACTTGCGAATGAGAGTGCAAATACTTTCAACGATCTTTTAAGATTGGAAGTTCCGACAGCACCAAGCACTCAAGATTACACAACTATTCAATATTCTTATACTGATGGAACTGAAGGTGAAACTATAACTAAAATGTCTGAGCTTAAAAATGACAAAGACGGATATAATTATATGATATCACATTATCATTATGCTGATATTTTCACCGGAATCAAATCAAAATTATCAAATCCTCAAGTAGTTTTTGATCAAAAAGCAGCTAAAAGCGTTGTTGCAAAAAATAATGTTGAAAAATCAGGTGATAATTTTACGGTAAACGGTACAGCCGTTTCACAATACGATTCTACAAATTCCGAACAGAAAGCTATTTTTTCACAAATAGTTAAGGATTATCCGAAATTTGCACAAAATAGTATCACAGACATATTTGTATACACAGATTCAGGAAAAACATATTTTACAACAAAAAGTGACTTAACAAAAGCCGAAACAGGAGTTCTTGATTTACCAAGATATACTGTAGAAAATAATGTACCGGCATTTGTTGGAAACAACAGTGTTCTGCCATATGATTCCACAGATCCTGATATAAAAGCAGCATACGAACAAATTTGCAAAGATTTTCCTGCAGATGACATAGCCGGTAAAAAACAAATATACACCTGGACTTATCAAAACCAAACATATTTTGCGACTTTAGATGATTTAAAAACAATATCACAAAGTGGTGCCGATAAAAGTAAACCTACTGAAAATCAGCATAAATTAACTTATTACAATGCTCAGGATGTTAGGACAAAAGTAGATAGAACACAAAAAGCATTTGTTGATAAGGATGAATCAGGAAGATTCCAAACAATAAGATTTGAAGATTCTTCAGTAACTTATGCACTAAATACAGAAACCGTAACCGATGAAAATGCATATAATGATGCAATGAATAAATATAACTACGATATGGAAGTATATGAAAAAAGAATTGCAGATATTAATGCAAAAACTAAAAAACTGCAAGAACAAGACAGAACTCTCGAATTACGCCTAAGACAACTGGATACCGAACAAGAAGCTCTGCAAACTGAAATGGAAGCAGTTAAAAAAGTAATTGACAAAAATATTGAATCAACATTCAAAACATTTGAATAAAAGAGGTTAAAATGGCATATAAAAATGATAGTTATCTTGTAATAGCAAATAAATTCGGCTCTGCAAGCGGAGACGCTAAGGCACAATTATGGGAAACTTATGACAAACTAAGAGATTTGACAGTTTCAGGAAGTGGTCAGGGAACAGGGTTTGAGCAGGCTGGCGGATTCTTATATAACCTTGCAAGTTTACTTGCTCCGTCAGCCTTTGCTACGGTTTTTGGAGCTTCAGAAGCAATGAATGTACCAGGGACATCATACGCTTCCAGATTTAATGGCGGTTCTTCATTCGGGATTGATTCATTATACAATTATTCAGGCTTTCCCGGAGGAGCAGCTCCTATATCTTGGGGGCTAGATGGTTATGCAACAGGAGGTGCAGCATCAATAGTAAACGGTTGGGGTTCTGACTTTGGAACAGTAACAGGTTATGCATCAGGACTTGGAGGTCTTGCAGATGTGGCCAGCGCTGCAGCATATGGACTTGGTGCAGCTAACGGATACGGATTTTCGATGAAAAACATTGTTCTTCCGGTTGCCGGAGTAATTTCAGGATGGGGAGGAATAATGCAAGCTGCAGCACCATATTTAGGTGAATATGGACTTCCTGCAATGGTTATGGGTAATCTTATGCAAGGAACTTCATCAGCCGCTCTGGCAGCTTACCAAAATGTAACAGGAAATATTACGGCAAATGCTGACGTTATTTTATCCAATAAGGTAAGAAACATAGAAACAGTGTGCAAAATGCTCGATACACAGGGCGATGTCGTCAAAAAAATGCTTAAAGAATCAATCGAAGGCGACAGCAAAGCAATTCAAAACTTGTAAATTTTATTTACAAGTTTTTTATTTTAATTAAAGTTTTTATATTTTTTACCGTTATAGTAAAATGTTAATAATATAGACCTAAATGTTAAGACATGTTAAACAAAAAAATCAAATCATGGCAATTCCGATTCGCAAATTGTTTTAATATACATGTAGGTCTAAAGTGTAAGGAGATTAAATGCTTCGTGATACTTTAGAAATGAATATAAAAAGGTTGATAGACTTTTTAATTTATTCAAAAAACTTTCTGATTAGAAAGAATCCTATAAAAGCAATGTCAGATTCATTTATGGAAGGCATAAAAGATATTCTGACAATTAACAAAAAAAGAAAAATGGCGCAGTATAGACTAAACTATCACCGTCATCAATTCCAAAAAATGGAACAGCTGATAGCCGAAAACAATCAGCACACATTCTTGAGGGGTAACAACCTCAATGAAACAAGGTAGAAGGAAATAAAAATGGGATTAATTGTATCGCAAATCAGATTAATGTATCTCCAGCAAGCAAGGTTGGATCTGGAATATAAAATCCAGTTAATTACTCAAACCAAATTGGGATTATCGCAGTCTGTAAGCGATTTAATGCAAGTCGGAAATGACTACGATCCGGAATCTCCCACCACCAAAATGCTGCAGCAGCGACAAGCCAAACTGAAAGTTCTGGAACAAAAACTTGATCAACAAATGGCAGCATATCAATCAAGACTAAAAATGATAGATACAGAATATGAATCAGCCAAAGCGATGCTTGATAAAAATATACAAAGTTCATTCACATATGGCGGACGATAATATGAAAAAACCGGTTAAACCGGTTTTTTTATTGTAAAAAAAGGAGCCTAAAAGGCTCCGTTGGAATTAAGAATAGCTGGAAGTATGAAAAAGATTTATGATTATATTTAACAGAATAAGTGTTAAATATACAATTACCCATATGGCTAATATATAATTTTAGAAATTATATATAAATATTTTTATAAAAATATCTGTAAAAGCATGCTCAAAATATAGAAAAAGGTCTAAAAAAAATAATAAGTGTAATACGTGCACTTTATCTAAGATGCACTGTTTGTTTGCTTTTTAACCAAATAAATATTTCTTAACAATAGGGGTTGACAAATAATCAATAATAGGATATAGTAAAAATGTTAGATGAAGTGTTTAAAAAACACTTAATAAAAACCTCAAGAGAGGAGGAACATTATGATAACTATCAATCCAGTAAATTTTAACAGAGTTAACCCAATTTCTTTTGGAGAAGGAAATTTAAATAATATAACCCCGAATGTGGCAATATTGTCACTACAAACCCCGAATGCGAAAATTAATTTTGAAAATGACCTTAACAGAACTAAAAAAGCTGACATGGTTCAATCTCAAAATATGTTTGACGCTATTGGCGCTAAACTTCGCAAGACTTATGATATACTATTTTCACCCAATTACGAAAGAGCTCCAAGAAGCGAACAACATATATCGTACTTGGCTTAATTACCCCTAAACTTAACTATAAATGCTAAGTAAATAAAAAAAATCTCCTCAGGGAGATTTTTTTATTTACTTGTTTCCGACATAAAACTCTGACATAGCAAGAACTTTGTGTGGATTATCTTTAGAATATACTTTCATTGCATAATAACCTTTTTGATTTATTACAAAATAATCAGTATAATAATTTACTTCTTCATCACTAAGTCTTACATCTCTGGTCCAAATTAAATCATAGCCCAATCTGCCGTAATCATTATCCTTTTTTATAACTTGAATATACAAATAACGAGATTCAACCTTCTTTGGCATAAGAATTACATAATATATTCTTGAACCGGTTAAAAAGGCTTTTGAATAATCATAAATATTTTTTTCCGTTATAGGAGCTTTATTAAATAAAATTCCTGCATTATTATCACTACAGCCGCATCCTAAAATTATAACAAAAGTTATTAAGAAAAAAAGTCTTTTTATCATTTTTCAAGCTCTTTTATTCTATCTTCAACTGTTTTTGCAGTTGCCTCGTCCTTATTCAATGTTAAAAATATCTTGTAATTATTCAATGCTTCTTTTGAGTTATTATCCTGTTCATAAGCCATTGCGAGTGCATAATATGCATAGCCGTAATTTGGATTCAATGCTATAACTCTATGAAAACATTCTTTAGCTTTGTTATTGTTTTTATCATTTGCATAAACAAGACCTAAGTTAAACCAACCATCAGCATAATTAGGATTTACTATAATCGACTTTTTATAGTAATTTATTGCGCCTTTATTATCTTGTCTATATTGTGCAATATTACCCAACTTAAGAAGTGTCTCTTCATCTGCAGGTTTTATTTTTAAAGCTGCTTGATAATTTTTTATCGCAAGATCAAAGTTTTCACTCTTATAATTTTCATCACCCTTTGCAATCAATTCCTTATTTTGCGCATTATCAGCATCTTCGCCTGCTTTTGCGGAATCCATAGACAAAACCACATCCGTTATATCACCTTCAGTTGTTTGAATATTACTTTTATTAGTTTCTGAAATAAATTTTGCAAATTCTGAGCTATATAGACCTTTATCCGGAGCCATAGAAATAGCTTTCTCAAAATTTTCAGTAGCTTTTTCATTTATCCCGCATGCACGATAACATTGTGCCAAACCATAATATGCAAAACTATCATTTGTATTTCTTTCAACAGCTTTTTCAAACATTTCGGTTGCTAAAGTATAATTTTTTGCATTAAGATAAACTTCACCCTGACCAACATAAGCGGCAGTAAGATTATTTTTCACATTCTGATTATCCTTTACCTGCAATAATTCATTATACAACGCAATTGCTGCTTGATAATCATTTAATGCATGCAAAGCCAAAGCCTTATTAAATTTTGCATTATAATCATCCGGCTTAGCTGTCAGGACTTCATTATAATACTTAATTGCCTTTTGGTAATCTTTTTTTAAATGATAGCACTCTGCCAAATCACTAACCAAACTGTAATCTTTATTGTTTTTCTGCAATTCAATAGCTTTTGCATAATTTACAATAGCTTCATCAATATTATTCAATCTTTTATACACAATGCCCATATTTTGGTATCCTCTCGGATCATCAGGGAAATGGGATATATATATTTTGTAATTTGCTATTGCAGAATCATTTTTATTCATCTCAGCAAGCAAGTTAGCGTAATCAAAACGCAGCGCATGCAATTCTGGTTGCTGTCTAAATACAACATCATATTTTGCAAGAGCTTCTTCATTTTTTCCAAGTTCTTGATAAGATAGGGCTAAATTCATATGTGCCATTGAATTTTCCGAATCCAATTCAACTGCTTTTTCCAAAAATTCTATTGCTTTTTCATAATTTTTCACTTCAAATAAAGCTAATCCATAATTTGAATATTCTGAAAAGATAGCCGGATTTTTAGAATAAAGGTTTTCGTATTCATTTACGGCACTGTTAAAATTACCATCTCTAAGATATGAAGCAGCGAGATTTTCTCTGGCCTCTCTGTGCTGAGAATATGTAGCCAAAAATTTATTATAATTTTCTATTGCACCTTTATAATCTCTTAATTGATACTGAACATTTGCAAGATTTAAATAATTATACAAATATTCCGGACACATAGACATAACTTTTTCATATGCATCAAGAGCTTTTTTATAATCTCCTTGGTTTTCGTATATATTGCCGATACTTACATAAATATATCCATCAGCGGGCTTTAACTCGGAAACTTTTGAATATGCACTCAAAGCCTTTTCATATTCTCCCATTTCACTATACACACCGGCAAGTTTTGTATAAATCATCACATCATTAGGAGCTATTGCAAGAGCTTCATTCAGTTTTTGAACAGCAGTAGCGTAATCCTCTTTATATTCAGCAGAACACGCCTGTTGATACAACGAATTTGCAGCCTGCGGCATAGAATATGCCGTACCTGCTAAGACTATTGATAATAAAGCCGAAATTAATAACTTCTTATTTATAATGCCACTCTCCCTTTCTAATAACAATATTATAACAGAAATCAAATTTGTGTAAAGCTATTAGAATAAACTTCTTTATTTAATAAAATTTTTGCTGTTTTAATAAAATTCTTTTGTTCTGTTGAAGTTTGATCATATTTAATATCTTCCAAATCAATAAAATCACATATAATTTTTGATATCTCTAAAAGTAAATTATCAGCTTCCGATTCAGGATTTTGGTTCTCAAGCATTTTTGCCACCCTAAACAATTCAAAATCACCTGCATCAACTATAGCAGCATCTAAACCTGCGCCATATAACAAGGTCAAAAATATCTTATTTATCAAATGCCGTTCAGATGCACCGTTTGATATATTAGATAAACCAACAACAGTATTAACCTGCGGGCTAAAACTTTCTTTTATCATTCTTATAGAACTAATTACCTCAAATGCTTGAGACTGTTCAACACAGACAGGCAAAACTAAAGGATCAAAAAATATTTTTTCAGAGTTTACACCTGAATCCATAAATCTTTCATACATATCAAAAACAATTTCCATCCTGCCGTCAGCAGTTTTTGGAATGCCTGATTCTTTGCTTAAAGTTAGTGCTATCAAATTACTGTCATATTTTAATGCAAGTTCCGTCATAATATTAAATCTTTCAATATCATTTGATGCACTATTTATAAAAGAATTACCGCCAAAACATTTCAATCCTTTTTCCATTTCAATAGCATTTGTTGTATCAAAAGAAATTCCGATAGAAGATTCTTTTTTTACAATTCCGACTAACCAGGGCAAAATATCTGCCAATTCATTTTTTGCCGGTCCGACATTTAAATCGGTATAATCCATATTTTTTTGCAATTTTATAAGTTCAGAAATATAATTTTCATCACGATTTTTAAGAGCTTCACACACTCTTTTGGAAATAACATGTATATTTTCACCAATAAAAATCATAGTACTATTTTACCATAAAATTTTAATCCTAAAGAGTAATTGAAAATATCGAAAAAAATGTTTAATATCAATATATATATGAAAGTTTAAAACTTAATAAAAATTTACAATTCAATTTATGAATTAATACGCAAATTCCAAAGATTTCATGTTTTGCTACCACTGGAAAATTTTGTATTTATTTGATATAATATATGCGATATGTGTTTGAAAGGAGAAGGTCTATGGCAGTGTTAACATCAAAAGTTACCAAAAGTAAACAGGCAAAATCCAAATTTAACGATGAGTTTGAAGATTACTTAAAAACTCAGTGTTTGAAAACAACATTTAACGGAATCGAACTAGAAACATTCTCGTGGTACAAAAAAGTTCTTGGACTAGTATAAAAAAATAACTCCTTATGGAGTTATTTTTTTAGCTTAATTCTGCAATTTTTTTATAAAGTTCAATCTGCTTTAATGAAATATTCTTTGGAATAACAATTTTCACTTTAGCGTTAAGATTTCCAAATCCGCCGGTCTTTTGAGGCAGACCTAAACCCTTTAACCTAAGTGACTGACCTGACGAAGTTTTTGGCGGAATTTTTATATTTATCTTACCATGAAGTGTTTGAATATCTTTTTTACATCCTAAAACAGCCTCTGATGGAGTAACTTCAACTTCCTTTGTTAAATCACATCCATCAATTTCATATTCACTGTCTTTAAAATGAATTATTAAATATAAATCACCCTTTCTTCCGTAAGCATCACTTTGACCTTCACCTTTTATACGAACTTTTTTGCCTTCTGCAACATTCGGAGGCAATTTCACTTTTATAGACTTTGGTTCTGTTTTAATACCTGTACCTCCGCAATTTGAACAATAGCCGTTACCGTGGCATTGAGTACAGCGTTCCATACTGTTGAAACGAACATTTATAGGTTTTTTTTCAAAAATATCCTTTGCAGTTATATTCAAATTCATTGTTATATCAAGATTTTGCATAGGTTGTTCTTGACGTCTGGTTCTGGTTTGCTGAGTTCTTCCAAAATCAAAACCGCCAAAATTCATTCCTTGATTTGCACCCATCATATCTCCAAACAAAGAGCTGAAGAAATCTGAAAATCCACCGAAATTTTGACCATCAAAATTAAATTGATACCCCTGAGAACTTCCGTCAAATCCAAAATTTTCAAATCCCGGCGGTGGTGTATAGCTTTGACCACCCTGCCAGTTTGAGCCTAAACTATCATATCGTTGACGTTTCTGTTTATCGCCTAAAACTTCGTATGCTTCGTTTATATCTTTGAATTTACTTTCAGCTTCTTTCGTTTTATTTACATCCGGATGAAATTTTCTTGCCAATTTTCTGTACGCAGATTTTATTTCAGCTTCAGATGCGTCACGTTTTACACCCAATATATCATAATAATCT
>Ga0247610_10008425_pt1 | contig 10479 bp, 10 predicted proteins | sample 174DNAGHGhighgp2_FD_193483 | JGI IMG/M metagenome (GOLD analysis project Ga0247610, IMG submission 193483) | Sheep rumen microbial communities from Palmerston North, Manawatu-Wanganui, New Zealand - 1742 DNA GHGhigh gp2 | ecosystem: Host-associated > Mammals > Digestive system > Stomach > Rumen... | reverse complement strand
ATTCAAAACAGCAATGCATGTTTTGATAGGTAGTTCGAGTCTCATAACCTTCTCGCACTTGCCATTATTATAAGCTTCTATTACTGATGCCTTGTTCTTTTTAATTGCCGTGTCATATTTTCTCCAAATGCGACCATTTTCGTCTTTTACATATTCCATAATTGATCAATGAAATGAAAATAAAATCGTCCTGATTAAAAATCTCGCATCCCTTTTTTCTCCATGTTATAGCAATTGTCTAATTGAGCACATATAGACTGAAAATCTTGGTACAAATCCAGTGTTCGTACATAAACCCTATTACCTTCTGGGGTCTCTCGCTTAATACATGGGACCTGTTCAACTTCTGTTTTTGCATACAATAACATACCATCAACTTTTCCTGTGTGTTCAACATCATAGTTACTCACATACGCATAAAGTTGCATGAAGTTGTTACTATGAAATTTTTGCTTATCGTAATGGGATTGTAGAATGTGTGAATAGTATTTGGTGTCGATAATTAACGTCCGCTCGCCCACCGACAGCATGATATCCGTCTGCATTATTGGAAGCATATCTTCATTTTCATCCTCTTCAATAAAATTCCAAGATATTTGCTCTGAACGGGCATTCAGCTCCTGATGATGCTTCTGATAGTATGCAAGAACAAATCTCTGAAATAATAGATTCATATTCTTCTCGGATAAAGATTTCATTCTGTAGGCTCCTGAGTTTGTTGTCATAAGCATGTCCTCTATAATGAATCTGCAAATATTGACAAGCATTTGATAGTTGCTGTTTCTTCTGTCAAAGACAATGGTATTCCATCGTACAACACGTAAATCAACCGAGTCAATTATTTGGAAATATGGCAATATACTCCTCATAGAATCTTTACGTGAAGCGCTCACATTATCGCACCGTAACAAGAGTTGTAGGGCAGCTTTCAGAATTTGATTGTAGATATTGTTCTCAGTAAGTTCATCATAAATACAATACGCTTGATAAGGGTTTTTCTGTTCTATCTCACAGGTCTTGTACAAATGTATTCTCCCACGTATTGTGGATAATCTACCTTCATTACTTTCGTATGTCTTGAATAAACCTCGTTTAAGAAGACATGAAATGCCACGTATCAGAATCTCAGCGAACAAATCGTGAGTTTCTTCAAAATGTTCACCAGCAATATTGTCATCTATGTTGAACCTAAAATCCCTGAAGGCATAGACCAACATATAGTATATATTGCTAATGAGGATATTCTTATCTCTCGTCATCTTCTATTATTTCCCTCAGTTTCTTTTCTTGTTCTTTAAATTTGCCTTCGTTATCAAACCAATACTCTTGAAGCATTGGGATGATTTCATACTTAATGATTCTTTTCAAGCGACCATCATTTACATCTTCTTTGTTATTGAAACAGAAATAACTATGCCCAATACAATAACCAGGTCCAAGAGACGAGTCTCTTTTAATTTCTTCGTTCAGATTCACCATTCCTTGGATAATTTTATCAAGCAATGGGCTATTGATGTTTTTTAGATAATCTTTAAATGTATCCGTTTCAAAAGCAGGTTCGAGTGTAAAAAAGGCGAATCGGCGACGTAATGCGAAGTCAATCATCGCCAAACTCCTATCGGCAGTGTTCATTAGTCCAATGATATAGACATTGTCTGGAATAACGAATTTCTTCTGAGAATAGGCTAGCTTGATACTTTTATCACTTTTAGCACGATAACCTTTTTCAATCAGAGAGAAAGCTTCGCCAAAAATCTTGCTGATGTTGCCCCTGTTTATTTCGTCAATGATAAAGTAATAGTCATTTTGGGAGTCTATACTTGCCTCATGGCAAAAGGCCTTAAATACACCGTCTTTAAGTACAAACCCTCCTTCATTCTTCTTGTCTTTACCTATTTCTTTTTCATCAACATCATTTTTACTATATCTTGTTCTTGGTTTGTATCCGATAATGAAGTCCTCATAAGTGTAGTTAGGATGGAACTGTACAAACTCTATCCGATGATAATTCTTTTCTGTCATACGCGCAAATGCGATTCTTTCCGCAAGAAACGTTTTTCCAACTCCTGGTGCACCTTGCAAGATGATACACTTCTTTTCGTCCAGAATTTTGTCTATGTCATCCAATAGTTTTCCATCAATGAATGTAGACTTCAGCAAATCTTCTTTTGAATACTCACGGGAATTATTGCTGGCATATTGGGGGTTATTTGAAATGACTCCTTTCCTGATTGCTTTGAACTCATTCAATGTCAGCTTAAAAGGTACACGAATTTGAGTGAGGTGCTTCATTCCCCCCATATCAACAATAAAAACAGGATTATCATATATTTGTTCTATTTGCAATGTCACCTTATCTTCTTTAGAACCCAAAACTTTCAAGAGGCCAGTTATTCGCTTGTTCATGACATTATATGCAAATACCAAGTCGCCAGTGTGGAAATCAGGGTATGACGAAACACTCTTAATGTCGTAATTGATTTCTGGGTCTTCTTTTGGAGCAGCCTGAACATATCCTTCATCATACTCATGTTTTGGGGTATAGGAGTTCGCTGGGATTCCACCTGGTCGGTTGCGATAGAAATAATGTACAAAAATCGAATCTGCCGACAGCTCGCGTATGCGCTCGCCAGATGACACTTCATGGCGGTACTTATTTTTGGTAACTCCCATCACTGGCTTACTCTGTTGGTCTAGCACTGTAATCCAAGCGCGGGACCGCCGGCCACCGTTGTGGCGATAGGATCTGGTGTTGAGTACCACATCAGGATCCATACTGATTCCCATTTGGTTAAGACAAGGCTTTAAATATTTGGTGATGCGCTTCTTTGCCTTCTCTATCTTATCCTTGTTGATGTCCTCATTCACGCTATCAAGCAGGCTGATGGCCATTTCCTGTGGCGCAATAGGTATCCCAAAGTGAGGATTGTCAGGATCGTCTTTAAAATAGCGAAATAGCCAAAGAATAGTATTTCTGTCCTTATCGTATTTACTTTGGCCGTGTTTGTTAGAATCAATCTTTTTCTTTTTTCTGTCGTTTTCTTTGTCGGGCATCCAAGATTGAATGTCCAAGGAGGGTATTGCTTTGGTCTCTCCAATTTTTCCTCCTACTATATTCCATGTTTCTGAGTCGATATTCATCCACCAGAATTGCTCTTCTTGTTTTTCTTGATTCTCGCCATTAATAGAATCTATCTTTATCTGCTCTTCCATAACAACATAAACTATTGATTATTTTCTTCAACAACACTATCATTGGTTCTCACAAGTTCACCGATTTCCACCCTAAGTACCTGTGCTATTTTTATAAGTGTTTCAAGATTTGGCTGAGCCGTATTTGTCACCCACTTGGAAACGGTTGCTTGATCACGGCCAATCTGTTCTGCCAACCATTTGTTCTGAAGGTTTTTCTCAGCTAACACTACTTTGATGCGGTTTAAATTCTTATTTCCTTTATCCATAAGTGATTGAATTAACAGTGCAAAGTTACAAATTATTTATTAATTTCCTTTATAAAAACCGAAAATATTTTGTGTAATTAGAAAATATTTTCTAATTTCTTAAATTATCCAAGTAATAAGCAATACTTTCTGTTTAACTTGGCGAGGATAGACATACTATGTTACATTGGTTGCTCATACCATGATTGTGCCATTAATGGCTTTAAGAGCAAAAAGCTACTGATATAATTAGATTTTCAAGTTTCGCAAGCTATGAAAGCAATGCACAGTAACGGTCTGAAAGGCCAACAAGCACATGGCTACGGCTCACTACATCTAATAAAAGTTTGATCCTGCACCTGTTGCTTATGCAATCTCTAGACATAGGAAAACATATCAGGAAGGGAAGATTTCTTGGCAGTTTATATGTGAAAAAGTAAAAAACAAGTATAACAAAAAACTGAGTCCACTTGTAAAAGTGTTTGTAAAGATTTTACCTTTCTTTGCTACATTGACTACGCCGTACAAAATATAATCAAGAGTTATGACTGACATAAAACCCAATTTAGACATCGTTTTTGTACAAAACGTAAGTGTCTTTAGGAGTACTCTTTAAAAATGCCACTTTTACGAGTGGACTCATGTATAATTATTAGGAAAGGCAAAAAAGGACATGGAGGTATTTGGCTTTCATCATCATTTACATTCTCGATACTCTTGGAGAAACCATCCAAATGCCTTCCGAACTTCTTGTCTATTTGTTTGATTATCTATACCTGCATTGAAATAGCCATAGGGATGTTGCATTAGTCTCGCCTTTGTTCCTTTTTCGACAGCCTTTTTAGCTTCTCTAATAGCCTCAGTAGCATTTTTCGCATCAATTACCTTAGACAACAAAATAGTCTCCATCAATACATACAACTTGAAATCGCTATAAATGTCGATTTTAATGGGTTTTTCGCCTAACTGAATAAGAGCATAGTCAGGCAAAAACGATGAAACTTGTTTGTTTCAGACCACTCTGCATACCTTAGTTCATCAGGAAAACACCCAATTCAGAGAACAAATTCAATACCCCTATACCAACCAAATAGATATTAGATCCATCGTGGTCTTCAATATTGACACATAGCCTAAAGCTATATCTTGGATTCTTGTTGGGTCTTTTGCATTCCTGTTCGTAGCTTATTTGTACCAATGTCCAACTATGGGAGCCACTCGCTTTTGCTCAATTATAGCCTTTTTCTCCAGTTCCTCGAATACAAACCTATCCATAGAGTAATTTGAAATTATCATTCGTGTTTGCAAAATTACACAATTATATTCAAACTGCAATATCCAAAATCAACAAATATAGTTTAAAAATAGTGTTTTTCATTTTTTAGCAGTAGGAAATGTGCATCATAAAAGATTTTGTACTAATTTTGCAATTGAAACATCAAAGGAAGGATGATATAGATGCTACAAGAGGTAGTTTTGAGTTACCCACTAACTCTAAAACGGCACCTGCATGAAAAATCCCGAAATCATTTGAGGTTTCGGGATTAAAAGTGTCTATACAGTTACTACCATCATTTCGTGTGCCAGTCGATGGAGACCTTGTGCAATCTTTTGGGCTTGCTTAGGTCGTGGCTTACTGATACCTGATGCGTAGTGAGCAAGCTGCTTTTGGTTGATACCAGTAATGGTCTCCAAGGACGAGAAGGAAAAAATGCCCCTGTAGAATTCGAGAAGTGATTGAACGTTAAATTTATAGACGATTTCATATTCACCGTCAAAGACTGCCGGATACTCGTCCCCGTCTTCTTTTGCGCAGTCTACATAAAATTTAATACTATCTTCGACTTCTTTTTTGAACTGCTCAAAGTCGCCTGAGCATGCGACTACCCACCCAGGAAGAAGGTCGCAAGCGCAACTATACCCGTTTTCGGTACGTGCGGTGTCCATAATTACGGTTTCCATAATATGATATTTGTGTAGCTTTTTTCTTTTTTTAGTGGCAAGGGAGTTCTTTAAAATTTCAGACCCGATTGCTCTTCAATGCTTTTCAGAAGATCACCGTATACGTCGTCGTTCCCTGTGCCATTGACTGTCACTTTCCCTGGTTTAGTGGGGTGAACAAACTGGGCGTGACTTCCAACCTGATGCTTGAGTATCCATCCGTCATCTTTCAATGCCTTCAGAATCTTTCTAGCTTTAATTACTTTCACAATTAAAATATCTCTTATTTTTATTTTTCTTCCGCAAAGGTAGTAAAATTACTATGAATTGCCAAATAATTTATAATAAAAATAACTATTTTACTATTAATTTGTGCTTTTTGGCGATTTTTTATAATGTGAGCATGTCTTTTTTCAGGTATAGTGATGAAGAATTCATATAACCATGTTAGCATAGCAATCCAAACATCCATGATGGAATACGATTCCAATGACCTGTCTCCTATGGGTCACGGCATTATCCCATGACGACATCGAGTACCATCATCAGGACGAAGCCAATGGCAAAACCGATGGTACTGAGGTTGGAGTGCTTGCCGGAGGATGCTTCAGGAATCAGTTCCTCGACAACCACATAAAACATCGCCTTCTGCCGCTGGCATGGTCGGCCTGTGAAGTCCATCAAATTCCGAAGTCAGTTGGAATATGACTTATTTTTTGTGAAATAGCTTTTATCTTATAGGAGTAAGCGAAAGAGCCAATTCGACTCTTTTGGCATGCTCATTTATTTGTTTTCAACAACCTTTTTTGGTTGTAAAGTCAAAACACAACCTTTTTTGGTTGTAAAAGAAAGAAACAACTAAAAATGGTTGTTATTCTCAATTCTTTTATGTAAATTTGCACCCGACAACCAATAGATAGGATAAAAATGGAGATAAAAGCTGTCATAACAGGTGATATAGTCCGTTCAGAGTTGATAGCCCTGGACAAGAGAGACCTGTTGATACAGGTCTTGCATCAGATTGTCGAAAATCTGCAAGACAAGAGTCCAATGCGTATGGAGCTGTTCAGAGGAGATAGTTTCCAGATAGTGGTTGATTCTCCGGAAATGTCATTGAAGATTGCATCAATGATGCGTGCCGGGCTTAAATCCAATACACCAAAAGGCTCCAAAACAGAATGGGATGCCAGAATTTCCATTGGAATAGGAACTATAGACTATCGGGGGGACAGCATTGTCACTTCTGACGGCGAGGCTTTCAAACTTTCAGGCAGGGGACTTGACACAATGGAGAAGAACCGACTGGCGGTTAATACCTGCTGGCAAGATGTAAATGAGGAACTGGATGCCGGGCTAGCATTTGTAGATGACCTCATAACAGGATGGAGCGTGAATCAGGCCAATGCCGTCTATCTATCTGTCGGAAGAGGGCTCTCGCAGGCTAACATTGCAAGCGCCATAGCCAAATCTCAACAGAATGTCAGCAAGACACTGACATCAGCGAAGGAATCTCTGCTTGTCAGATTCTCAGACCGTTTTGAAACAATCATAAAAAAACATAAGGAGCAATGAACATACTCATACTTCTCAAACTGCTTGCAGCCCATATTGTCGGTGATTTCTTTCTTCAGACAGACAAAATATGCGAGGGTAAATATGCAAAGGGGGCCAGACGTCTTGGCTATCTTGCCATTCACAGTGGTATCAATGCCCTGTTGACCTGGCTGTTTGCCGCTTTGTGGGAATGCTGGCAGATACCTGTCATAGTGTTTTTTACGCATTATCTGATAGACTATGCCAAATCTGCCATCGGCAGTGGCTCACTTTGGATGTTCATTACAGACCAGTTGCTGCATCTGGCAATTATCTGTGGATTGTGGGTATGGTTGACTGATACTGACATGTGCATTGGCGCAGAATGGCTTTCGGACTATCGGGTATGGATAGTTGCCTTGTGCTATATGCTGGCATTGAAGCCTGCATCCATACTGCTTGGAACATTCATCGCAAAGTGGACACCATCGAATAATGACAAGAACAGTCTGCCTAATGCCGGCGCATGGATTGGCTACCTTGAAAGGGTGCTGATACTGACTTTTATGCTCGTTGGCTGCATGGAGGGAATCGGCTTCCTGCTTGCGGCAAAATCCATCTTCCGTTTTGGAGAACTGACAAAGGCAAGGGAAGTGAAAATCACCGAATATGTAATGATAGGTACGCTGTCAAGTTTCACCATTGCCATTTTATTAGGTGCTTTTGCATTGAGAGTGTTAGGAAACTAATCTTTGAGTTGTCGCTTCAGGCGGCTTCTTTTTCGCTTCCTTGTTCTTTTCCACTATCAAAAAGAAAAAGGAAGCCGAGGCTGCTGGATAAGGGCTTGTGTCCGTCCTGCGCTCAGTTGGCTGACGCTTGTTTTAACCATTGCGTCGAAATGGTTACCCCATGACGACATCGAGTACCATCATCAGGACGAAGCCAATGGCAAAACCGATGGTACTGAGGTTGGAGTGCTTGCCGGAGGATGCTTCGGGAATCAGTTCCTCGACAACCACATAGAACATCGCTCCTGCCGCAAAGGCAAGCATATAGGGAAGTACTGGGGTCAACAGGGAGGCGAGCAGAATGACTGCCAACCCACCGATGGGTTCCACGGCACCACTGAGACTGCCTAAAAGGAATGAACGCCAGCGGGAATTGCCCTCTGCCCTCATGGGCATGGAGATGATGGCTCCCTCTGGTATGTTCTGAATAGCGATACCAACGGACACAGCAACCGCTGATGCCAAGGATATACTGGCGGCACCTTGTTCAGCTCCAGCAAAGACGACACCGACAGCCATACCTTCCGGCAGGTTATGGATGGTAACGGCAAGGGCAAGCATCGCTGTACGTGACAACCGGGAACGGGGACCCTCGGGTGTATCGGTACCGATGTGCAGGTGGGGAGTCAGTTCGTCAAGCACAAGGAGGAAACCCATACCCAACAGGAATCCAACGGCTGCCGGCAATACAGACCAGGCACCCTTCGACTCCTCCATCTCCATAGCAGGTATCAGTAACGACCAGACAGAGGCTGCCACCATGACACCTGAGGCAAAACCGAGCAACGTCTTCTGAACCCGATCCGACATCTCGTCTTTCATCAAGAATACGAATGCTGAACCGAGTACAGTACCCAACAAAGGGATGAGTAATCCTATTGCTATAATGGTCATATCGGTAGCAAAGATACAAAATTCCTCCGAGTTAACAAGATGAAATGTCACAAATAATCTCCAAAAGACACAATATCAAAAAATATTTCGTACTTTTGCAACATCAATACATCATGACAATGAAAAAGATACTTTGCTTATTAGTCACATCTATAGCTTTGCTGACAGCTTGCTCTGACAGCAGTAATGAGTCAACAACTCCTGCCAAACGGACGGTCATCGTATATATGGCGGCGGAAAACACCCTCTCAGGAAATGCCCAGGATGACATTAACGAGATGATACAGGGGGTGAAGAAGATAGCCAAATACGACAACCTCGTTGTGTTTGTCGACCGTTCCCGGTCACAGGAGAATCCTTTCATTGTCCGGTTACGTGATAATGAGAAACAACCGGCGGACACCATCTATAAATATCCGTCCGATTTCCTGACCTCTGACCCTGATCACATGAAAGAGGTCATTTCAAGAGTCATGACATCATATCCTGCTGATGACTACGGATTAGTGCTGTGGGGACATGGAAACGGCTGGGTCATCATGGATGACTCTGTAGCGAGCAGGGCAATAGCTGTTGACAATGGTAGCAACAAGGTGAGCGATACCGGCAGATGGCTGAACATCCCATCACTGCGCATTGCCTTGAAAGCACTGCCCCACCCTTTCAAGTTTATCTTCGCCGACTGCTGTAATATGCAGAATGTGGAGGTTGCCTATGAACTGAGGGATGTGACGGAATATTATATCGCCTCGCCTGCAGGTATTCCCGGTGACGGAGCCCCCTACGACAAGATTATACCTGACCTGTTCCTGTATGATGACGTGCAGATGTATACCAAGACCTGTGATGACTATTATGCGAAGACTGACGTGGAAAGCGGTCATTTGCCTATCTCTGTCATCCGTACGGCAGACCTGCCACAGTTGGCAAGTGCGACGAGGGACATCCTAAGGGATATCTATGAGCCAGGTACAACGATTGACACAGACGGACTGATATACTATTATACATATAGGGTGTCCGATGCCAACGAACATGTGATGTACGACATGAACGACTTCCTGCTTCGCCATGCTAACGAGACAAGCTATAAGGAATGGCAGAAAGCCCTCAACAATGCCGTGGTATATAAGAAGATGAGTACACGATGGCAAGTCTTAGGCACGCTGATCTTCGACTTTGAGGTGACAGAGGAGCGTTTCGGCGGTGTCAGCATGTTCATCCCCCTGGAGCGATATGCCCATACATCCATTAAGTATAATGAGGGTATCAAGAAAATGGCGTGGTATCAGGCGGTGGGCTGGTCGGAACTTGGCTGGTGAACCACCACCTTCACCTTGGAAATACGGCGTTCCTCCATTTCCTGAATCTCAAAGGTGAAGTTCAGGTAGTCGATTTTCTCATGTAACTCAGGGAAGTCGCCCTTGATTTCCAGCAGCAGTCCTGCCAGGGAATCAGCGTCACCCTCTACCTCCGAGAAAATATCATCATCGAGTTTCAGTATCTTATAGAAATCACTCAACAGCGTCTTTCCTTCGAAAACGAAGGTGTTGTTGTTGATGCGGACATAACTCTTCTCATCCTCGTCATACTCGTCGTTGATCTCCCCCACTATCTCCTCCAGGATATCCTCCAGGGTGACTATACCGCTGGTGCCGCCGAACTCGTCGACAACAATGGCAATATGCACCTTGTTCTCCTGGAACTCACGCAAGAGGTCATCAATCTTCTTAGTCTCAGGAACGAAATACGGGGGCCGTATCAATGACTGCCAACGGAAAGTGGCAGGCTTGCGGAGATGAGGAAGCAAGTCCTTGATATACAAGATTCCACGGATATTATCACTATTGTCCTGATAGACAGGTATACGGGAATAATTGTTC
>Ga0247610_10008424_pt1 | contig 10480 bp, 10 predicted proteins | sample 174DNAGHGhighgp2_FD_193483 | JGI IMG/M metagenome (GOLD analysis project Ga0247610, IMG submission 193483) | Sheep rumen microbial communities from Palmerston North, Manawatu-Wanganui, New Zealand - 1742 DNA GHGhigh gp2 | ecosystem: Host-associated > Mammals > Digestive system > Stomach > Rumen... | reverse complement strand
AAAAGAAAAAGGAGAGGAGTCTCTGACTTTAATGTCTCTTGTTTTACTTGTCTCAATTAAATTATTTACTTTATTTTCACTCATGTTTTCACACTCATTCTACTTCTATAGTGACACTTAAGTGTCTCTTATGTGTCATTAATGAACATATAAATCAAGCTATTTTCACTCTCCTTTTCCTCAGATAAGGACTGTCCTTTGAGTTTCCCATGTCTGAAAAACATAAGGGGGGGTAGGTGTAGAATTTTTCAGAGGATCCTGAATTGGAATGACACCCTCTTGACACCTACTTGACACCCTATAGGGAATGAATGTTCAAACTTTTTTCATATGTCATTTGTGTTAATTTTTGTTAAAGAGTGTTAAAAAGTGTTTGTTTTTGTAATGGATTAACATATCCATATTAAATGGATATTTCCTTTAATAATATGACCTAATTCTGTGAAAGGAGTAACAAGGAAAAAGAAAAAGAGAGATATTTTGTCCTTATTTTCAAAAGTTAAAGTCAATACATACATCAATACAGTAATTAACTTTATATAACTTGTCACTCAAAAAGATAAATCATAGGAGGGTTTTTATCATGGGTTTTAAACAAGTAACATTTAGAATTGATGAGAAATTGGCTCAGGATTTAAAGGCTATGGCTTTTCATGAGGACAAAACTCAAACTCAATTAGTCACAGAATTTATTGAGAAAGGAGTGAGACAATACAAAGAACAAACTACTTTAAATGTAGAATAAGGGAAAAATAGAATGAAAAAAAGTGTTTAAAAGTTTAAATTATCAAATTCCACAAAGATAATTCAAACCTCAAAATTAAATTAAGACTTACTACTATTTTTGAGGTAACAACTATTTAAACTCTTTTTGAATGTATAACTCTGAAATGATGTATACTCCTGAGGAAAGATATACACATTAGGAAACTATGTATATTATTTTGAATTAGTATACACTTTCAGGATTAATGTATATTTAGTCAAAATGTTATACACTTTTTGAAAAGTTATACACTATTTTGAAATGATGTATATTTTCATGAAAGTTATACATCACTCTATTTTTGACCCTGAGAAAAATAGGAGTTAAACTATGGGAAAAAGAATAAGGAGGAACATTTCAATTGATGAGGACATATGGGAGTTACTCCCTAAATATATCAATGAAAGTAGGTCATCTTGGTTTGAAAAACAAGCAAGGAGACAAATCAATTGTAATGATGAGATAGAGGAAATTAACATCAAGTTAATGGAAATACAAAATCAAAAGAACACTCTTGAGTTGGAGGAAACTAATCTCATTGAGAAAAGAGATCACATTCTCAAGAGGAGGGAACAAAACAAGGAAAACTTTGAATTAACTGAGAAAGCTATGAGTCTTGTCAGAGTTGTAGTACATAATGAGGGAGTCATTTCAGTTGAAAGAATTAAATTCATAGCAAAGAAATATGTACTTGACTACAAAGTTTTATATGAACAAGCAAAAAAAGAAAACATCAATATTGTTCAAAAGGAAAAAGAAAAGGAGGAGTTGAAAGGTATAGACACAAGAAAAGTGTTTTAATCATTTGAAATTGTTTCACTTCCATTATAAAAAATCAAAAATTGATTTCAGAAGTTGGAGTGTATACATTGTATAAATTATACATTGTATACACTTATTATTATTATAGGCTCGTTTTTACACTTGAAATACTTGAAATGTTTTATACTTTACGAACATTGTTCTAAAGGACAATTGTCAAGACTTGTTTTTACAAACAAACTATTTTTCTTTAGTCTTGGAGAGTTACACTTGAAATGATTAAAAAATGTTTTTCAGATGAGTTGAACATCTGTCCTGAGGAAAACTTTCCCACTCCAACTCACATGATCACTACAGAAACTCCCCTCAGGAAACATGAAAAAAAGTGAAAAAAAGTGAAAAATTCCATGACACAGACTTTGACTTCCCCTACATTTTCACTACACTTCAACTCCCATTCATTACAATATCAAGGTCAAATACTACAATATTGATGACATTCACTACAATATCACTCCCATTTACTACAATATCAAGGTCACTCACTACAATTTATTTTCACTCATTGGACTTCTTTTCATGAAAGGAAACTCCTCAGGCGGTAGACTCTGTTTGACTACAGATGACTTTTCAAAAACATATAAGAGGGGGTGTCTCTCCTACCTCTCACACATTAACATACTACTATACACACCCCCCTTATAATATAATGTAATATAAAATATATGATAATGGAGGAGAAAGTCCCTTTTAGTGAAAGGAGGTCATAGGTCAATATTTTGTGTAGTGAATGACCCCCTAAATTGTAGTGAATAGGGGTCAAATTGTAGTGAATAGCTATTGAATTGTAGTGAATGAGACTCAAATTGTAGTGAATAAGTATGGAATTGTAGTGGAATTGTAGTGAGATTTATTATATTTTGAAAAACAAATATCACATTCATGTCTCAATTAACAATTAAAACTCTAAAACAAATCTGTGAAAAATTACCTGAGGACTATTTTGTCACTTTTGAAAATTCTAACTTTGATAAAAAATATCTGAGTGACAAGATTGAAGTAGACATCTCTAATGAAACTCTCATTTTAAAGGAGTATTGACTCAATTTTTGATGTAGTAAAAATCACAATAAAAAGTCATGCTACATAGGTCAAAAATGTAATGTCCTGAGAGGGTGAAAGTAAGTTGTAGACTTAAGCTGCTTGACCCCCTCCTCAACTTGACAACTTGAAAACCTACCTACATTGACTGCATTAAAAATGGCACGTTTTGTCACGATTTTATCCTCAACTTGACAACTTGAAAACCTACCTACATTGACACCCCCCTCATGTTTAGTAGGTACACTCTCAGGAGATCTTTATTTTTCAGGGAAATTTTTTTTTGATTAACTTTTTTCACAAATCAAGTAAAGGAGTCATCATAGATATTGTCTACAGATTTGAGGGACATACATCAATAATTGATTTTTCATATTTCAAAAAATAAATGTCTATTTGATGGAATTTCCCTACTTTTTGTGAATTTTCATGAATTGTCCTCAATTTCAAACTCCTCCTAAAGTATTGAAATATTGAAAGAATGAGTGTAGAATTTTATTTTATTTTGAATAGCTTTGTATTTTGTGGAATGTACTTTTATTCTAATGGGAGAGGTTTATTTCAAAATTGTATTTTTTCAATTAAATGTAGATAAAACCTATAAAAAATAACAAAAAAAGAAAAAAATGAGGAGTCACTATTTGACTCCATAGTGTTTAAGTCTCTCATTGACTTTGTTCTCATCAATGTTTTTCACATCAAAGTTATTGTCCAACTCCTGACACTTACTTGTCAAATAGTAAATGTTATATCTATTTTTGTGAGGGTCATTAAAAGGGAGTTTCCCTAAATATCCTCTTGAGGTTAATGTCAGTAACAATGTAGATAAGTCTTTGATGTTCTTAAAGGGTTTGTAGGACTTGAAAATATTTTCAATATCTTGGATTGTAAAGAAAACATTTTCCACATGATCACTACTCCTCCCCCCTAATCTGTAAAGGGTCATGAGTTTCTTTTTGAAAGATTGTTCCTCAGTTGAGTTTAAGTTGTCAATATCAATAGTCATCTCTAAATAACTTTGTTCAGAGTCCTCTTCCTCATCACTCCTCCTATAGAGTCTTATTTGTTCTAAAGCATTGTTGTAATAAGGATTAAGAGGGTCAAGTTTATGTCCCTCCTCAGACTCCTCCTCTGAAGTTACTTCTATCATTGTCAATTGATTGTTTTTCCTATTCTTTCCAACTAACATCTTGAGAAACTCATTCTCATAAGGGATTAAAGCATTTTCAAGGTTTATTTTGTTCATATACTCCTCTAATTGTTCTTTAGAGGCTACATAAACTCCATTGATGACATCACATTTGTTCAATGTAATTAGACAGAAACTCTTGAAAAGTTTTAATTGTTGGAGTAATTCCCTGACCGCTACCTCACTTGTTTTAGAATATTCTTTGAAAGTTTCTCTGTAAGGATTAACAATGACAATACTCTTGTCTACTAAGCTTAGGAGGAAAATTCCAAAGTTTTTCAAATTCTTAATAGCTTCCCTCTTTTTGATAGCCTCAGGAGAGTTGTCATAATCATTGTCAAATACAAAGTCCAATATAGAGTCCTCAACATCTGAGTCATAATTGATTGTACTTTTCAATGTTCTACTTTCCAATTGAGGATCTCCCTTTGTGAAACTATTAGTCACAGTTTGATAGAAAACTCCAAACCCTGAAGTCCTAAGATATAAGTCCTTTTGATTATGTGTTTTAGAACCCCCTTTGTTGTTTTCCTCAGTTAGTCCTCTTTTGTACTTTCCCTCAGTAATTAACCTTTTAAAGATATTGAAAATCTTTTTGACTTGTTTGAAAACTTCCTCCTCTCCTAAGTCTCCTAAGTCAAAGATTGTTCTATCTAAAAACTCAGTATGTTTTTCACTAAATCTTTCAAAGTGTGCGGAAGTCAAGTCATCATAGTCCATAATATATCTTGGAGGAGTAATGTACTCTAAAACAATTTTGTCCTCCTCAGATTTTCCACTCCCTGAGTCCGCTTCAGTCTCAGACAAAGAGCCTCCCTCTCCTCTCATTATTGTCAAGACAAGTAGGACTTTCCTCATGATGTTCCTAAGGTCACCTTTGTAGACATCAGGGAGAATGTCTTTCATGTATTGTTCAAAACCTTTCTCCTCTATTTGTTCCCTTACTTCAATAGCTATTTTTTTCTCCTCTGTAGAGAGTTGAGGGTGTCTCCTACTGTCAATGATTTCCTCAGGAGTTGGAATGTCACTATCTATGTCCTCTTGTTTAGGCGGTTTGTAATTGTTAAACTCCTCTGTGAGTTGAGGAAACTCTTTGATTTTTCCTAAAGTGAGAGATATTGGAGTAAAGTCTTGTTTTACATAGCCAAACCCTACCTCTTTACTCCATTTCCCTAAATTACTATTCCTATTCTTATCATAGACATTGAAAGGTTTTTTTGAGGAGTAACTTTGTGTTATAGGCTCAAACTCTCCCTCAGGATTAAAGTCTCCAATACATACCTCAAACAATGACCCTCTTTTTATTCTGAAATAACCTTTGACAGAGAGGGGGTCATTGTAGGACTTGTCTCCTTGATTATGAATTGGACAATAGAAACCCTCTTTGTCCCATTTGTAGTCTTTCTCAAGTAAGTCCTCATGATATTCCTTAGGAGGCTCATAGACATTGATTGTTTTAGTTTTGTTCTCTCCCTCAAAGTAGGACTTGAATTTGTTAATAATGTATTGAGTGTCCTCAGGATTGGAACATTCTTTGACTCCCTGAATGAAATATCCCATATTACCAATGAACATCTCATCATTAGGAGTGTCATAAACTCTGTCTATCCAACTTTGAACATTGTTGTCAAGTCCTGTCCCTACTCCTAAAGTCTCAAAGAATTTCTCACAGTCCTCTTTAGGAACATCACTTCTATAAAACAAATGTATGAGTCTATGTCCTATGATGTTCCTTTGTCCTTTTTGATATACTCTTGAGAAAGGTTCTTGTAGGTCAAATAAGTCTCCATTAAGAGTGTAATTCTTATTTGTGTCCCTTTCTATGTTCTTATTGTTGGAAATATTGTCCTCTTTACTAATTGTCAATAAGTGTGTAGAATAGTTTTTGAGGAAAGTTTCAAAACTTTCAGTATTGTTGTCTACATTAAGAGGGACTTTAGGTTCACTCTCATAAGCATTGTCAAGCATTTCAAAGTAAGATGTCCGCATATTGAAAGGCATAGCATACAACTTAGTTTTAAAGTGAGGGGAACATGGAATTTTAATCACTCTTGTTGAGGGGGACTTGATGACAGAGGGGTCAAGAGTAATGATGTTCAATTGTTCCTCAAGTTTCAAAGCAAAGTTTTTAATAACCTCATCAGGATTGGGAATGTCTACCTCATTAAATAAAATGTAGAGATGTACACCCTTTCCTCCTGAGAAAAAGAGTAGAGGTTCAATATTCCATGTGTCTTTGACAAACTTACAGACTTTCAAAGCCTCATCATAAGGTTTTTTGAGATAGTTACTTGAAGTATACTTGTCATAATAATACTTTCTTATAAGACTATCTCTCTCCTCAGGATTGGACACATCTTTTGTGAGGTTTTTAATTTCCTCTTTCTCTTTGTCCTCAACTTCATTGATAAGGAAGTCTGTCCCCTCTTTGACACATTTCTTTTTGTTGAGACAATTTTTCCCTTTTGACTTAAGGATCTCTTTCCCCTTGTTGTAGATGTCCTCTGAATTATAACCCTCTGACTTCAATAGCTCCTCAGGAGTAATGTCAAAGTCAAGTATAATTCTATCAAAGTGAATAGGCGGAAACTTTTTCCCATTTTCTCCTCTGTATTTGTGAACATCTGTAATATAGTTGTAATGGGACATATAGTAGTCATCTTTAGTTTGAGGAGTGTTAATGTACTCAACAATGTCCTTAATTGAATTGATATGGACAAACCTTTTCAGACTTCCCTCCCTACTCATTTTGTCTGAGTAAAGTTTCTCATAAATGTCCTCTACAATATCCATGAAAACACCTCCAAACTACTAAAGGAGTAATAATCACTTTTAAATAGGATTAAGAACAAAGATTTAAGTAACTTGTTAGTGTTTTCTTTGTTTTTGTGGGTAATGAATGGAGGGAAATTCATTACACTATTTTTCTTTAACTTCATGACTTCTTATTCTCCCTCTATTTTTGAATATAAAATTTGTTAGTTTGTGGTCAATATCAAATTTAGAGTAGACTAAAGACTCAAAACCCTCATAGAACCTAAATACACAGTAATTGAACAACTCATCTCTTGAGATTGTTGTTTTCTTATTGAGGTTCTTAAGCATAGTGTCAAACTTTCCTTTAGTGTCATACACTCTTTTAGTCCCTTTGACTTCAAATTCAAAAAAGGAGTCATACACTTCCTTTGTTGAATATTTCCCTATTTCAAAAGCACTAAGGAAATTGTTGAGGCTTGTAATGTTCCTCACTCCATCATACTTAGTTTGATAGAGATAAGCTATTGACCAATTACAAAGGTCATCAAAGGTCACATCTTTAATAAAGTCATCTTTACAATGTTCTAAAGTAATGAGAGGGAGTTTCAATTTGTTGTAGAGTCTTAAATCTAAATTGAAAGACTCACTCATTATATTTTCCCCCTACTACTAATTTGAAATAAGGTTTGTAGTCTGTGTCTGTGACTTTTACAGATTTCCCTATGAATTTTGTTCCCTCTAAGGCTTCCTTGATTTCCTCCTCAGTCACTCCAAACCCTCTGTCATTAGTAGGACTAATTTTCCCCTTTTCAATGAGACTAAAGTTGAGGAGACTAAAGAGGTTTGTCTTAGGAGTTACTTTGTACACTACCTCAGGACTATTGTTCTCAATAGGTTTGAGTTTGAAGTCAATTCCAATGACATAGTCTTGAGCCTCTACCTGAGTTGTCTTGTAGGAGTGATCACTATTTTGTATAGGGTTTCCCTCATTGTCAAGGACTCTGACTTTACAGTCAGGGAGACTTTCTAAGACTTTGACATCTACAAAGATTGTAGGTTTATTGTCCATTTTTCCTCTAAACACTCTTGATGTCCCTACAACTTCCAAACCTATTCCCTCAGGATAGTTGGACAAGGTTTCTAAAAATAAGGACTTAGTTGAGCCTTTGAGTTTCTCATCAAGTAACATCATTCTATAAACCTCCCATAATAGCCTCAAAGAATTTAGTAACATCAAGACAATTGATAAACATAGTTTCAATGTTTTTCTTATCTTTGTTAGTTAAATTCCAACCTTTAAAACAAGTTTTGTATACATCATTTTGATTGAAAACATTAACCTTGTCCCCTATAGCTTGGACAAAAAACCCATTCTCAGTCATTTCAAGATTGTTGTCTTTACAAATCACAATAATACATTTGTACACAAATTCCATGTTTATTCTATGATTACAGACAGACTTTATCTCATCAAACTTAAACTCATCTACTCTGACTTTGTTATTGAATTTAGGAGTCAATTTAGTTTTAGTTTTACTCATAATTTCACTCCATTAATTTGATGTAAAACCTCATAAACCTTAAACTCCTCAGATAAGTTGTAGAGGAAGTCAAGTCCCTCTTTGTCAGAGTCAATGTCTGAGATTTCTTTTAGTAAAAGAAAGATACTTAAATTAACAAGAGAAGTCACATTGAGTTTATTTACATGACTCTCATTGTAAAGTCCTTTGACCTTGTTCAACTGTTCTAAAGAAACCCTATTGACATTTATATGTTTGTCAATGAGTTTCAACTCTTTGTCATATTTAGTGTAGTCTAAATTTTCCTTTTCACTTAGTAACATTATTAAGTCACTTCCATTAGGTTTTGATGTAAAATGTCAATACTAAAAGAAAAGGGAAAGCATACAACAAACATAATAGCTATTGAGAGTTTATTTCATAGAGTTTTACATTTTCCTTGAATGGAGTCCCTAAATGTAATAACTTTCAATACTTTATATTACAAAGGTAACACAAAAATAGTAATTGTCTCAAAAAACTTTATTTTGTTTTACTCTGTGTATACAAAATATTATGTTTTAGTTGGAAAGTGTGTCCTCATCTGTCCTTTAGGACACATTGACTTTCTACTTTTTCTTTGTTTTGAATTTTACATGATTTTAGTTTTGTTTTTCACTATTAATATACTTATGGATATTGATAAAGGTTATTTCACAAACCCATATTTTATGTCAATGGAGACATCTGTAGGAACATGATCACTACAGATGTTCACTCATTTTTTCAGGTTTTCACTTAAACTTTCTTTGTGTTTTTCCTCCAACTCATCAAGCCTCTCAAGTATGGAGTCCATTTTCTTTAGTTGTTTTTTCATTTCCTCATTTTCTTTGAGTAGGTTTTCCCTTTCAGTATTAGTCATTGATTGGAGGGAGGCTTTGTACTGAATGTCCTTTCTACTCTTGTCAATGGGAATGATGTTCCCTGAATTAAACTTGTTGGCTATTCTATTCAACTCAGTCCATATGTACTCAAACTCCAACTCATTGTCCCCTACTTGAGACACATGATTTCTTAATTCATTACTCCTTTCCTCAAGTATGTCTTTCAACTTCAAAGCATGATTTAATAAAGGATAGTTTTCAGACTTTTTGAGTTTATTGATAGCCTCTAAAAATGAGATATAGTGTATTTCAACTTGAGAGGAGTTTTTCTTTACTGTGAAATAAATACAATATAAATATTCAGTTAAGTCACTATATTGTCTCCCCTCATACTCACATATCTCAGGGACAATGAGAAACTCTACTCCCTCATGACTGTAGTGTTGAGAGTAACTTTTGAATGTCAAAAAAATAGGATCCCATCTGTCCAAATTATTAGGAATGTTTTTGACTTCATATTCAAAAGTCAAATTTGAGTGATAATATTCTCCTCCCTGAAACTCATCATAACCTTTCCCCTGAGTGATGTCAGGGAGGTCAATAAACATTCCCTCAAAGTCCTCAAGATAATTATTATAAACTATCTTTCCAACTAAATAGTCCTCAATAATGAGAGACATAAGCTTAGGGAGTTTTACATTATTCAACTCAGATATTCTTTTGAGTTTTTCAAGATTTTCCTCCTCAACTCTGAAACTATATGTCACTTTCTTTTGAGTTGGAATAAATTTAGGGTTTCCCATGTTCACTCCTCCTCATTACTTTTTGACTCTATGAGTTTGTAATTAGGTTCTAAGATGTAGGACTTAGGATTTTTGTTCCTAATTCTTTTCCCTAAACCTCTACTCTCATAGTCAGAGATTATGTCCCTCAAATAGTCTGTCTCAAGTTTATTGTTGTCTTGAGTGACTATGAGTTTGTTTTTGACTTGATGTAATTCTTTATTAACAAGCTTAAAATCATTTTCTTTAGTGTCTATGTCATCACTCAATTTAGACTCCTTTTTCTTGAGGTCATCATATTTAGTAGTGATGTCCTTTAATTCCTTAGACTTCTTTTGGACTTGTTGTTTTAGGGACTCATTCTCCTCAGATAAGGAGTTGAAGTCCGCTTCTAATTTTTCATAGTTGAGTTTGTATTGTTGGAGATCTTTATTCTCAGACTTTAACTTCTCAACTTCCCCCTTGTTCTTTTCCAATTTTTCAAACTCTTTCAGGAGAGTTTCTACCTCTGAATGTTCCTCAGGAGAGAACAAGTATACTTTTGTAGAATTAATTTCCTCATTGTCTTGTTTTGTGAGGTTAATTCTAAGCCTACCTTTATAATTCTTAATGTCTTTCTCTATCATGTTTTTGTCTCTGTGTAGTTTTTTCAAAAAATATCATGTCTTGATATGGATTATATTTATGGACTATCAATAATAAATGTATGTTCTCATGATGTTCTCATGATGTTCCCATTG
>Ga0247610_10008422_pt1 | contig 10481 bp, 13 predicted proteins | sample 174DNAGHGhighgp2_FD_193483 | JGI IMG/M metagenome (GOLD analysis project Ga0247610, IMG submission 193483) | Sheep rumen microbial communities from Palmerston North, Manawatu-Wanganui, New Zealand - 1742 DNA GHGhigh gp2 | ecosystem: Host-associated > Mammals > Digestive system > Stomach > Rumen... | reverse complement strand
CCTGCTGCTCCTGAAATTCTCAAAGAAAGCTTCGTTGTCGTAAATGTTTTGTTCTGCCATTGTTTAACCTCCGCAGTTTGAAAGCCTTCCCTTTTTCACGCGTTTTCGGCGCCTGCCGGAACGATGTGCCTGATATCCTCCCAGCTGAAGCACCTTGTGTATTTTTCGCCGGGGAATTCGCAGCGCCGGTTCCACGGCCGGTCAAAGACACATACCCGCAGGCCGGGAAGATGGCTGAAAAACTTAAAAGCCCGGGGCGAATCCTCGACTGCAAAATCAAATGCCATCCGGTAGTAATCCTCAAGGCTCAGGCTGAAAGCGCAGTCCCTGCTGAAGCTGTCCCTGCCGTATTTGTCCAGGCAATACAGCCCGGCTTCCTGCAGCCCGTGCCTGTCCAGCCATTCGCGGGAGGGTTCATAGGCGCTGAGCGGGCGGCCTGTAATGACCGATACATCGTGGCCGCCCGCGATCCATTCGCGGATCACGGAGGACGCCCCGGGCGTCTCCTCAAAAGACAGGAGCACTTCCGGCTCGTGTCCCCTGGCCATCAGTGCAGCAAACTGCGCCCCGTCCAGGCTGAACGTCCTGTCCAGTTCAAAGAATTCCATTTCCCCGTAGGGTACATTCCTGCCGAACATTTCCGCCGCCAGCCCGGAGAAAGCCCGCCCGGTCTCGCACAGGCAATCGTCAAAATCCACATAGATCTTCATCGTATATCCTTTCCGGATCGAAGGGCTGCGCCTTCGTTCCGCGTGCATCCGGCCCGGGAACCTTCCGGTCTGTTCCGGCGCTGTTGCCTTTTCCGGGCCGCTTTCACCGCCGCTCCTTCATCTGCCGATATTTTACCATATCCCGCCGTTTCCCGAAAGCAAAACGTCGGACGGAAAATCCCGCCCGAATCGGTCCCTGTATTGTACGCAGCATACGTGCGTCATTTATATGCATATTTGTTTCTCAGAATCCGGATGATCCGCCGGAGGAATTCCATGCTGCCGGTGCCTTCCTGCCTCCGGCGCCCTCCTCTTTTTGTCATGGGGAAGTGCCGTCCTGCCCGTTCCGCTCCCGGAGCTCAGCCTCCTGGGCAAACCGCGCGTACCGGCATGCTTCCCGAACCGTTCCCGCCGAACGCGCCAGCTGCAGGATCTCGTCTGAACTCATGCGGGCCAGCGCCTTCTCCTGTTCTTCCCTTCCGGGATATTTCTTCTGGAAGTCAGACAACGCCTTGTAGAACAACTCGCCCATCGCAGGACCCTCCTTTTCCGTATCCATATTGTCAGGCGGCAATCCCGGGCCGCGGTTCCCCGGAAGCTTCGCAGGCGGCAGCCAGCGCTTCAGCGGCCTCGGGATACGCATCCAGGTACTTCCGTACATAGCAGGCAAGCGCCTGCATGGGATGCTCGTCCGCAAAATCGTCCGGATCCTGCCCTGCCCGTCCGGGATAAGCCTCCGCCAGCGCACACAGCAGGCCGAACTGCGTGAACGGATCGTAGCCGCACAAACCGCCAAGTTCTTCAATCCGGCACCAGACGGGATAACCGTCCGGCAGGCCCGTCTCCCGGGTTCCCTGCGCCTTCATGCTTCTGTAATACATCATTTTGCTCACTCCTCCCCGTTAAACCCCTGCCTGCGTCCCTGCCGTTCCGGCAATACTGCCCTGCGGTGCACCGGTAATTCCCCGGTATGGATCCCCGGCTTTCATCCGGCATACTTATCCTACCAAACAGGATGCGGAAAAAACCGCGCATCGCTGCGCGGTTTCACGGTTTCCTGTTTTTTCTTTTATTTGATACCGTAATTCTCGTTCACCTTCCGGATCTCCGTCCGGATCTCGTCCACCAGGCTCTCCGGCGCAACGACCCGGACGTCCTTCGCAAACTGCAGCGCCCATTTCTTCATCGCCTCACGGCTGACCTTGATATGGCAGGATACTGTGCCGTCCCCCCGGTCGTAAAACGAAACATGTTTTCCGAAGAAATCGACAACCAGTCCCACATCCTTCTTCCGGATGATGAATTCAACCTTCTCCGGCTGCCCGGAAAACATATTCACATGCTGATAGACATAATCCTGCAGCTTCAGGCCGTCTTCCAGGCCGGACACCTGGTTGCCGGGTTTCGCCGGCGTGTCCAGTTTTTCAATCTTCATAATCCGGTCCACCCGGTAATTGGCTACGTTATCATAATTGTCCTTGTTGCAGATCAGGTAATACCGTCCGTCGCTGGCCACCAGCTGGTAAGGGTTCAGCAGCTGTTTCTTTTCCGTGCCGTCCTCGTTCAGGGAGGCGTGCAGCTGCAGGTCCGTACCGTAACGGCCGTAAACGATCTCAACCTGCTTCCCTTCCGCTATGGCTTCATCCAGCACTTCAATAATCAGGAACAGCTTCGGGTTCTGCGGCGCATCGGCGTTCATGCTGTGGACATGCTTCATCCGCTGGCTGAAATACGGGCCGGACAGTTCGCCCAGCTTTTCGATCAGTTCCTTCCGGGGTTTATAGGGAACGGACCGGGAAAACAGCAGGCCGTCAATGAGCATATGCAGCTCCGATTCTGCGAACTCATGCTCATAATACAGGTCCGTATAGATCGTGTTTTCCTCCTTTTCCCCCGTGGCCTTGTTCACGGAAGAACGGTTGATCATCCTGTACCCGGTCAGGTACCCGGCGTCGATCAGGTCCATAATATTGCTCTTGACCGTTCCCCGGTCCACCGCCATGTCATAATCGCTCCTGAGTCTGTCCATGATCTGCTGCTGGGTCATGGGATGGTTCACATCTGTGTATTGTTTCAGGATATTCAGGATATACAGAATGCTGATCTTTTTTCCGCCGTCAATCAACATACGTCCGGTTCTCCTTTCCTGTCATGGATACCTGCATCAGCATAGCAGTGATGCGGGGAAAAAGCAACATCCGGTTTGGTAGCATGGGTATGCCAGGAAAATGAAATGAAATGTTACGGAGGGTAAACTGATGGAGAAGGTACAGAGGACGAAGGGCATCCGCAGGGCGATCGCAGCGCGTGTCATGAGCATGCCCGCCCCGAAATATGTAACCGCCGGCAGCATGTCGTGCAGCCGGATGATGTTTGAAGCGCGCCAGCGCCGCATGCCCGGTCCCAGCGACAGTGAAATCCTTGCCTGGGCCCGGTTCGACCTGGACAGGGAACTGATGGGCGGCTACTGGCGGCAGACAGCATAAACATGCATTCATGGCAGGCAATGCCTGGAAAGGGTTTCCGGAACAGCTCCGGAAACCCTTTCTTCTGCGCGGAAAACCCGGCATGGCATCATACCGTTTCATCCACGCCCAGGATATGCATCCGCGGGTCGTTCAGGTCCACCGCCCCGACGGCAAGGCCGAACATGAGTTCGAAGAAGCATGTCAGGTCATGCTCCGGCCCCTGTATAATCCGTTTGTAAACCTTTGAGACCGGTGCCATCCAGAAGTCCTCCCGCCCGATGCCGATCTCGCCTTCCTCATTCTTCGTCCAGGCAAAATCCAGGTCCTTCAGGCCGCACCGGAGCAGCACCTCTCCCAGGTATGCGCCGTAGAGGCTTGCAATGCCGGCCAGGAACTCCTCCGGCAGCGGCTGCTTCCGGTTGGACCTGTAGATCAGCTGTGCCAGCTTATCCACCAGTTCCAGGCTCTCCGCAGTGTAATCCAGCTCCAGGTCCCAGAATTTCGCCGCCTCCACAGCCTTTTCCGCAAGCACAAGCATTTCCTTCATAACTGACCTTCCCCCTCTTTTGTTTCCTTCAGTTCCGGCCCCGATGAATTCCCGCCGTGCTTACATGCTAACAAAACAGGTGCGGGGTTTCCCCCGCACCCGTAAAACAGGCTGCCGTAATCCGGATTTTGATCTGCGATATCCCTGGTTTCCATTTGCAGGCCGCGAAAAAGATTATGTTTCCCGCCGGTTCCTCTCCAGGGTGATCTGGCCGAGCATGTACGCGGCATAGCTTTTTGCCGTATCCATGTCATACCGGGCATCTTCCCCGCCCCGGTACTCGTGAAGCGCGGAACGGAGCAGCGGATGATACCGCTCCGGCAGGCATGCCAGCCCCCATATTCCGCCTTCCTGTTTGGACATGACCTTCTTCTCTTTCAGGTATGCCAGCACCCTTGCCAGGTTCAGGGTCAGGTACATGGTGTTGCCCGTGATCTCTTCCATCGCGCCGGAAACGTCATCCCATATGGAATCAAGGTAATCCTGTTCCGGCACTTCGCCGAAAACCTCCCGGACCGGCAGTCCGTACAGGCAGCGGCCCCGGCTCCGGATCACGGTGAAATGCGCAGCCAGGTCCTTGTCTGTTCCGTTCATTTTCAGGATATAACCTTCCGGGTCGTTCCGGTACCATTCGGTATGCATCCGGGAATAATGCAGGATGAAGGGAGTCGGATAAACGAACGGATTGCAGGCGTCCTTTGTGACGATGCTCATTTCGATGCCCTTGCCGGGGCATACGCTGTCCAATGCAAGCAGCCTGTCCATAAACCTGCGCTTTTCCGGACCTGCCGGCGCAGCGTTCACAACAACCAGGAAATCCAGGTCGCTTTTCTTCGGCTGGTAGCATCCCATGACCGAAGACCCGTGCAGGTAGATTCCTGCAAGCCGTTCTCCCAGGATTTCCTTTGACATTTCGGTAAACCGGCTGATCAGCCGGTCCGCCCGGCCATGCGGTTCCGGTTTCAATGCCGCGGCGGCTTCATGGCCGTCCCCTTCTCCGGTTCCTGGAAAACCGAAGGGCGCCTCCGGTGCTTTTTCCCCGGTATCCATCGTTTATTCCTGTCCTGCGGCGCTGCTTTCGGCCGGCTCCGCAGCCTCCTGTGCCGCCTGCTTGGTCCATCCCTCCAGCGTTACCGTCAGGCGCGGCACAACAACCGTCTTGCGGGAAACACCGGGGGTAAACACGAGGCTGCCGCTGCCGTCATATTCCGGGAAGCTTTCGCGGACAGCTGCCTCCGCGTCATCGCCGTACCAGACGACATAGGTAATGCCGTCCCCGTAATCAACATTGCGGAGGACGTCCGCAAACACACCGCCGCTTTCCGTGCCCGCGGCAAAACCGGGCAGTGCCAGTACCAGCACGAGCAAAAGGGCTGTGAGCTTTCTTTTCATCTTTGCACCTCTTCAGTCATCCTGCAGAATCGTTTGCGGCATTCCGGTATACATCGGCCGCCTTCATGGCTTTTTTATCCTCATACATGTTATGGTCCGCCCGTTCAAACACGGACGCCACGCAAACGTCTTCCCCAAACCTTGCCATGCCGCAGGCCATCGTGACCGCGCCTTTCCGGAGCGCCTCCGCGTTGTAGGCGCGGATTTTTTCCGCCAGTTCGTCCATGCATACGCAGTCCCTTCCCTGGGAGATGACCGCGAACTCGTCTCCGCCGATGCGGTATACAGGGCTGTGGACAAAGGTATCGCAGATCACCCGGCAGGCCTCGCGCAGGTAGCGGTCTCCCGCCTGGTGGCCTTCGGTATCGTTCACCTTTTTCAGGTCATTCACGTCCAGCACGGCAATTGCGAAGGGCGGCTGGCAGTTTTCAGCGATCCGCCGGTCCATCTCCGCCTCCGCCTCCAGGTACGCATGCTTGTTTTTCACGCCGGTCAGTGCGTCCACCCGGGCCTGTTTCTGCGCCTGGGCGAGGTGTTTCCTGTATTCTTCCTCCTGGCGGACCTGCAGGTCGACGTCGCTGATGCCGACGATCAGGCGGCGGCCGCCGTCTTCGTCCACCATCGCGGCCTTCATCTGGGCATGGACGGGTTTTCCGTCTATATTGAGGCGGTAACCCAGGGTAAAGAGCCCGCTGCGTTCGATTTCCGCCATGATGTTTTCCTTGCTGAAAACCGACTGGAAGAGATTCACGTCCTCCGGCCAGCAATAGGTGCGGCCGGCTTCCCGGCCGGCTTCAAAGAAGTCCTTCCCTTCCTTCATCTGGTGGAAGTGCTCCTCGTAGCCGGCGGCGGAACCGAATTCGTAGTATTCGTCCGTTTCGGGGTTCACCGCGTACATCGCCAGGAAGCTCCCGGTCAGGGCATGGATCCGGCCGTAGGTCGAGCGCTCCTCCCGCATCTGCTCCTCCGCGCGGCGCTGCCGGACCAGCTCGTCGATATCCGTCACGCCGATGACGATATGGCTCTCGTCATCCTCCATGCGGGAAACCTTCATCTGCACATAGAACGGTACGCCGCCCTTGATCCTGCGGTAGGACATTTCGTACACCCGGTTTCCGGACAGCGCGTCTTCCAGGAACCTGCGGTCCATCGCCCGGGAGAAGGCTTCGTTGTCGTCCGGGTGGACAAAGAGTTTGACTTCGCGCCGGCAGCTTTCAAAGAAATCCGTGCCCCGGCGCGCTTCCGTGAGCACGCCGCTTTCGTCGTCGGTGTGGTATTCCGTAAACTCGCCCGTATCCATATTGACATAGAAAAGGTCCGTATACCCCCGGGCCAGGGACATGGCAATATGGGCGAACACCGTACCGGCGCGCCGCTCCTGTTCGTAAGCCGCCTCAAGCTTTTTCCGGTAATCTTCCTTTTCTTCGTTGATGACGAAGGTATGCAGCAGGCACGTGCCCAGGACATAGCCCACCGTATAGAGCGGCAGGAAGGGATACCAGAGCTGGACCAGCAGGAAGGCGCCCACGATCAGCCCGAAGAAAGCCAGGGTGATGTACCGCTGCCGCTTCCCTTCCGCCTGCCGGACAATCGACAGGACCGCGTAAGCGGAAATCAGCAGGAGCAGCAGGACCTGGCCGGCAAGCATGATATGGCGGGGCGGCAGGGCGTGGTATACGCAGCTGCTGTCCACCGTGAACAGCACCGGCACAAAGATGTTGGCGACGGCCAGGGTGGAGATCGCCCCGGCAATGGCGCGCCCGGCATACACCAGCATCTTCCCGAAAACCGTCCTGTCCTCCAGGTAGGTGATGGTATACTGTGCCCAGAACAACACGCCGACGGCCATCGCCACATAATATACCGTTGTGTCCGCAAACAGCAGCCCGGCCAGTTTGCGGCTTTCCAGCACGCCCCACAGGACGTCCGTGATGAAATAAGCAAGGACAGCAAAAAGGAACCGCCTGTAGACTTTCCACGCCGGTTCCCGGAAATGACCGGAACGGTTCAGGAGGATATCATGATTGACGATCAGCAGAACTGCGATCGCAAGCATGCCTACAGCGGAATAGCTCATACCCTGTATTCCCCATTTCCCCGTCACCGTTCGCGCGGCGTTTTATTTCCTGTTCCTTCTTTCATGGCCTCCGTATTCGACGGAATGCGTCTGCTTCTTGACAACATACAGCGCCTTGTCGGCAACGGCAATCAGTTCAAACAGCTCATGGTAGCCCGCGGGGTCTCCCTGGGCGCTGCCGATGGAAAGGGAGACCTTCGCGCCCGATTCTTCATGCACAAAATCGTAGGTGCATGCGCCGTAATTGTCCTGGGCGGGCTTGTGGGTCAGGACCAGGAATTCGTCCCCGCCGTACCGGTAGCAGCTTCCCCCGGGAAACAGGTTCTGCAGGATCCCGCTGGTTTTCCGCAGCAGCTGGTCCCCGACGGTGTGCCCGTAGCGGTCGTTCATTTCCTTGAAATAATTGATGTCGATCATGAAGGCCGTGGTATGCCTGCCGTCCGCCGCGGCCGCGTCCTCCTCCAGCGCCAGGCGGTTCCGCAGGCCGGTCAGGCCGTCCCGGTGGCTCGCCGTCTCCAGCGCCTTGTTGCTTTCCTTCAGCCGGCGCTCCTTTTCGCAGGCGTGGATCTGGCTGTGGTAGTGCACCGCGTTGCAGCTGACCGTCGCAAAGGCGAGGACCAGGAAGTTCTGCGGCTGGATGCTTGCGGCGCCGTCATGGATGTACAGGATGATGTACATGGCCAGGAACGCCCCGCCGAAGAGGGCCGCGCCGATCCAGGGCTTGAAGATGATAAAGCATACCATCACCAGGTTCACGGTGCAGAAGGTCAGCATCTGCTCGCTGACGATGTAATGGCGGTAATCCGTAAAGACGGCCCACACGGAGAACGCAACAAAGAAAAACACTTTGAAGACAACGCACTTTTTCCGCGTGATCTCCCTGTCCCGGAACATTTTCTTTGACAGGAGGGCTGCCAGGGTGCAAAGCAGGATGCAGTAAACCACGCAGGCCGTGCTGATCATTTCCTGGCGGCCGAAGGCCCTGATATGGAATGAAATGTATACCAGGAAGGTCAGGGTTTCAAAAGCCAGGATGAAAACCGAAATAATATAGATATTCCGCATGCTTTTCCGGTCGATTTCCTGTGAAATGCCGGGATCTGTATCCGGAAAGATATAGTTCCTGAATCTCCTTAATAAATCCATCTTTACCTCACGCAAACTGGACGCTGCTTCTGCGGTGCATCCGGCAGGCCGGATCCCCCTTATACCAGCACTCCGTCCAGGTGGTCAATTTCGTGCTGGACAACCTGGGCGGGAAAGCCGGTCAGCGTTCCGGTGTGCCTTTTCATCTTCATATCCTGCCAGATGACGGTAATGGTTGTATACCGCTTCGTTTTCCTTTTTCCCTCCAGGGACAGGCACCCTTCCTCCGTTTCATATTCGCCGGAGCGGCTGATGATTTCCGGATTCAGCATGGCGATGAGGAACGGCCCGTTGCAGAAAGCGATAATCCGTTTTTGCCGGCCGATCATGTTGGCGGCCAGCCCGGCGCAATGGTCCAGGTGCGCGTTCAGCGTGTCGATCAGGTCGACGGCGATTTCCATGTCCGCCGACGTGGCACTGGACGATTTCCGGCTGAGCAGGACAGGGTCATGGATGATTTCGCGTACCATTGCTGAACCGCCCCTTTCATTTTTCGGGTATCCGGCCGCCTGTTGTATGCGCCTCCGCCTTCTGTGCATATAGGTACAGCTTTATTTTATCCTGTTTTTCCCTGCAGTTCAATAGGGGGTTCCAAAACGTGGCACCCCCTTTTCCGGGTGACGTTCTTTTTGGGGGAAATCCGTTTTGCTGTTTCCGGCAGGCCGGGGGCCGCCCGGCAATCCCGGCCTGCCGGCGCCGCCGTCATGTTTCCCTTACATCCACTTTTTCTTTTTGAACCAGACGAGGCACACGGCGACGATGACACAGGAAACCGCGATCACCGCCGGATAACTGTATTTCCATTCCAGTTCCGGCATATAGCGGAAATTCATGCCGTACCAGCCTGCAATCAGGGTCAGCGGCAGGAAGATGGACGTGACCACCGTCAGCAGCGTCATAATGTGGTTCTGCCGGACGTCCAGCTGCGACTGCATCAGGTCCCGCAGCTGCATCACGTATTCGCGCTGCCCCGAGACAATTTCCTGCAGGCGGATGACGCGCTCGGTGAACATATGGAAGTAGCGCAGGTTTTCATCCCGGAAAAAGCCGTTCTCGTTTTCCTCCAGCTCCTGCCCCAGGTCGATCAGCTGCTCATAATGGACCCGGAGGTCCAGCAGGTCGCCGCGGATCTCGTTCATCTCCCGCGGGTATGATTTGACCTCGTCCCGCAGGATGGCTTCCTCGATAAGGTTCAGGCTGTGTTCGGATTTTTCCAGCATCGCCAGGTCCTGGCTGATGGTGTATTCCAGGAAATCATACAGGAAGCGCTCCAGCCCCGGATAGCGCCACTTTTTCGTGCGGCTGAACAATGCCAGCACACCCTCCGCGTATCCGCTGTCGTCGACCAGCACGATGCCCTTCTCATCCAGGGCGAAGGAGAAATTGTGTCGCGGCCCGCTGATGCAGTTCCGGTCCGGAACGGAGAGCGTTCCCGTGAGCGAATCCAGGTTGACGACCGCCTTCGTCTCCTGCGGCGCGTCCATTTCCATGTCGATCAGCATGTCGAAGCTGTCCCGCCGGAGCATCCATTCCCGGGTGGTCAGCACCGCCGCATACTGTGCACTGTCCTTGCCCGCCTCCTCAGCGCTGCAGGGGACCAGCGATTCTTTGATCAGGTAATACATGCTTTCATTCCCCGCCATCTTCCTTCGGGCCGGTTCATCGGCCCGGTTTTCCGCTGCCCGGATATCCTGCGGGTTTGCCGGCGGAAAGCCGGCGCAGCGCCCCCGCGTGCCCCGCAGGTCAGAAGCACCGCTGTTTCCCCTCTTTCCGGCATTTTTCGATTTTCCCGCAGCGGTAGCACAGCTCGTTTTCGCAGATCCCGTCGCCGCTGAAGCAGGCAAGGATGTTGCTGACTGTCGTTTCCGCGATATTGTCCAGGGCTTCCTGCGTCAGGAAAGCCTGGTGGGACGTCACGATCACGTTCGGCATGGAGATCAGCCGGGACAGCAGGTCGTCATTCAGGATGTGCCCGGAACGGTCTTCAAAGAAAATATCCGCTTCCTCTTCATATACATCCAGGCATGCCGCGCCGACCTTCCTGGCCTTGATGCCCTCCAGCAGCGCTTCCGCGTCGATCAGCCCGCCCCGGGACGTATTGACGATGACGACCCCTTTCTTCATCTTCCCGATCGACGCCG
>Ga0247610_10008421_pt1 | contig 10482 bp, 22 predicted proteins | sample 174DNAGHGhighgp2_FD_193483 | JGI IMG/M metagenome (GOLD analysis project Ga0247610, IMG submission 193483) | Sheep rumen microbial communities from Palmerston North, Manawatu-Wanganui, New Zealand - 1742 DNA GHGhigh gp2 | ecosystem: Host-associated > Mammals > Digestive system > Stomach > Rumen... | reverse complement strand
CCCAATGATTTTCTCGAGCATGTCGTCGAGCTTCTGGAGACGCTCGATGAGCTGCTTGAGCTCAGCCTCAGCGCGGACTAGCCACTGGGGAGCCTTCTTGATCACGTCGGTTACCTTGCCAAGCTCCACTTTCCTGGCGTCGCATTTGGACTCTTTGGATTCGACGGCGCAGGTCTTGGCGCAGGGCTTGTCGCACTTGGCCTTCTTGCAGCAGTCGGTCTTGGCGACGGTCTTCTTGTTGGTTGTCTTTGTCATTGCTGTTCCTCCGGAACGTTTGAGGCCCCTTTGGAACCTGAGTCCGGGCACGGGGCCTTGTTGGCGCCCGGAACAGTATATTGGCAAATGTCAAGTTCGTCGTTCAGAACCCAGGCGATCTCCTTGTCAACGCGCCTTGCAAACACGCCGGAACGCCCGGTCCTTGGAACAGTGGACTTTATACGCGAAGGAAGCCGGCGTATGAACCCCAGCCTCTCTGCATTGGAAATGGACACCTCACACAGGTGCCTGGCCTTCTTTGGTCCAAGCGAGGCCGCCTTTTCAGCTCCAAGGACGGCCTCTACAAGAAACCATGTGCCAACCGGCCTGTCCTTTGGCATGGCCGACAGAATGGCATTTACCCTGTCAGAAACGGAGCTCATCTGCGTCGGCAGGATTTCCCACACCCTTTAGATGATCCCGGAGCCGTCTGCAGGATAGGAGACGGGGCGCAGCCGGACTTACCGATTGGAGTGCCGTCCGGAGCCACGAGGTCTGAAGCCGTGTTACTGCGCTCGCCTGTCCAGTTTGTGGAGGCGGCTATGTCCGGGAATGTCTTCTCAACCCAGGCCTTGAGGTTCTCTGCCTGCAGATGCAGCTGCCGGTACAGCGTGGCGAAGCATTCGCTGCTCTGGTCCTTGAACGATGATATAAGCGGAATTACAGCCGGCTGGCCGTCAAACGTGCCTATGAACACGAAGCCGTCAAGACGGGTCCTTAGGAAATACTGCTCGGCAAGCCTCTCCATTCCCCTCATGGCCGAGTCCGGAGGTATGATGGCCTTGGCAAGCTCGGTCATTGCGTCTGGAATGGACTTGTCCTCGACCTCGACGCCGGCGACACCGTAAGGACCCTCCCACCTTGGCTCGTCTCCCTGGGGAGGCTCGGACTTCTCCTCGTCCTGACAGAGTGCACCGACACAAGGATGTCGTCCATCTCGTCCTTGCCGCCAAGCGACTCCAGCTTGCTTCCTATGGCGTCTGTGACTGAATAGACGTCCCTGTTGCATGTGGTGGTCTCGGTTTCCTTGCCGGACTTGTGCCTGAACAGGACCTTAACGGTCCTGGCTATCACTACAGAGCGCTTTTTCTCCTCCGACTCATCGTTGGAGCCGGCTTCAACATTCCTGGTTTCTTCCATGGCTTCTCCGTTCATAAAAGTCAGACCTTGATTCCGAAACGCTTCCAGAAGTCAATGACCTGCCTGGAAAACGCGGTCCCAAGATCGTTAAGCCCGATTACACGTGACATGACTGACTTACCGTCGGGGCCGGGCTTGAACTCCAACTGGTAGTCCCTGCCCTCAAGGGGCATTGCGTTGGCCAGCAGCTCGTAGAACCTGCCGACCTTCGACTTCTGATCCGAAGTCATATGGTCAATCGGGGAGTCATTGTGTATCCTGGACACCGGCTCTGAGCCCGGTGTGTCTGGCGTGCTCCAAGTAGACACCTGCCCGATGTCGAATTGGTCTTTCTCGTGAACAAGTTCCATTACGCACCTATAGAACTATTACATCTTCAACTCCGGACATGCCGTCAGGGATGCCGGAAGTCCCATATTCTCCATATGAGTCCATGCGCTCGCTGGAAACCTCTATCGAACCTCCCGTACCTGGACTGACTCCCCATTCCATGACACCGCCATCAAGAGAAGCCTTGGAGGAAGCTGAGTCGTCGAGCATTGAGTTCCATACCCCAATCAATCCAGACTCGTCGCTGGGCTCAGGCGAAAGCTCCATTGAAATCAGACCGAATGCAGACATGATCGCGCCTACCGCGTGCACCGCGGGCTCTGACCATCGGGCTATCTCGTCAGGCACTCCTTCGAAGAAGCTGTGCTCTGCCACGATCCTTACAGGACCTCCTACGGACTCCTCCTCGGACAGCCTTATGGTCTCAATGCCTAGAAGCTCGATAATGGGGGCCAGATTGTACGCGACCTGCTCTGACATCCTTGCCGGTACGCTTCCAAGACCGTCAAGAGACCTTGACCTTCCTATCTGGAGGTTCATTCTACTGCTCCGCCTTGGCAAGCCTGAGCTCGCCGTTGTTCCTGATCTTAACCCTGTATGACGACAACACCTTCTTGGGATCCTGCGGGTCGACGTACTGGATGACCGGTCCGGCGCACTCGCCCCCGAAGTATGTAGGAGCGAGAGTGATAGTACCTCCCTCCTGGTTAACAAGCTGCATGTCGCCCTCGGACGGCATGATGATCTTGATGAGCGTCTTGTTCACGTTGTACTCCTTTATTCAATGACCATCCAGTCGTCAAGCAGCATGTCCGACTGCGACGCCAGCCAGCCTGTAAGGATGGCATTCCTACCAGTAGAGTCATGCGTGTACATACAGATTGTTCCAAGGGCTAGAAGCTCGCCCCCGTTTGCGTCCACAAGCTTCTTCAGCTCGGGATCCTTGCACCACTCGGACTTAACCATCGTGGCAGGCTTGAGCCACAGGTGCATGCCCTTTCCGTTCCAGCCCTTGCGGGCCACCTTCTTGCCGGCCTTGAGGGCCTCCAGTGCTTCTCCAAACGTCATTGTCTTTTCTCCTTGTTCCTTGTCTGACGGCTTTAACGCCATCCATGACAAAACCCTGAACTCGTCATCGGGTGCGTTGCTGGTCATTGTGTCTCCTTGGTTGGTTGTTGTTGGCTGGTTAAAGACCGAGTACCAGACAAAATCAGGTATCCGGTCAAGAACGTACGATATCGAGCCCATAGCATCAAGATTTTCATCTGCTATTACCTTAGCCCTTCCACTGTAATACGGGTCTTCAAGCAAAGCAGCGTCGTGCAAAAGCTCGAGTCTGGAGTCTGACAGCTGCTCCCTGGCTTTCCTAAGTTCCTTGCATACTTTGTCAACCAGAGACTGTATATGGGCGTAGCATTCAGGTATGTCCCCGTGCCTGGACCGGGCCTCCTCGACTTTGGCCTTTGCCTCTTCTATGGCATGCAGGTCGGTGGCCTTTCTCATGTGTACCAACGCCGTTTGCATATCAACTGCCTCTGAGCCAATTTCTTTCTCCTTCAAAATGGTCGTGAGGGGAGGAGTCGAACCTCCGGTGTTTCCCGAAAGGGTGGTGGATTTACAGTCCACTGACGTCGCCACTGGTCACACCTCACGATGGTTAACATTCAAATTGCCACCTGCCTGTCTGCCTCTTGAATGTATCTGCATTCCGGTTGCCACGTCTTGCTGCTTCATCAAATGCAAGGTTTTCAGCGGCCTCCTTGTCAAGCTGGTCGCAGATCCTCTTGAACTTCTCTGGATCCATCTTGGCCGGCTCTGGCAGCTCTGACAGAGGGACCTTGCTCATGTCCCTGTATCTGTCCCAGTAGTCGTACGGGTGTTCAAGCCTGACCTCATGAGCCCATTCCTTAAGATGCCTCATGGCTTCCGAGTTGAAAAACCTCCTGAAGAAATCGAGCTTCTTGTCATGGAATGTCTCGAGAAGAACGAACTCCTCCTTGTCATATCGCTGCTCATAGTCGTACAACTTACCGTCCTTGCATCTGATGCTGAGCTTGACGATGTAGATGTAGGCTTCCGACTTGATGCTACCAGATACCGACTCTGGATCAAACGCGGCCTCTACAGCTGAAATCCAGCTTGTGTACAGTCCCCTGTCGTTCCTTGGAACTTTTCCGAACACTTTCCAGGCTGCGTCAATGAACTTTCCAAACGACCCTGACAACATCCACTCATCGAACTTTTCGGTCTCCCGGTCTAGGTCACGCTGGCTGAGCAGCCTGTCATTCTTTATGAAGTTGTCCAGAACATCCTGCGCGTCCTTGAGCTTCTCTGCCTTTTTGACCGCGACTAGTCTCTCAAGCTCTTCAGGGTCACCCATGTCTGTGTTGATTAGAGATTCAGACGGCATCTTAGGCCTCCTTTGAATGCTTGAGCTCAACCGGGACCGCCTGCCTAATTGGCAGATGTACTTGAGTTATACGATGTCTTACGTTCATGCGATCGGGCCTAAAAATGGTAGCGGGGGCGGGACTCGAACCACGCGACCTCCAGAGTATGGGTCTGGTGAGCTTCCACCTGCTCCACCCCGCGGTAAAAATGGCGCACCCTGCCGGGCTCGAACCGGCAACCGCCAGATCGACAATCTGGTGCACTGGCCAATTGTGCTAAAGGTGCTGTGAAAATCATTTCTGCTTCTCAACCTTGGTTATGCCCTTAAGACGTTCAGGGCCCTTGGTGTTCCACCCGGCTGCAAACAGCGTCTCGGCGGCCTTAGCATTGTAAACTCCGGGTACGGTGCCGTGTATCTCGCGTCCGTCCGCAAGGATTCCATAAACCTCGAACGAGTCCAGCTTGCCAAGCACATGGGTGTATCTGTTGTGAAGCTTTAGTTCCACGCAGTACAGTGCCAAACGGTCCGAGCAGTCAAGCTCATCCTCCATGTGCTCAACACAGAACATGTGCTTATCAGGGTCATGTGCGCGAAGCCACTCCGAGAACCACAGACCGTTCTTGTGAGCCGAATGCTTTCCGAACTTGTGGTGGCTGGGGCACAAGCAGGCTCCGTTCTCGACGCTGAACCTGAGGCCAGAGCAGATCTGCCTTGGAATGATGTGGTGGGCGTTCAGAAGCTCGGTAGACCCGCATACTATGCACTTGTTTCCGGCAAGAGCTCGAACAACCTCGGACCACTTAGAGTAAAGCCTGGTGGTGATGGTCTTTGTAGACTCCTTGCGAGGACGATGGCACTTCACGGCCTTTGGCTTTTTGGCTTTAGCCTTGGCCTTTGAAGTATTAGCCCTGTCGTCAAGGGCCTGCGCTATTGTAGATGCCGAGTCGATCATTTGATAAAGAGTATATCTAAAAAAAGCCTCTGTGTCAATGACTTTTTTTAGATTCTGTCTGATAGGTAAAAAAAATCCAGAACGGTCGCGGTAGACTCGTTCTGGATGTGGTTACTGTTCATCATCGTCGTCATTCTGGTCAAGTGTTATTTGACCAGTTGAGAGCAGGTAGTTCATTATCGCGTCCACCTGCTCCTTTGTACCTGACTCGATGACCTCCATCATCTCGTCAGGCGTCATGTCCTTTATTTTCTTAGTCATAATTAGTCTCCGTAGCAGCCTTTTTGCCTTGACGGCGCACAAGGGCGTGAAGGCGCTGCTTGACCTCCTTCTGCCCCTTTTTCAACTTAACCCACGGGTCCTTATACCCGTGGCGGACGCGACCCGCCGCGTCAACAATCCCCATGTCAAGCAACAGCTTTCCATGGGGACCAGTCCTCTTATGAGTCCTGCTCATAGTTTTCTGCCGTTACTTTTATACCGCCACGGACACTGGCGGGGTTGGTGTTATAACTCCTCCTCAGGGTCGACAGACCCATAATACTCAGGCTGCTCCTCGCAGCCGGGGAGGGCCGAAAACCTCCTTTCGGCGGTGTGAATGACAGTGTTAGACGGAGGCGGCGGCGGAGGAGTCCAAGGTCCACCAGATGGAAGCCTCTCGGCCCACCTGTGTACATACGCTTTGAACTCCAGAGAGTCGCATGCAGTGTCCTCGCTGCGGTACTCAGGATGCTCCTTGAGGAAGTCCCTCATAGCCTCACCCCAGAGGCCCCCCATCAGCCACTGAGGGTTTATATCCGCACGCATATAACTAAACTCGGCATCAAACTTATACAGAAACTCTTCACGCGTCATGGTTTTGTTCCTAGTCGGTTGCATACAGTCCACACCTGACTTGTGGCCGGTGCTTTGTTAATTGGACATCCTGGACCACGGCATGTGATTCCAGGATTGGTATACTTCCTCCTAGGTCTTGTTATAACCTAAATACAGGCGTTTTTAAGTACTGTGCAATAGGTAAAAAAGGCGGCTAAGCCGCCCGGTCATTCATCGACCTGGTACTTTATTCCCAGGCGACGAAGCGTGGAGGACAGCTCAGCGCCGAGCCGTCCACCGTAAGAGCAGTGGGACTCGAACCCACTGCTCTCATCCCCCTCCATCCCGGGGCCACCCGAGAGTAGGAGAATGGCGCGACGAGGAGTGAGGACCTCGCCAAGATGTTCCTCGTCCTCAGTCACGACTACTTCGGGTATTACCCGAAGCTCAGCGACACCGCGCCCAATGGCTGCACGAGCCTCAGCCGCGGAAACAGAAATGTAGTATCCCATAGTTGTCATCTCCAAAGATATTAACACAAAGGCGAAACCCACGCGGATCTCGCCTAACCGTCTCCGGTCATGTATTTATAACTCGTATCCGACTTGTTTTAAGCACGGATTACATCTTTTTTCCAGATGACCTCATACGCGCTATCACTTCAAGAATGTCGTTGTCGCTTACGTTGTTTGCCCACTCAGAGGCTCTGGCTATGTCCGGTGCGAACACCCTTGCGTATCTGTCGGTGAAAGGTGGTTTTCCACTGGAGAAGTCCTTCACCTTTCCTTTAAGCACTTTTCTTATATGGGGAAGAACCTCGCTTAAAGGAGTGTCAGGAGGCATGCTCTTGTTGCGACCGTCAAGCCAGTACTTTACAGGTTTCTCTATTCTCTTGGTCCCGAAAACAGGCCTTCCCTCATCAGCCTCGACAAGAAGCTGGTGCAGTCTTGACAGAATTCCTGTTTCCTTATACTGGTCCTTCATGTGGTTTAGCACTGCTTCACGTATCTCAGGCGTCATAGATCGCTTAACACGCCGGAGAGCCCTATCCTTCATTACAGCGTCTATAGAGCCTACCTGGTGCTGGGTGCGTTCAAACCCAGGCCTACCAACACCTATGTCGTGTATGGCTATTGTGAGCTTTTCAATCGGAGTAAGCTTCCTTCCGGCAAGCTGCCTGGCAGACGACATTACATCGTTCAAATGGGAAACGCCACGACCTGCTTTGGAACCCCAGTACTGTGGAATTAGGATGTCTCTTATAATTCGGTTAACGGTCCTGTTTGATATGTGTTCGGGACGTCTTACAACATGAGATGCCAAAATCTTGGCACGTGGAACAGCCTCCTTTGAAAACTCAGCAGTCTTTACGTATCGTTTCCATGCATTTCCAATGTCATCGTCAGACTTCATGTTCCACTCCTCCCATTTCTTCTGCTCAATTGGATTCTGATAGTTGCCAAACGGAGAGTCTTCATATTGTCTGAACCTGGCCATCCTGTTCGGCAACGCGGAGTCAAACGATTCCCCGTTGTGCTCCTTCTCCCATAAAGCCCTTAGAACAGCCTGCTTGCACTTTGCCTTTCTGTCGTATTGTTCCGCTATGCGTGCAATTATATATCTGTCAAGGTATTCCTTGTCCTCTCCTGTTGAATCGAACTCGTCAGAATGGGACTCGTCTTCCCTTATAATGTCACGCATACCCCATTTCTTCTTGGCAAGCCTCTTTGCAAGGATGTCAAGAGAGGACTGGGGGTGTCTGGCATACTGGGCCTGTATCCTGTCTCGGTTCATATTGTAGATTATAACATATGTAATAGGTAAAAAATAGCAGTAAAAGGACAGGTATATGTTTTAACCATCTACCCGCCCTTTTACTGCTAAGCATCGAACACATTGTAGAAAGCAGTTCCGGATACTGCCTTCCGTGATTCAGGAGAGTCAATCACATAAAACGCCAGAGGTTCGACTGAGAACTCGACGTATTTGACACCCTTGTATGTCAAGGTTACAGCGTAGTTGACATTTTCAAGTGGAAAATGAACGATCTCACTAGGAAGATCGCCACCATTCACCACATCCTCAACAACGCTAGGGTTAGTGATCTTAGGCGCTGAAACTATTGTCATGATGATGATACTCTTACTGGCGTTCACTCCGGCACCATGCCGGCTATGACTTAGCAAGAGTTACTCCTTCACTATGTATTTATAACCTGGTTCAGACTAGAATTAAGTGTATTCAAAAGATAGGTAAAAAAGAGAAACGGCCCCAGAAGGGGCCGCTCTCTTACTTGCCGGTCTTCCTTTGTTCAGGCTTGTCCGGCTGCTTCCAACCGAACAACGTGTCAGGACCGAAGCATGAGGCTGCTTTACGCCGTTCAATGTACTCAGACTTCTGAGCCTTTCGAACGGCCTCGATGCTGAGGTTTTTAGTCGCCCTCATATGCGAGCTCCTTTCATTGAGTCAGCCTTCGCGAACCTTTCGGATCTCGGAGTGACACCTGACTTGGACTTTTCAGCCTCTGCCTTTGCGGCCAGATACGCCTCGCGTCGAGCCGGTTCGGCCTCGATGTCGGCGTTGATGAGATTGCAGAGACGGACAGACGACGGCTCGTCACCATACGCCTTGTAGGTCTCAACAGTCCCATCTGCCTTTCTGACTTCAAAGCGATCCGCATGACAGTCCACAAACTGAACCTCTCCGTGAAGGCGCATGTTTCTCGCCTCGCACAGTTTATGGAACAGCTCGTCGCTGACTCGGACGCCCTGGTTTACCTTGAACTTGAATGCCATAATGATGTCTCTAAATCAATTTTCAACCGAGCGAGACGCGACGTTTGTCGTCGTCCCAGCTGCAGCCGTCTGCCTTGAGAATCCTGTCCCTCTCACCGTCTCCGGATATGAGAGCACAGGCCTCAGCATATGAGGCAAGTCTGAGGCAGTTGTCCCGGAAGCGCTTGAGCGTTATCCGGTAGAGCTGCGACTCCTTGCCACTTGAGTCCAGACCCTTCACCGACTTCAGGATCTCAAGGAGACCCCTTGTATCGTGAACGGTCTGGTGAACCTTTGACTCAAAGGCGTTCATTCGTGCAATGCCTTCACTGGTGTTTTCCATGTGAATATTCTACACTTTGAAACGCCTCTGTGTCAAAGGTCTCCGAGACTACCGGTATGGGTTCAGCCGTGAAACGGCTTCAACCAGCTTCCGGGACTCGTCTCGGGAAAGGCCCATCGTCTGGCGTATGGTGGCCAGAAGCAGGGCCGATGGTGGGCATCTCCCGGCCTCCCAGTTCTTAACCGTCTGGCTTGTACAACCTGACAGTTTTGCCAGTTTGGCCTGTGACAGGCCGGCCCTGGACCTGAAGAACCGGATCATCTCCCCGGGCGTAGTGCCGTCCGGGAAGACATGCGAGGACGGTGCTAGAGCCGGCATCCGCCGAACCTCCTCGGGCGCTGCGGCGTCTTAGGGAGCCATGGGAGCTTGACATACTGCGCGATGCACCCCTCGGTCTTGCTCCAGCCTTCACGCGCCTTGTCTGCGTCGAGGATGCCGGTGGAAATCCATGGGAGGATCAGCAGCCCGCACTCCTCGTTAGGTCTGCACTCCATGAGATCAGGGTCGAAGAGATCGTGCAGCGACGTCTCCCTCGCCATGCGCAAGGCCAGTCCACGCGAGGTGGCCAGACCCTGGATGCCAGGTGGTACTGAAGCCGATGGCTCAAGCCTTCCGAGGAGCATGAGCTCCGGGAACCTGAACTCGTCAGCCGTGGATTCATCCACGGACTGTACAGCCTGCTCGAGAGGGTCGCGTAGGTCTCCGAGAAGATCGAAGAACTCCTGGTCGGTCTCCTTGATGATGCTGACCTCCTGGCCCTTGTGCCAGCACGCGGGGCATCGGTTTTCGTCGGAATTTCCCCAGACAGGGTATATACACGAGTTTCCGCAGGCAGGGCAAGTGACGTGACCTACCCTGGTAGTCGACATCCTGGCCATCCTGTAGACCGGGTGCTGTGAGTCACGACGCGGATACCTGGCGTCAGGGGCTTCGTACTTGACGAAGCTCCAGGAGATTCTCCCGTTGTAGGAGATCGCCATGAACCCGACAATCGGGTCCACGATGGTCTCCCACTCACACGAGGGGTCGGGCCTTTCGAGGCTGGCCGGGATGGTGGACCCGTCCTCGTCCGGGTTGTGGCGGAACATGGCCGCCAGTTTGACGATAGCCACTATTATTCCTCCTTGTCATTGAAGGCGATGTTTGCCGCGTCGAGTGCGCGGCGTGCGATGCGCCAGGCGTCCTCGTTGTCGAGGAAGTGCTTTATGGCGCCGTCCCAACGCCAGAAGACTCCAATGTTGTCGTTGTCACTGAACCAGTCGTGCTCGTCAATGTACGACATGGCCTCAGCGAGTTTCTCCTGGGTGCCACCGATCTCGTGTGCGACGTCACCCGTTGTCGAGTAGCGGGCGCGATACCAGTCACTCATGATAGACCTCCATTCCCCGTGCCTCGCAGGGGTCCGTACCAACTCGTTTGAAACGGTTCCTGCGAAACTAAGCCCTGGGGCTTTCATATATTTATAACCTTTTTCAGGTCA
>Ga0247610_10008417_pt1 | contig 10486 bp, 8 predicted proteins | sample 174DNAGHGhighgp2_FD_193483 | JGI IMG/M metagenome (GOLD analysis project Ga0247610, IMG submission 193483) | Sheep rumen microbial communities from Palmerston North, Manawatu-Wanganui, New Zealand - 1742 DNA GHGhigh gp2 | ecosystem: Host-associated > Mammals > Digestive system > Stomach > Rumen ... | reverse complement strand
CATTATTTGTTTGTTGTGTTTCTACAGGTTTCTGTTGCTGAGGCTCTGCTTTCTTTACAGGGTATTCATCAATTGTTGGAAGACCAATAATTCTTTGCTGCTTTCTTGGTGGTACAAGCCTTTCCTTACCAAGATCGGAATTCTCAACATTTGCTTCTGTACCTCTTGCTTGTATAATATCATGCAAGGTTGGTATTTCGATATCCTGTCCCTTCATTGACTCATCGACATATTTCCTTGATTGTATAGTGTCAAACGTCCAGGGATTTGATGGATTCTCGATCTCTACCATAAACTTATCCTTAAGATCAGCCACACTACCAGTCATTTTTGATATAAATCTCTGGTTACAGCTTTCACCATCATCAAAGTTGTAAAAAATTTCTCCATCAAATTCTTCTATACTGACAAGAGATACTACGTTTCCAATATCCTCGCCAGCAATCCATTCGAAATAACGTTTTCTTCGCATCAGTTCAAATTTATTTTCTTAACTTTTACTTTTGTTATCTCGATCCTCGATGATGAATTTTCCGAACTGCTGTTGGTATTCATATTTCCACTCGCAGTCTTTGTATTGTTCATCTCTGAACCATGATAGGTAGTCAAGCCTAAAAGCTTCAAGAGCCTTCGTAAAATGTTCAGCATATTTTCCGTGAGATAACTGATTGATTCTTTGTTCTGGTATGGTGAAACAATGCTCAGTACCCTTTACCCTCCACACAACAGAAACAAGCGTATCAAACTTATGTGCCTGGGCAACTATATATTCAACCGTTATTGGACATTTCCATCCTTTTGGGTTGACATCTATTGTCTTGGTATCACCCATTCCAAGATTGAAATCAAATGTAAATGGCATAGTATTATGTTTTATGTGACGAATCTGCAATTAAGCAGATTCATCACTTTTACGATGGTAATCAAACACATCCATAATCTGGGTTTCCTCAATCTTCGCTGTAACGTAATCGATCATTGTACCGCCCATCACTTCATCTACATTTTTTACTGCGCCGTTAAAAGATCCAGCATTTACAAGGTAAACAGTTTTTGAACGTTGTTCCTTTTCTGTTTTCTCGTTTATTGTAATAAATTCAAGTGTTGCTTTGTACCAACGATCAGCCATATCGTCATCGGAGAAGAAAATCTCCTTATACTTAGCTTTCTTTATATCAGTTACTTCAAACTCTCCGCTTATATATGAAGATGCTTCTTCAATGATACGTGTTTCAGCTTCAGAAAATGACATTGCATCTACTGTATAAAGCTCTGTAACTTTTTTCTGGAGGCCATCCTCCATTACTTTTTCATAACGGATCTTACACTCGAACCATTCTGATGTTATTGATTTCATTTTTTATTATTTTATAAAATTAAACCTGATTTCTTTTCTTCGCTTGGTGTAATGACAGATGGATCTCCATTCATAACATCAGTTGAAGTTTCTTTATTAGTCTCTCCGAAAATCCTGGCAGCGTTTCCTTTATCCATATACTCCTGTGGAACCTTTCCACATTTTGTACACACATAAACTGGAATATCTACGATCTCATCCCTTCCAGTCATAGTTATAATTCTTGAAACTTTCTTAAGTACTGCTGCTGGTGCGAATGTCTTACATCCGCACTCACAGACAATATTTGGAGAATCAAGCACTGCTGCGTAATTAACCTGTGGTTGATCCATTATGCTTCCTCCTTTTCTTCGTTAGTTTCATTTTTCTGTTCAGGTTCACGATCACCGATAACGATACGATATTTACCATCATCCATCCATTCAATCCTATGGATATATGCGATCATCTCATCACCCTTTACAAATTCATTCTTATCGAAGCTACTTTCCATGTCCTGAGACATTGTGCTTCTATGCATAAGTGAAGAGAATGGGAACTCTCCGTTATTATCACGGATTGCACAGAACAATCCATTCTTAGACTGACCAGTAACCTTAACCCATATGCGCTGCCCAGCCTTCAACTCATTCTTTACACGAGATGGAAGCGTTAACTCAAGATACTTCTTATGCGAAACAACAAAATTATTTGTTTGCTTTGAATAGTTAACAACACATACATCAATAGTTTTACCAATCAATGCATCAAAATCTGTAATAGGACCAGATGATGCAAGAGATCCAGGAAGGAAACACTTAACACCTTGGATATCAACAGTATATCCACCGTTGTTAGTTGACAAAATTTTTGCAGAATATCCGTAATGTTGCTCTCCATCAATAAGTTGTTTCATCAACTCATTCTCAATATCAGCACGAATACCTTCCCAGATAGATACTCTGTTTGTTGTAACCTTTGCTGTCTTTGCCTGCTGAAGTATAACCTTCTTATTCTGTGGATATTTTAAGGCTGTCATGAATTCTTCAACATTACCACACCCAAGTAAATCCATAAACTGATGTTCTTTGTTCATATCAACAACAGCTGACATACCACCATTGGTATCAAGAACAACTTCATGATCAGATACCTGTTTGATATCAACTACTTTATACAAAGCACCGTTGATCTCATCTTTTGGTGTTGGCTCATATTGAGAACCACTAAAATAAGCCTCCATTCTGTCATAAAGCTCTTGTGCATAAGGCTCATGACAATAAACTGGTTCGCCATGCTTTGTCTTAACCTTTGTGTTATGTACAAGGTTAGTTCCGTTGTTACCGTTTTCAAATTGATCCCAGTCAAAATCAGCTAATGGCTGAACATTTGTATATTTGGTTTGTATCATATTCTTTGATTTTTAATTAAACTATTAATGATCCGTCATTGCAGCAATAACAATCTTTGTTGACGATTTTGTTGCATCGAATAATACGCGATCTACTTCACACTTTCCACCTATTATTGTTTTTCCAATAATAATGTTGAAATTCTCATCAGCTTTATCAAGCATCTTAAGGAAACGATCCCTTGTTACAGGAATTTCAATCTTATAATCAGGTTCAATATCAAGTTCACCTAATTTATAAACAAAATTAGGAGCATCGTTTCCAAGACCTCTATCCTTTACATAAAGAACATTGCCCTCTGCGTAGAATATAATAGCATCTTTTCTTACATCAATCTTTACAATATCAGATGTCTTTATGATATTATTGATAGTTGATGCTGATATTTCGATCTTAACTGGATCTTCAACGTTGAATACAACATCTCTAAATTTCTCATCTGACAAATATGAGAACTCAGAAATTCTAAATCCATCCATTCTCATTCTTAGAATGTCAGACTTAAATGAAATTGATGTGGCAATGAAATCAGTTGTTCCATCTTTTTGATTAACAAGAGGATCATAATCAATTTCAATGTTGAAGTTAGAATTACCCTTCTCATCAACATCAGAACCTAGACGTTCAACAATCTGAATAAACTTCTTCAACTGAATAAGTATTCCTACCTTGATTCTTGTACCGTTTCTTTCCTGTTCCCCGTCATCTGATACAATAGAAACGTTTGCATCATCAAACATGATTGAAGAAAAGCGAATAGAGGATTTATCCTCTGTGAAAGTTTTAGCGACAAACGCTCTTATATTTGTGTCGATTTCCAGTAAAAGAGACTCTCTTATTCGTAGATAGCTCTTTAAATAGCTGATAAACGGTTCGGCACTACCGTTAAGATTTAATTTTAATGTCATCTAAATTTAATTTAGAAAGTGAAACATAATTGTTAACTATAAAAGCTTTATATAGGCTTCTATAATATTATACTTGTTGTTCATAAAAAAGATTAAAAACGTATATAAAAAAATTAGGCTTGTTTTTACAAGCCTTTATTTTCAATCTTTTTGTGTTCTACCTCTTAATGTGATATTTATAGGTCCAACAACAGCGTTGACATCATCTTCATAATAAACATCATTCGGTGATGTAAAATTGCCCCTGAATAATGGTTGAACATCTCTTATATCCAACTTGTTTCCAAGTCTATCAAACATATCCCTGGTAAGTATAATATCACCATACTGATCTATTCCGTAATTACCATTTCCAAAATAGTTCTGATTGTTCCTGTCAGCATCAAAGAAAATTGAAACAGAGTCAACTCCATCAACACCCTCAACGATTTTTATAAGATCTGATACAGGTATTCTATCTCGTCTCTTATTCTTTATCAAGTAATCAGAAACCTGTGATATTATATCACTCTTTACAGCATTGAAATCATATCCAGTCCACATCTGTATGAATATGTTTATAGCAAACTTCACATAAACTGGATCTATAATCTGATTATCTATTGTTATAACCTTTTGTCCAGAACCATTTATTAGATTTATTATGCTATCCTTTTCTTCCTGTGACATTTTAAATCTAGATTCATCACATGTAAAATAATTCTCATATGAATTTAATCTCTTAGATATATCTGGAACAAGATATATGTATATCATATTATCATTCATCTTAGACTCATCATATTTGATTCTAAGAGCATCAAGTTGAAGCTTAGTCTCATTAAGCTTAAAAAGAATATCTTGTGCTGCCTTTGATGATATACCAGTGAGATTTACTTGATCAGCATATAATTGTTTCAATTCATTGTAACTAACTTTCGTGTTTGAATATTCTTCTTCAATCTTAGCTTCCTCTGTAGTATTAAATCCAGAGAAAACATCAATTATAGAGAATTTCTTAAGTCTACTAAGAAAAGATACATAATTCTCAACCGTAGCAAACACAAAATTCCTTGATGCATGTGGTGCCAGTTGTCTTGTCATCTCTATACTCTCACCATTTGCTCCAAATGTTACGTCAGATGCTGATGATAATGTATATATAGAATTTAAATCAACATAATCTCCATTAAAATCATATCCATCATCGGCAAATGTCCAATAGTTTTCATCTGTAACCTTTTCAACATTACCAACATCACCACTACATACAATATATTCAAACAGAATAGTAGATCCAAGAGTCGGTATCTTTCCGTTATTACCAGTTCCGAAGAAAACATCAACACCACCATTCATACTAGTTCTTACTATACAAGCCTCTTCTTCATAACCCATATCAAGTATAGACTTAACGGTTTCCCAACGTTTACCGTTAACATATACATTCATGAAGAAATCGTCCATGATTACATCAGTCTTATTAGCAAAATTAAATGACTGTAAAGACTCTCCAGTTCCAGTACCCTGTTGATATTTAAGCTCACCCTGGATGATAGGAATCTCTATCTTTGAATCATGAGCACCAACAGTAACCTGCATCGTATTAGATGGTAATATAGCAAGATATGTCAAACCATTTGAACCATTTGTTATCTTCGTATAATTCTTTATGTATATTGTTTCACCTTCATAATTAGAAGACATGTTGTATGTCATATACAAAGAACCTCTAGCAGCAACACCCATAGAAGGTGAATGACCAGTAAGTTCGGCAAGTCCACGGATCGATCTAGCCTGATAAGCAGTCTTGATATTAAGTTCCGTGATAGAATTCTCTATATAGAACAGAATCATTCTGCCTAGATTTATCGTAACATTTATTATCTGAGCAAATGGTGATGCGGATGTAAACTCCCTTTCATTTGCTGCATATACAGTCTTCATGTAATTGACTGCATCCTCGTACATCTGCGTCAGTCCGAGTCTGTTAGTACTGAATATCTTAAAATCAAGTCTTCCCATCTATTTAATCAATATTATATGATATTTTGCTAAGTGACAATATTGCCTTTGCTATTTCGTTACCAGAATCAATTGGCAAATCTCCTCCAGATACTGGTGTTAATTTCAGTTCCCTCAATGCGTTTGCGACAGCTGTTGCTATTGCCGTTGCATCAACCTGTGTACCTCCACCGCCTTGTTGTGTTTGTTCCTGCTGATATCCTGGGGCATAAGGTACTCCACCACCCTGTGATTCTTGATGAGGCTGATAAGAAGGTTGCTGATAAGAAGGTGACTGGTAGTTTGTCATGTTTGTTATAGTCGTATTGAAAGAATCAAGAGCCTCCTTAGAATTAACTATGGTTTCAAGTATCTCTTTAAGCCTTGTCTGAAAATCATCAAGTGCTTTCTTTCTCTTTTCATCCTCTTTTATAAGAACATCATCTAAATCCTTAAAAGACTGCTTAAGATCAAGAACACTTCCACTGAATTTGTCAATAATCTTAGAATCCTTAGGGAATTTATCTTCAACAATATCGTTCATGAACGAAACGATCGATTTGCTGTTAGACAGTATCATATCCTTATTGATACTACTTCCCATCCTTGCACCTATATTAACAAGTTCGTTTATAGAAGCATTTACAGCTGACATCTTTACTGGATCTGCATCAGAAACAGACTTTATAAGTAATACATTTGCATACATCATCGCATCGGCATTACCTCTTACAAGATCTGCATTAATCTTATCAGTTGATAGATTCTCCGCAGTCTTTATCATTGTTCCGATTGGTTTTATAACTTCCTCTATAACCTTTGCGACATCAGCAGATTTATTTGATATACCGTTCTTTTCATCATATATTATTCCGACAAATGATGATATAAGACTTGCAACAGAATTTGCAACCGCGAATACATCAACCTTCTTTCCAGACTTTATATTACCATCCTTGTCTATTACTATCTTGGACATAGACTTTCCGTCGGCCTCAAGACTGGTTATCATGTCCATGAATTTAACGACAGGATCCATTATAACACCAAGAACACCAGCTATTTCCCTAACAGAGTCTGCTCGTTTGTTTGTCTGACCGAATAAAGATTCAAGGAATGTTCTGTCACCATATATAAGTTCAGACCATTTTTCTGTATTCTCCTTCTTATAAAGTTCAGAAACAAATGTGCTTACAGCATTTGCAACCATACTTGCAACATCTGCAACCTTTACAGCCTGTCCAACCTTAACATTACCTTGCTGATCGATCGTTATCTTAGCAAGCATACCATCACCAGATTCCTTATATCCAGTGAGCATGTCAACAAACTTTGCAATAGGATCTGTTATCATTCCGATAACATGGAATATCTCTGCAGCATTGTACATCTTAAGAACATCTGTGAAGCTGTACTGACAACCTTCAACAAACTTCTGTACAGTATTTCCTATTATTGTAGCAACATTTACAAGATCTACAGGTTCTCCATATTTAACCTCACCAGTTAATATATTCTTTGATATGATTGGTGAAATTCTACCCTGATCATCAACCATACCCATTATCTTTGCAATCTTAGATATAGATTCTGCAACATCAAGAACACCTGATACAAGACTAGCCATAACCTTATACTTTGCCGCAACCCTGAGCATTGTCAGGATTCCCATATCAGAGTCGAAATTCTTTGCATTGATGTTACTCATTATCTTAGGCATATCAACAGATAATGTCTTCTCAAGTGCTTCTGCACCACCAGCTGATTCAATAGCCTTATGAAGCGAAACAACACTCTTAACAACACCAATAGCACTTAAAGAGAATGCCGCAAGTACAGCCATTGCTGGTGTAGCAATCAACAACGGAATAGATGCCACGGCAATAGCACCACCAAGCACAGCAAATGTACCAAGTGCTGCAGTCATACCCAATATATCAAGTTCTATATCACCCCATGATACACCAGCTTCATCCTTTGTCTTATGGAACTGAACCATCCTTTCCGTAAGAAGGATCGATCCTAATAGCGCAAGTTCTATAACACCTACAGCTGCTGCACCCATTGCAACCTCTGCCAAAATAGATGATGCGGCAAAAGATAATGCACCTAAATATCCAAGAATAACGCTTATTGATAGTATATCCCATCCAATATCATCCCAAGATACACCAGAATCTATTCTATTCTTATGAACATCTGTTAACAAATATATTAAACCAGCAGCACCAGCAGCTAATGCCTCTATTGCTGCCAAAGCTATAAGGCCCTGTCTTGCAGAAGATAACGCTTTTCCAGCGGCCCATCCTATTCCTATAAGAGCACCAATAACAACTAGTGTTGATCCAAGACCAAGAAGAACACTATCATAATGTTCAATAACGAAATCCCCAAGATACTTAGCACCAACTATAAGTGCCATAGCACCTATTGTCATCAGGAATATTCCCTTTATTCCGTCCATTACTGGTTTTGATGTTGCAACAAGTCCAACTAAACCTATAAGGAAGAACATTCCACCTAATAGCAATAAAGTTCCACCAACAGTAACAAGACCTTTTAATAAAGGTTCCCATCCACCCATTGACTCTATAGCCATACCTAATCCAAAGCATAAAGCCACAAGAGCAACAGATGCAAGTGTTAACACCATTATATCCTTTATGGCAGAGAATGCACCTACAGTCTTTATAACCTTACCAGCAAGTCCAGTAAGAAGTATTATAGATGAAACTGTAACAAGAACACCACCTAGAACAATAAGTCCACCGATAATCATATCTCTAGTTGCAGTATTGTAAAGGAAATATCCGAGTACCATACAAACAGCAACTAAAGCGGTTGCCTTGAACACGACATTCATTATTGTATTGATTGCTGATATTGCACCAACAGATTTTATAAGATTTGCTGCAAGACCAGTTATACCAACAATACCAACAACCGTTAGCATAATTCCACCAAGAGTTGCAAATCCAAGCAACATAAGATCTCTTGAACCAGCGTTCTCGACAATTAAACCTAATCCTATACATATAGCGAATAATCCAGCACCTTTCAGAACAACTTTCTGAATCTGATCGATCGCCTCTACTATATTATTAAGTTTCTTTACCTTATCGTTTATGTTCTTTACCTTTCCAGCTGTCTCTATTATCTTTATAACCCTATTAACAGCATAACTTGCCAACGTTAAACCAGCTATAGCAAGTGGTGCTGTAATAATCATGAGAGGTGCTTTGTTTATACCATTTGTTAGTATAAGTATAGTATCTGATATAGATTTAGCACTTTCAATGCTAGACTTGTTCTTTTCAGATATTTCAGATAGTTTATTAACAGACTCTATTACGGCATCTATTACTTTCTTAAATGATTCAATTTGTTTATCAGAAAGTTTTGCTATTTTCTTAACGCTTGGTGCAAGTCCATTCAATACACCTATGACTTCTGTAATGCTCCCTTTGTTTATATTAGACTTAGCAACATTCGCAGCAGGGTTAACATCAGCTGTTGTTGTCACATTTCCCTGTGACAGTTTTGCTGTTGCTGCAGCACCAGAACCGTTCTGAGGCTTCATTGATTGCGCAATTTGCTTAACTGTCTGATTTATGCTATTTAATATCTCAATAGTATTTGGTTGCATTATCTATGTCAGAATGATGTTCAATTTAACTATTTATCTGATTTTATGGATGATCTGTAATTTGTGAAGCTTCAAAAATAATCTCACTGAGATTATATTACGAAAAATGAGCGATCAAAATGGTCGCTCATTTCATAATTTTAAAGGAATATATATAGAACTTTTCGAAAAGTGGATTCCTTGTAATTTACTGAATATAAATGCTTTACAGCATCACTTCATCCCAGTAGTCACATCTCAGAGTATAACCTGTAACCTTATACAGCTGATTCTTGTTCATGTAATCCAGACTTGGAACTGGTAGGTTCGTTGTTGGGAATACATTATAAAGAGTCCACTGCCAGAATGGTTGGTTAGCTTTATCGTGCATTGTTACTGTAACAGTAGGAGCAACATAGTTAACCTTTAATCCCTGGCGACCTGTAAGAGGATCCCAGATAAGATCGTTCCATCTGCGAAGGATTTTCAGTGTATACATGTCTGGTGAACCAACAGCAGAACCACGAACGTTGATCTCAAAGTCAAGCTTCACGTCAATATATGTGGTATCAGTACCAGACTGAGCGAAGCTACGATCAGCGAACTTATAGTCCTGAGTAACAGCACCAGGAACCTTGTTAGTATCGAGTCCATCTACCTTCTGAACACCTTCAAGAAGAAGGTTCTTATCGTCGTCTGAAATACCACCTGTACCTGTAAGTCCCTTCGGCAGCTGGAATTCAACAGTAAACAAGTTCAGATATACAGGCTCGTACATCTCCATAGAGACGCGGGATGTCTTAAAATGTGGGAGACCCATCAGTCCAACTGAGGTCAATCCTGTTCCATCATTTGCCATATCTATTAATCTTATTTTCTTTTAATTTTAAGCTGTCGTTGAACGATTCAGTGTAATAGGCACAACGATCTTCTCCATATTCTGAGAGATCCAAACGCCGATGTCAACGATACAGAACTTGTTATCAATAACTTCCTTATCGTTATTAAGGTCGTCACACTCGATTTCATACTTAACAAGAGCACCAGAATCCTTCATAGCACTCAGTATAGGATTAATACGAGTAACAATCTCTGCACGAGTAGTAGGAATATTATAAGTAAATACGTAATCATCCAGAACGTTCTTGCAGCTAATCTGGATAGTATTAAGAAGTTCGCGAACATGCAGGAAGCTCAGATCTGAATTTACAATCTGATAAGC